>Ga0182030_10006322_pt1 | contig 25010 bp, 22 predicted proteins | sample 812S3MmetaG_FD_121299 | JGI IMG/M metagenome (GOLD analysis project Ga0182030, IMG submission 121299) | Permafrost microbial communities from Stordalen Mire, Sweden - 812S3M metaG (Illumina Assembly) | ecosystem: Environmental > Terrestrial > Soil > Wetlands > Permafrost | place: Sweden...
AGTTAAGTGCTGCCGATTCCTGATCTCTTTTGGTAGAAGAACGGTCTAGTTATGGCTCAGGACAAAATCCGGGCGCTATCAACAGGTCACCGATATTCCATGACATCAGGAGTCCAGAGACTCGTCTCGACCTTCTTCGGAGTTATAGCAAGCGCGGGGAGCGCCGAGAAGGGTCTGCGAACTCCTGATGCCGAGGAAATTGAAGGGAGCCCAGAAGCTGCAAGGTGCGAGCCTCGTGTGGCAGGCAATCTTGCAGGCGGCCTTTCAGACCGCCGGGCTGCCTGGAAAGCCCGCCTGCAGCCACGATTGGCTGCCACACAGCAGCTCGCAATTTCCTTCGCATCGCCCAAATCTCCGCCGACTTCAGGAGGTCGGAGTCTCGGCGCGGTAGACACAACAAGTCTGGCTCAAGTCAGTTTCCGCTACTGTCAGATTGCCGGCGTGACTTAGAACGTCAGCCGCCGTGGAGGCGATCAGCTCGATCGCCGGCTCCGCAGGAGGAAGATCAACTGCGGCAGCAGGCAGATCAGCAGTAGCACTCCGGCGGCGGCCAGCACGGGAGCCGCGCCGCGCAAGCTGAGCGCCACGATCAGACTGGAAACCAACGGCACGATCAGCAGGAAGCCCGGTGCGGCGCAGAGGGAGATCGTGATGACCCGCCATCCGATAGCGAGCGTTGCAGGCGCGGTCATCAGCAGCAGGAGCGACAGCAGGGCGCCGATGAGCGGCCATTCGATTAGATAGCTGGCGCCGGGTCCTACCATGACCAGCCACGTCCCCAGTCCGGAGATTGCCAGCAGCAGGAAACCGATCCATCGTCCCGCCCACGCCATGGCCATCGCGGCTAGCAGCGTCGCGATCGCCAGAACGAAAGCTGATGAGGCCGAATAGACGATCAGCGAAGTGAACGGGGTAGAGAAGTACACAGCGTTCTCTGGTGAGTAGACGTCGAGGTCCCGATTGCCGAACCAACGAGCCAATGACAGTGCATAACGGCCCTGCTCCTGCACACTCACGGGATCGAGATGCGCCACTGTATCCTGCGCCGTATGGTAATACTCGGGGTGTCCGATGAAGGCGAAGTTCATGCCAAGCAGACTACCCTTTTTGAAGACCGTGAGATCGGTATTATTGGGCATGCGGCGATAAATTTCGTAGGCGACCGACGTCGCGTCAGCCTGCGGAACGGCAGATTGCAAGCCGCGAATCAGCCACTCGTTGTGCGCGCTGGTCTCGAACATCACGGCGCTGCCGGACGTGCCGCGCGCTTCGAAATTAAGTGCCACTCCGGGCTCGGATCGCCAGGGATGTTCGCGCATGAACACCTGCGCGCCGAGCAGTCCACGCTCCTCACCGTCGGTGACCAGAAAGATGACATCGTTGTGCAAGGGCGGCCCGGCCCGCAGGGCGCGCAGGGTTTCCAGCAGCACGCCGACCCCGTGGCCGTCGTCTGCCGCGCCAGGACCGCGAGTGACCGAATCGTAGTGCGCCGCCAGCATCACCGGCTTGGTATTGTCCGTTCCTGGCAAGCGCGCGACGACGTTCTGAATATTGCCGCTGCCATGAAAGCGCCCGAATGTGACCTCGGCGTATCCCTTTTCGATCTGCGGTTCGACGCCTAGCCTTGCGAACTCGCCCACGATGTAGTCGCGCACGCGGTCGTGCTCCGCGCTATCCACGGGGTGAGGTTTCTGGGCGATGGCGCGGACGTGTTCGATCGCGCGGGCGGCTGAGAATTCGGTCGCGGGAGCATTGGCCGGAGCGGGAACGGGGCGGGAGCGTGGCACGAAGGCGATGGCGGTCCACATCACCAGTGCGGCAGCGACGACGAGGCGCGCTCCCGGCGTTCCGACAGTTTTCATAAAGCGGGCGCGATTACCGCAATGAGGCGCGCGGGCTGGCGGGCTCCAGCGGATTCGGCAGGCGGTGCTCGGCGTAGTATCCGGGATGCACGCGCTCCACAATCTGCGCTACCGAGCGGTCCAGATAATGGAAGTACGGCTGCGGGCTCAGGCCGATCCAGAAGGCCCAGACCACCAGCGGCGCGAAGACCACAATTTCACGCCAGGAGAGGTCCTTGAGGGTCAGGTTCTTCTCCTTCACCTCACCGAGCATGGTCCGCTGGAACAGCCAGAGCAGATACGCCGCGCCTAGCGCGATTCCCACCGCGGCCCAGAATGCCCAATTGAAGCTGGCGAGGTAAGCGCCCTGCAGAATGGTGATTTCGCCAATGAACCCATTGAGCGGTGGCATTCCCATGGAACTGAGCATCGCCAAGCCGAAGATCAATGTGAAAATCGGCATCACTTTCATCAGGCCGCCGTACTCCGCGATCTCGCGTGTGTGGCGCCGCTCGTACACTACCCCGACAATCAGGAAGAGCATCCCGGTGGAGATGCCGTGGTTGATCTGTTGCAGGATCGAACCGGAAATGCCCGCGGGGTTGAGGGCAAAAATGCCGAGCGTGCAGAAGCCCAGGTGGCTCACCGACGAATACGCCACCAGCTTCTTCCAATCCTTCTGCATCAGCGACGCCAGCGCTCCGTACACGATGCCAATGATGGAGAGCAGCGAGACGATCAGGATGATCTTGTGATCCTTGGCGGCGTCAGGCAGCAGCGGGATGGAGAATCGCAGAAATCCGTAAGTTCCCATCTTCAGCAGGACGCTGGCCAGGATGACGGAGCCGGCCGTGGGCGCTTCGGTGTGCGCGTCGGGCAGCCAGGTGTGGAACGGAAACATGGGTACCTTAACGGCGAATCCCACGAAAAAGGCCCAGAAGACCCACCACTGGGCGCCAGCTGGGACGGGCGTCTTCATCAATTCGGCGATATCGAAGCTGGGCGATCCATACTGCGCGTGCTGCGTATAGAGATAGATAATGCCCAGGAACATCAACACACTGCCCGCCAGGGTGTACACCATGAACTTGATGGACGCGTAGCCGCGGCGCTGGCCGCCCCACAAGGCAATGATGAAATACATGGGCACCAGCACCGATTCCCAAAAGACGAAAAACAGCAGGAAATCGAGCGACATGAACACGCCGAGCATGCCTGTCTGCAGCACCAGCATGAAGCCGTAGTATTCCTTGAGCCGCTCATGGATGGCGTTCCAACTGGAGAGCACCGCGATGAAGCCGATGAGCGTGGTGAGCATCACCAGGAGGAGGCTGAAACCGTCGATGCCGAGGTGGTAGGAGGCGCCCAGGCTGGGAATCCAGGCCGCCTTTTCTTCGAACTGGAAGTCCTTGCCGGGGTCGAACTGAAGAGCCAGCGGCACGGAGACCAGAAAGCCCACCAGAGAGATGGCATTGGCCCACAGCTTGATGGCGCGCGCATTCGACGACGGAATGAACAACAGCACCAGCAGCCCGGCCAACGGAGTGAGCAGGACGATCGACAGAATATGGTCCATAAAGACGGCTTCGGATTGAAGGCCCATATTATCACCACTGCGGGCCGAACTGGTTGGCGCGCTTCCAGCGTGGCTCGTGACAACCGAATCGGGCAAGTGTTGTATAGTTTAATTTCAAAGCTAATCGACCTGTCCCCCCCCTATGAAACCTAAGCGCGGGAAGAGCGCGGAGAAACCGCTCAAACCAACATTCAGGCCGACAGCTTATTGGCCGATACTCCTGCCGGCATTGATTCTCATCGCGGCTTTGGTGTTACGCACCACCAGTCTGACGACTTTCTCTACGTTGTACGATGAGAGAATTACCAGCGACGTCGTGACTGGACTCTGGCACGGCGAATTGTCTAATAACTGGGCACATACTGTCACGGCGCCTGAGCATCGGACCGATCTGTACAATTTTTCGTCGTACATGTATGTCGACGGCCTGGTCGCCGGGGTTGCCGCCAAGCTTGCGGCTCCGCTGCCGGATGGCAGTCCCGATTTCGTCTATTGGAGCAGGCTGTTTTCCGCGTTGGCGGGCACGTTCGCGGTTTATCTCTTCTATCTGGTGGCGCGGCGTCTGTTCGAGCCGGTCACGGCGACGATTGCGATGGTAGCGATTGCCGTGATGCCGCTACTCGTACAGGACTCTCACTACGCGCGTCCGGAAGGGTTTGTCCTGGTACTTACCGGCGCGGTCTATCTCTTCCTGTTACAGTTCGATGACCGCCTCGACCGGCTAAGGTACCTGGCATACACCGGATTCTGTCTCGGACTCTTGATCGCTTGCAAGATCTCGATGATCCCGATGGCTCTACTTCCGGTCTTGTTTCTGGCGCGGCTGAAGGACCGTCCGCTTCTGATGCGGGCAGCCGGAATTTGCGTCGGCAGCATCCTGGCGGGCGCCTTTGTGGGAGTCCCTGACGCCTTTTTCCACCCCGCAGCCTATTGGCACGGCGTACAGTACCTGCGCCGCCAATACTCCTCAGGTCCCGCGCCTTTTTCCACGATCGACAGCACCAACAGCATCCGGCTTACGGCTACGTATTTCTGGCAAACCACGGGGCTGTTGCTGCTGTTCTCGTCGGCTGGCGCATTTGTGCTGGCCAGGAAACGGCAATTCGCGCTACTGGCTGCCGTCGGCGGCCCGTTAGCGTTTTATATCGTGTATTTTGGGCAGCAGCGCGCGTTTTTCGAACGGAATCTCAGTCATGTCGCACCTCTCATGGCCATGTTGGCAGGTGTATCCATAGCCGCCGCCAGCGAACGAATCTCCGGGAAAGTCAGGATCGCGGCGATCGTCGCGCTGGTGGCTCTCGCCACGGCCACGTCGATATGGGTGTCCGGCAAGTTGGTATTCATCGCCATGCGCGCCGACCCGGAACATCGCGCCGCGAATTATCAAAGACATCTGGTCATGACTCTACGTCACCGGGTCGACTTTTTCTGCGCCATGGTATCCGAGAACCAGGTGAAGGCGATGGGCCTGCTGGACAAAGATCCGAAAGTCGATTACCTATTCCGTGTGGAAGACTACCACGACTCTTTCACCAAAAAGTACATGGAGGAGTTGAAGCGGCAAACGAAATGGACCGAGGTGGGGTATTTCCCGTCGGTATTCGAAGGCTACGATGTCAGCACATTGGTTTCGTTTCACGCCTTGTCTTACCGCTACCTGTTCCTCCGCGGTCCTCATACTCCCTGAGCTCGAGGCGAAGAATGTCGAGACCCTTAGTAGCGCTTTTCGGTCTTCCTTGCAGCGGCAAGAGCACGCTTGTGCGGCGACTCTCTCGCGCGCTGCAACTCCCCATTTTGGAGGAGTTGTTCGAGGTGTGGCACCCCGCTCGACGCGCACGGCTACCTGAGTTTCGGGTCGGTGTGCCAACCTACGCCCATGAAACCTAAGCGCGCGAAGAGCGCTGGCAAGGCGCCCCAAACAACATCCAGGCCGACCTATTGGCGGCTATTCCTGCCGGTTGCGATTCTACTCGCGGGTTTGCTGTTCCGGGCTGTCAGCCTGACCACTTTCGGCGCCCAAGTTGATGAGCGGATCACCAGGGATGTGGTCACCGGAATCTGGCAAGGCGAGTGGTCCAATAATTGGAAATACACAGTCTCGGCGCCCGAATTTCGCATCGACCAATACAACTTCTCGTCTTATATGTACGCCGATGCGCTGACTGGCGGGCTCGCCGGCAAGCTTGATCCTCTGTCCGACGGCCGTCCCGATTTTATCTTGTGGAGCAGGGCATTCTCCGTTCTTGCCGGCACGCTGGCCCTTTGGCTCTTCTATCTGGTGGGACGGCGAATGTTTGGGCCGGGCACAGCCGCGGTGGCGATGGCTCTGATGGCGGCGATGCCGCTCCTCGTGCAGGACTCCCACTATGCGCGTCCGGAAGCTTTCGTCGTGGCACTTACCGGCGCGGCGTATCTTCTTCTGTTACGGTTCGATGCCCGCCCTGAACGGCTGAGGTATCTGGGGTACTCGTGCTTCTGCTTCGGACTCCTGATCGCCTGCAAAGTGTCCCTGATCCCCATGGCCGCCATCCCTCTCCTCTTCCTGGCGCGCTCGAAAGATCGCCGATTCTTGTTTCGCGCCGTGGGAATCTGCATAGGGGGCACTCTCCTGGGAGCTTTTCTGGGAATGCCGCACGCCTTCTTCCATCCCGCAGCCTATTGGCATGGCGTGGACGCCCTGCGCCGCCAATACGCCGGAGCGCACCCGCCGCACGCTTCGATCGATGCCACAAACAGCGTGTCGCTCACGGCAATGTATTTCTGGCAAACCACCGGTCTCTTGCTGCTATTCTCGTTGGCCGGCGCATTCGTGCTGGCCCGCACCAGGCGGTTCACGCAACTCGCCGCCATCGGCGGTCCGGTGGCGTTCTATCTGGTGTATTTCTCTTTGCAGCGCACGTTCTTCGAGCGGAATCTGAGCCATGTTGCGCCCCTCATGGCCCTGCTGGCCGGCGTTGCGTTGACCGCGCTCAGCGCAAGGTTTCCCGTAAAGATCCGGACCGGGGCATTATTGGCGATGGTGGCAATTGCCGCTGCCCCCTCCGTCTGGGTGTCGAGCAAACTGGTCTTTGCAGCCATGCGCGCCCCTGCCGAAGAGCGTGCCTTACCCTATGAAATCGGTCTGCAACAGAGCTTGCGGCAGAGGATCGACGGGACGATTTCCCTGATGCTCGACACGCAAATGAATACCATGCTTCGCCTGGCCGCGACCTCCGACCACGACAGACTTCTCCGCATTCCGGACTACCACGACTCTTTCACCAGGAAGCATCTGGAAGAACTGAAGCGGCGAACGAATTGGCGGGAAGTCGGCTACTTCCCGTCGGTATTCGAGGGCTTCGATGTCAGCACATTGATTGCGTACCACGCGGTATCGTTGCATTATCTGCAACTGCGCGTTCCCACGCCCGCGCCCTGAACGGAGCTGCCGCCATGTCGAGACGCTTCGTAGTGCTTTCGGGTCTGCCGTGCAGCGGAAAAAGCACGCTGGCGCGGCGTTTGGCTCCCGCGCTGCAACTTCCCGTGATCGATAAAGACTGCATTTTGGAGGAGTTGTACGAGTCGCGAGGTGTGGGCGATGCCCTCTGGCGACGACGGCTCAGCCGGGAAAGCGATGTCCTGTTTCAGGCCGAAGCGCAGACCTCGGCGGGAGCGATTCTGGTGTCGTTCTGGCACGTGCCGGGCATGTCACCCGATTCCGGTACGCCGACGGGGTGGCTCGCCGCGCTCTCCAGCCGAGTGGTCGAGGTCCACTGTGCCTGCGCGCCGGAAATCGCGGCGGAGCGGTTTGTTCAGCGCGCCCGCCACCCGGGCCACTTGGACAAATCGTCGTCTTACGAAGAGATTTTGCGAAGTCTGCAAGCGATTCCGCGCTGCGGTGCCCTCGAAATCGGCACGCGGGTGGACGTAGACACATCCAGCGAGCTAAATCTGGACGTTGCGATCGAGCAGTTGCATTTTCTCCTAAAAGATCCGATTATATAGGTATAAGCGAAGTTGACCACCACGTCGCGGAGGTGCTATGAAGGATTCCATCAATACCGACTATCGTGCGCGCATCGTGTCGGCTGACGAGGCTGTCAAGCGAGTGCAATCCGGCCATCGCGTCTACATCCACAACGGATGCGCCGAACCGACCGAATTGGTGCACGCGCTGACGCGCCGTGGCCCATGTGTGGAAGACGTGGAAGTGATGCACATGGCGACCATGGGGATCGCCGATTACAGCCTGCCTGAATATGAGGGCCACTTCCGCACCAACTCGCTTTTCATCGGCGGCAACGTGCGGCGGGCCATCCAGGAAGGCCGCGGAGATTACACGCCGATTTTCCTCAGCGAGATCGAGGGGCTCTTCAATTCCGGCGCTGTCCCCATCGACGTCGCCCTGCTGCAATGCACGCCGCCCGACGCCCACGGCTACATGAGTTTCGGACCGGCCGTCGACGTATCGCTGACCGTGGCGGAGCACGCCCGCCACGTGATCGTGGAGATCAACGACCAGATGCCGCGCACGCTCGGCGACACCTTTATGCACGTCAGCAAGGTGGACACGTTTATCGAGACGTCGCACCCGCTGGCCGAGTATCCGCAGCATGAGGTGACCGAGTGTCACTGCGCCATAGCGCGCAGGATCGCCGCTCTGATTCCCGATGGCGCCACCATTCAGACCGGCATCGGCGGCATTCCCGAAGCCACGCTGGCGCTGCTCAAAGACCACAAAGACCTGGGCATCCACTCGGAGATGGTGCCCGACGGCGCTATCGACCTGATCCGCAATGGAGTGGTGAATGGCGATCGCAAGACTCTGCACCGCGGAAAAGTGGTCGCCGGGTTCGTGCTGGGGAGCAAACGGCTGTTCGAGTTCATCGACAACAACCCCATTTTCGAATTCCACCGCACAGCGTACTGCAACGCTCCGATGGTCATCGCGCGCAACGATCGCATGGTGGCCATCAACTCGGCGATCGAAGTGGACCTCACAGGGCAGGTTTGCTCCGATTCCATGGGCCGGCTGCCGTATAGCGGGATCGGCGGGCAGGTGGATTTCCTGCGCGGCGCGGCGATGTCGAATGGCGGAGTGCCGATCATCGCGCTGCCGTCGACCGCCAGGGGCGGCACGGTGTCGCGGATTGCCACGCGGCTGCAGTCGGGCGCCGGCGTGGTCACTTCGCGCGGCGACGTGCACTATGTGGTGACGGAGCACGGTGTCGCCTACTTGCACGGTAAGACGCTATGCCAGCGGGCGGAAGCTCTGATTCAGGTGGCCCATCCGAAATTCCGCGAGGAATTGGAGAAGTTCGCCATCGAGCAAAAACTGCTGCGGGCGGACCGGTCGCGAGTGTTCGTGTAGGGTGGATCACTCGGGACATACTGTCTCGGCGATTCTGTACAACTCTTTTGTTTTCAGTAAAGCGATCCGGCCTTCGGGACATGATGTCCCGAAACAGGCCATGGTGGCCTTTGTGTGGCAGCCAATCGTGGCTGCAGGCGGGCTTTCAGCCCGCCGTGTTCTGGGCGTTCGGTCGAGCGCGACCTGGGGCGGGCTCCGGTTTCGTCTGCAGCCAGGGGGCTTTGCTGAAGCGCGAAGAATTCGCCTCGTATTCAAAACGGCGGCCTGAAAGGCCGCCTGCAGGCAAGATTGCCTGCCACACGACAAGACTAGGGACGTAGCGCGACCAGTTCGCGCAAGGTGGACTCCGCCTGCTCGATGGATTGCCAGTACGCGTCGTACAATAAACCGCCGTCGATGCCACACCCGTCGAGCGTTTTGGTGTCGCCCGATTCATAGGCTAGCGTGCAGGCCAGCAGCCGTCCAAGCCCGCCGCGATGCTGTTCGAGCGCCTCGCGGATATCGCCGGTGAGGCGGACCTGATCCAGAATCTGCCGCATGGGCACATCCAGGATGGAATCGAGCGTGGAGAGCAGGCCCACCAGAAAGCTGCTGCTGGGAGGTGCGTCGCCCTGTGACGAGGCGAGAGATTCGCACATGTAGCCGCGCTGCAATGCGGTTCCCAGGTACGTAGCCGGGCATCCGCGTTCGGAGGCGAGCGCGAGCAAGGTGCCCCAGCGGGTGAGGTACTCCGTTCCCATCCACGTGACCACGGCTTCCACGGACCGCATCGGCCGGCTTCTGCCGAACAGAGCGGAATTCGCCAGGCGGAGCAGACTATAGGTGATGGAAAGATCGGACGCGACGGTGGCCGAAACCTCCTGCGCCGACGCGTCCGGGTCCTGGCAGGCCCCGATCAGGCGGAGCGCCGCCATTTTGGAGGTTGGCAGGGTTGCCCCTTTCATGGTCTCCGGATGATTCAGAAAATAGCCCTGAAACAGGTCGAATCCCAGGTCGAGGCAGCGTCCCATCATAGCTTCGCAGTCGACTTTTTCAGCGATCAGCCGGACCCCGCGTCGTTGCAGCCGGGCGTGCCGCTCCAATTCCACGTCCGACAACGCCAGGACGTCCAGTTTGATGTAGTCGGCCAGTGGGAGTGCCGGCGCGAGCTTGCCCTCGAGCGTGAAGTCGTCCAGCGCGATCCGGTAGCCGCGGCGCCGCAGTGCGTCGATCCGTTGCAGGAGCTCGCCGTCGAGATCTACGTACTCCAGAATTTCCAGGACGCAGCGATCGGCCGGGATAATCGGCTCCGACATCAGGATGGTGCGTGTGCAGTTGATGAACAGCAGTTCGTGGCCGACCATTTTTTCGACCCCGATATCCATGACTGCGTTGAGCAACACCTGCGCCGTGGCGAGGGTCCCGTCAAGCACGTCAGCCTGGGGAACATCCGCGCGGCGGTAGAGCAGCTCGTAACCGTGAATCCTGCGCGCAGCGTCGTAAATCGGCTGGCGGGCCAGAAATACATTCACACCGGTCTTATCGGCCATTTTGGGGAACGGCTGTAGGGGAACGACGCTCAAGCGCGCCGCCGTTCCATCTCCAGGCGCTCGGCAAGAAAAACTTTCAGTAGGGACTGATAGGGGACATCCCGTTTATTCGCTAGAATCTTCAAGTCTTCGATCATCGAAACAGGCAACCGGAGCGAGATGGTCCGTAGCGAAGGCTTCAGATTCGGAAACCGGCGGTGTTGGGCGGACTGCCAGTCGATGAACTCCGTCGAATCGTGTTCGGCCCAAAATTTGCGCTCCTCGTCTTCCGAACGGAAGCTAGGCACCGGAGTCTTTTTCGTGCTTGGCATAGGCTTCTCTTTCCTTTCGGTTCATCTGGCGCACTGAAATCACTCTCAGAAGTGTTCGGCGGATCGTGAAGGCAACAAACAGATAACGTCCAACGCTGGTCTGACCCAAGGCGTAGTACCGCTTCTCCGTCTTCGAGTGACGGACATCGCTGCGAACCACCAGTGGTTCATTGAAGAAGACATCTTCGGCTTCTTCCGGTGTAATGCGATGCTGTTCCCAGTTCTTGATTGTGTTGTCGTCATCCCACTCGAACCCGGTGCAGGCATCAACCAGGTCTTTGCGCTCCGCCACGAATACTAGTATATATCTGGCATATACGCGCTGGGCTGGCGACCGCACGGGTATCGTGGCAGAATCAAGTCAGGCGAGATTCCCTGTGTTCATTGGATTGAGCGAGGACGGAGAAGTCCTGGAATATTTTGGCCCTGGCGAAAAGCCGCTGTGGTCGATTCCCGTCAAGGACATCGTCCTTCTGGCCGAGTACATGACAAACGGGGGCTGGTGGGGCGACGACTCCGATCTGATGATCGTTACCGCCGAACGCGGCGACTTCTATTCCAGATCCGCAATCATGGAATCAGCCGGAATGTATATGGTCCTCAAACGCCTGGAGAATAGGTGGAAGAGTAGTCTCGGACTCGAATTGGGCCCGTTGACTCTTTGGTCGTCTCGCATCTTGTGGCCCGCCGAACTGGCCGGGCAGGAATATTTCGAGTTTCGAGACGCTCAGCCGAGAACGTTATTGGAGCGACTGCCAAAGGTCGCGTTTGGCGACGATCACGAATACCAACCGTGCAAGACGGTACGCGACTTCCTCGCCCGCTCCCTACCGCCCCGGGACGCCGACCCAGCCGCGCGTCATGACATCGCCCAAGGTCAGCAGCAGTAGAATCCCCAGCCAGAGCAGTCCGCCGACTACCACCAGCCTTGTCAGCTTGCTGCTGTGGCGGACATGCATGAAGAACAGCGCCACCAGCAGCATCTTGCAACAGGCGATGCCCAGCGCGGCCACCACGCTGAATGCTCCGAGGTCCACGAACGCCACCGCCGTGGTGATCACCGTGAGGCAGATGAGTCCCAGAAAGACCAGGACGTAAGTTCCGACGCTATCGACGTGTTGGTGTGTGTCTTGTGCGTGTGTGTCTTGTGCGTGTGTATCGGTGGACATGGCTATTTCAGGTGACGATCGATCAAATACAACAATGGGAACAGGAAAATCCAGATGACGTCGACGAAGTGCCAATAAAGGCCGATCAGGTCGACCGGCGTATTGTAGTCGGCGGTGTATCTTCCTTTGCGCGCTTCGAAGATGAGATACAACAGTAGTCCCGCGCCGATGATCATATGGAAGGCGTGCAGCCCGGTCATGGCGAAATACAGCGAGAAGAACAACTGCGCATGACCCTGCGACTCCGCCGGGATGCCTTCGAAATGGAAGGACGTTCCGGGGATGTGATGCTCCACGAACTTCTCGTTCCACTCGTAGGCCTTCACGCCCAAAAAGACGCCGCCAAGAAGCAAAGTCAGGATCAGAAACAGGATGATCATCTGTTTCTGCCCCAACTGCGCGGCGCGAACCGCCAGCACCATCGTCAACGAGCTGCACAGCAGCACGACCGTATTGGCGGCTCCGATGTAGACGTTCAGGCTGCTGCTGGCGATGGCGAAAATGTCGGGATAAGCCCGGCGATACACCGTGTAGGCCAGGAACATGCCGCCGAAGAACATGACTTCGGTGATGAGGAAGATCCACATCCCCAGCGTGGAGGCATCCTTCTGCTGCGATGCGGTCTCGAACTGCTCGCGCAACGCCAGGGTTTCTTCGTGAGCGTGAGCTTCGCTAGCCAACTTGGATCTCCTCCCCGATCACCGAGCTGTAATCGTACGCTTCGGTAGTGACGACAGGCATCTGGTCGAAATTGTGCAGCGGCGGCGGCGATGGAGTCTTCCACTCCAGGCCCGACGCGCCCCACGGATTGGCCGGGGCCATCGCCCCATATTTGAGCGACCAGACGAAGTAGATCATGGGCATCAGGTAGCCCACGGCGAGCACCGACGCGCCGGCGGTCGACAGCACGTGCAGCACCTGGAACTCATCGGGGTAGACGTGGTAGCGGCGAGGCATTCCCATGTACCCGAGGATGAACTGCGGGAAGAAGGTCAAGTTGAAGCCGAGGAAGACGACCAGCGCCGAGAGCTTCGCCCATCCTTCGGGATACATGCGGCCGGTCATCTTGGGCCACCAGTAGTGCAAGCCGCCCATGTACGCCATGATCGCTCCGCCCACCATGATGTAGTGGAAATGGGCCACCACGAAGTACGTGTCGGTGACGTGCACGTCGAAGCCGAGCGCGGCCAGGAAAAGGCCGGTCAGACCGCCGATGGTGAACAGTCCGATGAAGCCGAACGCGTAAAGCATCGGCGTGGCGAATGAAATCGACCCCTTATACAAGGTCGCGGTCCAGTTGAAGACCTTGATGGCCGAGGGGATCGCCACGAAATAGCTGAGGAACGAGAACACCAGTCCCGCGTAGACCGACTGCGTGGCGACGAACAGGTGGTGGCCCCAAACCAGGAAGCCGAGCACGGCGATCGCGATGCTGGCATACGCCACGAAATGGTAGCCGAAGATCGCCTTGCGCGAGAATACCGACACGATTTCGCTGATCACGCCCATGGCCGGAAGGATCATGATGTAGACGGCGGGGTGCGAGTAAAACCAGAAGAGATGCTGGAACAGCACCGGGTCGCCGCCGAGAGCGGGATCGAAGATGCCGATGTGGAAGACACGCTCGCAGAACAACAGAATGATGGTCACCGCCAGCACCGGGGTGCCCAGTACCTGAATCAGCGAAGTCGCATAAGTGGACCAGACGAACAACGGCATGCGCGACCACGTCATACCCGGTGCGCGCATACGATGCACCGTCACGATGAAGTTCAGCCCCGTGAGAATCGACGAGAAGCCGGCGATGAAAATTCCCAGTGCGGTGGCAATCACCCAGCTATTCGAATAGGTGGTGCTGTACGGCGTGTAGAAAGTCCAGCCGGTGTCGACCCCGCCCGCGAGCATGGCGAACAGCGCGAACAGTCCGCCGATCACCAGCAGATACCAGCTGACCAGGTTGATGCGCGGAAATGCCAGGTCGCGCGCGCCGATCATCATCGGCAGAAAGAAATTACCGAGCGTGGCGGGGATCGACGGGATCAGGAAGAAGAAGATCATCGCCACGCCGTGCATGGTGAAGAGCTTGTTGTAGGTGTCCGACGAGACGAAATTGCCCGTGGGCGAGAGCAACTCGATGCGGATCATGGTGGCGAACGCTCCGCCCAGGAAAAAGAAGAGCGTCACGGTGAACAGGTACAGCAGACCGATGCGCTTGTGGTCCTTGGTGAGCAGCCAGCTCTTGAGACCGTAGCTCTGATTGAGGTAATGCTCGCGTTCTGTTACTGCCGCGGTAATCATAATGTCCTATTACTGCCCCCTCAGTTTGGGAAGAGACAACGGTTCTCCCTGCGTCCCGGGGGTGGGTTCCTTACCTTCCGATTTGTCGCCCAGCCACTTGATGTATTCCACCAGTTGCGTCAGGTCGTCTTCGGTCACCTGCCCCTGGTAGGTGGGCATCATCGAGCCGTATCCAGCCACGATTTTGGCTTGCGGCCGGAGGATCGATTCGCGAATGTACGCTTCATCTGCCACCACCGTACTTCCGTCGGCAAGGTGCACCGTCGACCCGTAGAGGCCGACCAGGCTGGGGCAACGGCCCGTGCCGTCGGCTTTGTGGCAGGCCGGGCAACCCATGCCATTAAAGAGCTTGCTACCGTTTTCCGCCATGGTGGAGGGCGGCGGATTGCTGTTCAGCCAATTCTGATAATCCTGGGGGCTCAGCACATCGATCCAGCCGATCATTCCGGAGTGGCGGTTCCCGCAGAATTCCGCGCAGAAGAGATGATATCTGCCCGTCTTGGTGGCCGTGAACCACATGGTGGAATATTTTCCCGGCACCACGTCCGACTTCACGCGGAAGGCCGGCACGAAGAAGCTGTGGATGACGTCTTCCGACGTCATGGTGAGCTTCACCGCGCGTCCCACCGGGATGTGCAGTTCGTTGATTTCGCGCTGCCCTTCCAGATGTTCGAGCTTCCACATCCACTGCTTGGCCACCACGTAAATGGGCATGGCGTTGTCTGGCGGACGGCTCTCTTCGTAATAGAGTTTCGCGCCCCAGACGAACATCACCATGGTGATGCCGAAGGGAATCACCGACCAGATAATTTCGAGCAGCATGCCGCCGTGCTGTACGTGAGGCAATTCGCGGTCCGAGCGGCGCCGGTAGCGGATGGCGAAATAGAAAATGCAAGCGAAAATCACCACCGTGAAGAACGTGGCGACGGCGAGCAGAAACAGCGCCAGACTGTCCACGTCGCCTGAAATGGTGGACGCTTGAACCGGAAAGAGAGGTATTTTAGAGCCCATGTCGAACGAAGTCGCTCCGCTTTTCGCGCTTGAGCGCGATCAATAAAACCGCACCGCCAATCAGAACGAAGCCTGCTCCGGCCGCGCGCACCATGTTGATGGCCAAGGCACCGTACTTGCCGGTAGAAGGATCGTAGTGGTAGCAGAACAGCAGAAGCTGATCCACGGGACTGCCGATCTTGTTGTGCGACGCCTCCACCAGCCCCAGACGGATGTCGCGCGACGAATATTCCACGCCGTAGAAATAGCGCGACAGGCGCCCTTGAGGCGTGAGGAGCATGATGCCGCTGGCGTGCGCGAACTGGTCAGTGGCCGGGTCGTATTTGTAGTGGAAGCCGATGGCGTCGGTGAGTGCCTTGATGTTGGCCTCGTCGCCGCAGAGGAAATGCCAGCCGTTGGCGGTATTGGCACGGCCGTAGCGCTTCAGATAGGTCTTCTTCTTCGCGGCGGCGATATCGAAGGTGTCCTTCGGGTCGAAGCTCACGGCTACGATTTCGAAATCCTGGCCGGGGTTGAAGGACACGACTTTCAGGCTGCTTTCCAGGCCGTTCAGGATCTGCGTGCAGAGCATCGGGCAGCGAAAGTAGACTGGCGCGATGATCACCGGCTTCCCGCTATGGAAGAACGACGAAAGCGGTACGGTGGCGCCGGATTCATCGGTGAATTTGAGATTCAACGGCACCTGATGGTCGAGTTTTTGATCGATTCCCACCCCGGCAAGCGCGCCCGGAAGGGCAGGCTTGAGGTTGGAGTCCTGCATGCTTGTGTTGGGCTGCACGGGCGCGAGTTGTCCCGGTTGCGCGGCGGCAGCCATGGCGAATACCGCGGCGAGCACGGCGGCTGTTGTGTGGCAGCCAATCCTGGCTGCAGGTGGCCTTTCAGGCCGCCCGGCAAGATTGCCCAATGCTGCAGAGTTTTCCCGTTTCCCCGCAATTGCACAAATAGCGGGGCGGACGCCCTCGTCCGCAGCCGACCCTCTGGTCGGCTCCTCGGTGGTCGCAGCCGACTGATTCTTTACGCACCGGCGGGACGAGGCGTCCCGCGCGGACCAGGGGGTCCGCCCCACCGACCGATCCCCGAAATCAATGCGGCATTGGGCAATCTTGCCTGCCACACGGCTCAGTTGCTTTCTCATTTCCCCTCTCCCAGCGGCCCACCGGGCTGCTGCATCTTCGGACCAAGTCCGCTCTCTGTTGGCATACTGATTCCTTCGGTGCTCGGCGGCGTAGCAGTGCGCACCGGCAACCCCTTCTTCACGACTAAATCCATGGCCTGCGAGATGGGAATTCGCACCACACCTTTTTGCTGGTCCACCCAGCCGTAAGTAGTGAGTGTCTGTTCTTCCTTCGCGCGGACTTCCTTCAAGTCGGGAATCGGACTCTTCTGCAATTGCGGTTGCGGGAAGACCTTGGTGGGATCGATGGCCTTCGCTTCTCCACCTTCCATATTCTTGAGGACGTTGAACACGACGATGATCAAGCCCATCGCCAGGATGGTGACGAGCACCAGCCCAATAGCAAACTTGCCGACCGCGAATACATTTACATCTGACTCTTCGAAGCCTGGCTGATGCTTTTTATTCTCGTCCATGCTGCAAAGCCTCCTCCAGGTGCGGATTGTTGATGGGCATCAACGGCCGCTTTTCGATCTGCGTGAAGAAGTACGCCAGCCAGAGCCCGACCAGCGCCAGGGGCGCCGCGAGATCCGTCAAGCTCACACCGAACGACGCGCTGTGAAGGTCCGGCGTCACGATCCAGTAGAGGTCTACCATGCGCATCAGGAGAATGAAGACCGCGATGCGCCACAGCAGCTTGAAATTCCGCTTGATGTCGCGCGAGAGCAGCAGCGCGAAGGGCAGCGCGAAATGGCCGAACACCAGGGCTAGCGCCACGTATTGCCAGCCGCCGTTGAGCCGCTTGAGGTACCAGGGAATTTCTTCCGGAAGGTTGCCGGCCCAGATGATCAGGAACTGCGAGAACGAGAAGTACGCCCAGACCATCACCAGCGCCAGCAGGAATTTTCCCAGGTCGTGCAGATGGCGATGGGTGAGCACCTCCGACATGGGCTTCCGCCGGTAGAGGAAAATCATGAGGGTGATCAGGAACGCCATGGACGTGAGCCCCTGGCTGGCCATGAATAGCAGGCCAAACATGGTGGAGAACCACTTGGGGTTCATCGACAGGACCCAATCGATCGTCATGAAGGTGACGCTGAGAGCCCAGAAAATCAGTCCGGGAGGCGCCAGCGCGGCGAATTTGCCGTGGACGATGTCATGGCCCTCGGTGTCTTCCCGCTTCGACCAATTGCTGAAGAGCGCACCAATCACGCTCCAGCCACCGAGATACAGGAAGCACCGCCCCATAAAGAACGGCAGGTTGAGGTACAAGTGCTTCTGCTGTAACTCCGGGTCAGCGGCCATCTTGGCCGGCACCGACCACTCGTATAGATTGTGCGTCCCGATGAAAATCGGAATGAACATGACTGCCACCAGAGGCAGGGTGCGGGCAGCGGCCTCGCAAGGCCGGCGAATCACGATGCCCCAGTTGCCGCCGGTGATGTATTGCAGCATCAGCCAGGCAAGCGAACCCACGCTCAGGCCCACTATATATAGGTAGGCCCAGAGATACGAAACGTACGACTGAGTCTTGGTGGGGTCCATCAGGAACCCAATGGCGAAAAGCACCACTCCGGCGATGCCGGCCATGAGAGAACGCGAGCGCCAGCGCTTGAGATCCTCGCGCAACTCCGTGGAGACGTTGAAATCGATGGTTTGCGCTGTCACTTTGCGCCTCCGAGTTGTCCGCGCGCTTCGGCCGGGACGTCGTCAATCGACGCGCTCTGGCTCATTTGCAGGGCGCGCACGTAGGCAACGATGGCCCAGCGGTCACGCGGCGGAATCTGCGCGGCGTAGTCCGGCATGGCGCCGAATCCGTTGGTGATCACGTCGTAGATGTAGCCGTTAGGAACTTGCCGCAGCCGGTCGATGTGGTACGAGGGCGGCTGATGGTAGCCGCGCTTGACGATCATGCCTTCGCCCGAACCGGTGCGGTCATGGCAGGGCGCGCAGTACACGTTGAAGCGGATCTGGCCGCGCTCCACCACTTCTTTGGTGACGGGGAACGGGAAGGTGTCGAGCGCTTTGCCGTCGGCGCCTTTGCCGGTGTAGAGCGCGGTGTCGTCGTTGAGATGGCCGCGAGCGACGGTGCCGTCGATCAGGGGACGCTCCGAGCGTCCGTCGGTGAAGAAGCTGCTGGGGCGCAGCGGAATGTACTTGGGCTGATCGTGCATGTCCTGGCGGCAGCCGGCGAGGGAAAACACGGTTAGCGCGATAGCTGCCAGTCGAGATTTGGGCCATGATGTGTGGCAGCCAATCCTGGCTGTCCTCATGGCGCTGCGCGCCACCAGGGGGGACGAAAACCCGCAAAGGACGGATACCATCCGTCCGCAAGATGCCATCTTGCCCCACATACTGTAGGCAGGATTGCCTGCCACACGAAGATCAAAGTTGAGAGCCTTAGGGCGCAACTTCGGATACCTCCCTTGGCTCCAGCGTTTCCAGAAAGGCGCTGGTCTTGGCGCGGTCGAACAGCGGATCGCGCGCTTGGATGCACAGGAAAAAGCGATTGCGCGAGGCGAGTGCGAAACGCGGCACGTTGAATACGGGATGGTACGGCATGGGCAATCCGCAGAGCGCCAGTAGACCCAGAACAGCGGAGAGCGCCGCAAACAGAATCGTCATTTCAAATGTGATCACCACGTAGGATGGCCAGCTATGCAACGGCCGGCCGGCGATATTGATGGGGAAGTAAAGCACCGTCACGTAATACTGCAGGATGTAACCCAGCGTCCCGCCGACGATCCCGCCCAGCAGCACAATCAGCGGGAGCTTATTGTGGTGCAGATGGAGCGCGTCGTTCAATTCCTCGATGGGGAACGGCGAATAAGCGTCGAGCTTGCGGTAGCCTTGTTCGCGCGCCGCGCGGGCGGCGTTCACCAGGCCGGTAGGATTTTCAAACTCGGCGATGAGGCCGTAAATCGGTTTGATCATCCTTCCACCTCCTCCTCGACTTTGGCTTGCGGAAGCAGCGTACGTACTTCAAAGATCGAAATCATCGGCAATAGGCGGATAAACAGGAAGAACAGGAACAGGAACAACCCGATGGTGCCGACGTAAGTCATCCAGTCCCAGCGCGTCGCCTGGAAGATCGACCACGAGGATGGCACGAAGTCCTGTGCCAGGCTGCTGACGATGATGACGTAGCGCTCCAGCCACATGCCGATCAGCACCACGATCGACGAGCAGAACAGCGTCACCGGATTGGAGCGGAGCTTCTTGAACCAAAGCAACTGCGGCGCCAGGATGTTGCAGGCGACCAGCGAGTAATAGGACAGCGCGTACGGTCCGGTCAATCGGTGCCGCAGCACGGCCGCTTCGTAAACGTTGCCGCCGTACCAGGCACTGAAAGCTTCCAGAATGTAGGCGTAGGCGACGATGAGTCCGGTGGCCAGCATGACCTTGGCGGAATTCTCCAGGTGGCGATCGGTGATGAGACCCTGCAGGCCGTAGACGGAGCGCAGCGGAATGGCCAGCGCCAGCACCATGGCGAAGCCCGAATAGATGGCGCCCGCCACGAAATAGGGAGGCAGGAAGGTGGTGTGCCAACCGGGCACGATGGCGATGGTGAAGTCGAAGCTGACCACCGTGTGGACCGAAAGCACAAGAGGAGTTGCCAGGCCGGCCAGCAGCAGGGAGGCCGTTTCGTAGACGCTCCAGTGTTTCGCCGAACCGCGCCAGCCGAGTGCCAGGATGCCGTAAGCGAAGCGCGCGAAGCGGCTATGGGTGCGGTCGCGCAGGGTGGCGAGATCGGGGATCAGTCCGACGAACCAGAACATCGCCGACACCGTGGCGTAGGTCGAGACCGCGAACACGTCCCACACCAACGGGCTGCGGAAGTTGGGCTCGACACCCATCGTGTTGGGATACGGGAAGAGCCAGTAGGCCAGCCACGGACGCCCCAAGTGCAGGATGGGGAACATGCCCGCGCAGGCCACGGCAAACAGCGTCATGGCTTCCGCGAACCGGTTGATGGAGTTGCGCCACGTCTGGTTGAGCAGCAGCAGGATGGCGGAAATCAGGGTGCCGGCGTGGCCGATACCGATCCACCATACGAAGTTGGTGATGGCGAAGCCCCACATCACCGGGGTGCGCAGTCCCCAAATTCCCACGCCTTTGACGAACAGAACGCCAACCGCAAGCAGGAACATCATCAGCAGCGTGATTCCCACGCTTATGCCTGCGAACCAGAACAGAGGAGTGCGCTTGGTCAGTACGACCGTGGCGATCTGGTCGGTAACTGTGCCGAAGGTATAGCCCGGCGCGATGACAGTTCTCGCCGCCCGAGAGTGTGGATCGTGTTGCACGTCAGCCATCGGCCCTAACTCTCCCATTCCGGATTCGGATTGCGCAGCGTGGCCAGGTAGGTGGTCCGTGGCCGCGTATTCAGTTCCTGCAGCATTCCGTAATTGCGTCTTTCCGCTTTCATTTTGGATACGCGGCTATTCGGATCGTTGATATTGCCGAAAATAATCGCCTCCGTCGGACAACTGGCCTGGCACGCCGTCTGAATCTCGCCGTCCTGCACCACGCGGTCCTGCTTTTCGGCGTCGATTTTCGCGGCGTTGATGCGCTGCACACAGTAGGTGCATTTTTCCATCACGCCGCGGCTGCGCACCGACACATCGGGGTTGTGGAGCAGCTTCAGGCTGGGCGTTTCGAAGTCCGAGTATAAATAGAAGTTGAACCGCCGCACCTTGTATGGGCAGTTATTGGAACAGTAGCGCGTGCCCACGCAGCGGTTGTAGACCATGTCGTTCAGGCCTTCGGCGCTGTGGGTAGTCGCCTGTACCGGGCACACCAGTTCGCACGGTGCGTCTTCGCACTGCATGCAGGGGACGGGCTGGTTGTACAACTCGGGATTGGCTTCCTCGCCGCTATAGTAGGTGTCGACGCGCAGCCAGTGCATATTGCGCGAACGCCGCACTTGGTCTTTGCCGACTACCGCGATATTGTTCTCCGCCTGGCAGGCCACGATGCAGCCGCTGCAGCCGGTGCAGGCATTCAGGTCGATGGCCATGCCCCAGGCGTACTTCGGTTTGCCGTTATCGTCGGTCTTGTAATTCCAGTCGGGATACATGGTGAGCCCGTGGGGCGGAGCTTCCGCGCCGCCGTGTACCGATTCGGGCTCCTTCAGATATTCCGCCAGTTCACCCTTGTGGATGATGTGGCGCGCCGGTTCGAGCACGCGCGAGTTGGGAATCGCGCCGTCGTTTTGCGTGGCGGCAAATTCGTAAGTCCCGTCAATCTTCTTAGCCTCAAGACCCACGTCGTGCCACAGGGCCTTACCGGTCCGCAGACCGTAGGGATTGAATCCCATGCCTGTTGCCGACCGTCCGCCCGCCGTGCGGCCGTAGCCCAAATGCAGCGTGATGGAGCCATCCACGTGGCCCGGCTGAAGCCATACCGGCGCCTTCAACGTGTGGCCTTCATACGTGAGCCGCAACATGCCGCCCGACTCCACGCCGAGCCGGTGGGCATCGCCCGGACTCACGATCGCCGCGTTATCCCAGGTCAGTTTGGTGATCGGCTTGGGCAGTTCCTGCAGCCAGCCGTTGTTGGCGAAGCGGCCATCGTAGATGGTTGGGTCGGTGCGGAAATTCACTTCGAACTTCCCGCCCAATGTCCGCTTTTGCGGATGCTCCGTGAGGGCCTCGCCGTGTATCGCGGGAGTCTTGGTGGCGAGCGCGGTACCGGGCACGATGCCATCGTGTATCGCGCGCCGCCACCAGGCATCGAAGTCGGTCCCGGTGTGCTGCGACGCCCAATAATTCTTGACGATGTCGTAAGGTTTGGTGTCGGGCGAGTCGGTGAGCGCTTGCAGCAACTCATACCCCGACCGGCCTTCGTACAGCGGAGCGATCAGCGGTTGCTGGATGGACACCGTCCCATCGAACGCCCTCGCATCGCCCCAGGTTTCCAGATAATGCGCCTCCGGCAGCCGCCACTGGCAGACCGCCGAAGTCTCGTCCTCATACAAGCTGAGGTGGACGCGCACCTTGGCTTTTTGAATGCGATCGCGCATCCCCAATTCCACCGGCGCGTTGAAAACCGGGTTGCCGCCGAGGATCAGCAGGAGGTCGACCGCGCCCGCGTCGAGATCTTTCACTAAGTCGTCCAGCGAATCCAACTGATCTTTGGGATCGGCCTCGAGCGGGTCGGTGTAGAATACCGTTTTCCCTACATTGCCGAGGGCGGCGTTCATCACGTGAGCCAACGCGTGCACCATGGGCGTCTGATGCTCGCCCGGAATCACCACGCAGGCGCCCTTGTTGCGCAGCAAATCGGCGCCGATTTTGCCGCTCCACTTATAGATGTCCGCGTTGTCGCTCTTCTCCGCGCCCTTGGCGGTCTGCACCGCGGTCGCCAGAGACCAGGCAAACTCTTCCATATCGCCGGCACGCAGCGGCAGGCGATGGTCAGCCTTGGCGCCGGTCGGAGTCGGCATGGGCTCCACTACGTAGAGCCGGTTCATGGTGGTCTTCTCGGCGCTTACTCGGCGTCGCGCCGCGAATTGGCGCGCATAGCGCAGGCTGCCGGCGCCGGAAGCGAGGAAGTCCGAGTCGAGCGAAACGACGATATCGGCCTTGGTGAAGTCGTAATACGTGTTGACGGGCTGAGCGAAGGTCTTCATCGCCGCGGCGCGCGCGCTGTGCGGCCCCGCGGGCTCCCACTGATGCCATTTCGCTCCGGGATAAAGCTTCTTGATCGCAGCGAACTGCGCCGACATGGCAGGCGAGGTCACGGTCTCCGTGAGAATGCGGATGCCCGCGCCGTTCTTACCTTTTTGAGCTGCCAGGATTCCGCGGAACGCTCCGAAGAAGTCGCCCCAACTGCTGATTTCGCCGTTGAGATTGGCAACCTGCGCGCGATCGGGATCGTACAATTGCAGCACCGAGGCCTGCGAAAAAATATCGCATGCGCCCAATGTGCCGGGATGCTCGGGATTGCCTTCGACCTTGGTCGGCCGGCCCTCATGGCTCTCTGCCAGGAGGCCGTTGGCCACTCCGCTGAGCGTCGCCGCGGTGGCGAAGAAGAGCGGACGGCCGGGAATCAGTTCTTCCGGCTGACGCACGTAGGGAACGATGTGCTCGGTGGGTTGCCGCGTGCATCCGGTGAGGCCGGCGAGCGCCATCGAGGCGCCCATCAACTTCAGGAAATTGCGCCGTCCTTCGCCCGGATTTTCGTCGTCGGACCAGCCGAGCGCCTGCCGCGGAAATTCGCGGTCGAGCATGTCGCGGAACTCCGGCTTGGCCGCCAGATCGTCCAGACTGCGCCAGTATTCCGGTCCGCTGGTTTGCTGCAGGCGGTTGCGTACCGCCGCGAGATCTAAATGATTATCGGGATTACTCATCTCTGGGCTATCGCTCATCGGTGACACGTGGAACAGCTCGTCAACAGACGAACGTCGTTGATGTTGTATTCTTTTTGCAGCCGCCGGCCCATCGTTTCCTGATCTTCCGTAGGCCGATACCCCATGGTGGTGATCTCACTGCGCGGCCGGATGAACTTCTCGGTGTTGCGGTGACAGTTGAGGCACCACTCCATCATGAGTGGATTGGCCTGGGCCATCAGCGGCATCTTGTCTACTCGCCCGTGGCAACTCTCGCAACCCACGCCTTTATTCACGTGGATACTGTGGTTGAAGTAGACGAAGTCCGGCAAATCGTGCACGCGCGTCCACGAGATCGACTTGTCCTCGCGGAAACTGGCGCGCACTGGCTCCAGCGTTGGGCTGGTGCTCCAGATCTGCGTGTGACAGTTCATACAGGTCTTGGTGGGCGGCACGTTGGCGAAGCCGGATGTTTCCACCGTAGTGTGGCAATAGCGGCAATCGATACCTAGGCCGCCCACATGATGGGCGTGGCTGAAGGGTATCGGCTGCTCGCGCACCTGAGTGGCCCTGGTGGCCCAGGCAGAACGGTCCAGCATCGTACCCACCCAGGTCAGGAACGCCAGAATAAAAACCGCGCCAAAGATCAGGATGCGCGAAAACGTGTTGGTACTGCGATGAAAGATCTGAGACATGGCTTTAGTAACGTCCCAGCGCGCTACTTAGTGTTCGGTTGTTAGACATGTAGAAGAAATGAACAATCGCTACCCAGGTTCCAAAAAGCCCCTCAGCGTTTCAGTTGACGAATTTACAGCTATCTGATGCAGCCGGTGAAATTTTGTTTCATCTGTTAATGCTCGTACAAATACGCCGACTGCTCTACATGGCCGGCCGCATCGCTAGTGGTGGCCACGAATTTGGCCGGCCCCCAGAGCGATCCGCCGGCATATTCGCCGGTTTTGCTTAGGGCGTAGAAATTTAAATCGACCGCTTCCAAGCGTTTCTTGTCATCGTTGAAATTCCGCGACACGCGTTTCAGGGTGTCGAGAATCGCCTCTTTGGGCGACATCCCGTGTCTCATGTTTTCCACCACGGTGTGCGCCCCACAGACCCGCAAATTTTCTTCCCCTCGACCCGTGGAGCCGGCCCCACCGACGTCCTGATCGAGCCACAATCCGCCGCCAACGATCGGGGAATCCCCGCACCGGCCGGGAATCTTGAATGCCATCCCACTAGTGGTTGTGACTGCCGACATCTCGCCTTTTTCATTGAGCGCGATGCAATTGATGGTGCCGTGTGGCGGATGCTGTGCTACGTCGAGCGCCCAGGCCAGCGTCTCCTCGTCATAGCCGGGGAAAGCGCGTTTCAGTTCGCCCATCTTCCCGGGCTTCTCGGCCGGCGGCGCGTCGATATTCGATTCCCAAAAGGTGTGCCCGTTGCGGTCTCGCATTTCCCGCTTCCACATGCGGTACGCCAGA
>Ga0182030_10006323_pt1 | contig 25008 bp, 10 predicted proteins | sample 812S3MmetaG_FD_121299 | JGI IMG/M metagenome (GOLD analysis project Ga0182030, IMG submission 121299) | Permafrost microbial communities from Stordalen Mire, Sweden - 812S3M metaG (Illumina Assembly) | ecosystem: Environmental > Terrestrial > Soil > Wetlands > Permafrost | place: Sweden...
ATGATTCGCCCGCGCTTTCTTACAGCTGAGGACCGCGCCGCGCTGGTTGATCTGGCGCAGGCCGGCTTGGTCGAACATCGTGTGGCGCGGCGCGCAAACGCGCTCGTGTTGCTGGACGACGGCGTTCCTCCTTTGGGCTATCGGGCAAGTAGTCGCCCCCGTGCTTGCGGCCTAAGCGGTCAGACAGAGAGGGTGTAGCGACTTCGAAGGGGGCGGAAACAGCAAACGCCGCAAAAAATCACTGTTGCACAAAGTTGGAGGCAGGGCTCCGCTCGGGGAGCCCTCAAGGCTGCTATGTGGCCGACAAGCTTCGACGCCCGAACCTAGACTGAGGCAGCCCCAGACGAACACACGGAAATGCAGTAACCAACCCGCGCATAAGAGCCTGTTAACCGTCGTCTTGAAGCTCTGTCTCCTATTTTGTGCAGCAGCTAAACGCTATTTTATTCCGCAATTCGGAGCGGAAAGGTGGAGTTGTGACTTATGCGGTTGACGACGAACATAAGAGCAGCCATATGAGATTCCCTGCGCGCATGGAAAATCGGCGCGCGAAATCATCGGTGGCGACGACAGAATATCGTCATGGACGCCCTCCTCCTGCGCGCCGACGATCGCCTTGGTCCGCAGGAACAGACTTGCGACCTGAAGCAAATCGCGATAACGAAGCACCGACGTCGCGGAGGCGGATTGCGGCGCGAGATGCTTCAACTCGGGGACGAAGACACTTCCATTCGTTGGCTGCGCTTCCAATTGACGCTGCTCGGACGGCGTTGGTCGACCCAGCCGCTAACTTTTCATGCCGCATGCTGTAACGCGTTGAAAAGCCTTCTCTGGAATCGGCTCTGAGTAGTTTCCGAACCTCCTGTGACGCATTTCACTCGGCTAGGATGATGTCTTGCAAGGTCGACGCCGCTACGGGCCAGGGAATCGTGGCACAGGTCGTCTGCTGAAATCAACACTTTAGCTCCAGACCTAAACCTTCCTCAATAGCATCTACGTCGAGAAGACGCGAAAGCGTTACCGCGTTGGGTTCTGGGGTCGATGCCTAAGAGGCGGAGGGAAGAACGGTCATGGATGAACTTGTGGCGAGGACCAAGACCGAGGCCGCCACGGCGCCCCTCGAGAAAGGTCACGAGAAGAACCGCTTCAGCTCGCTGATCTATCTGCTCATCTTGCTCCTGGTTGTCCTCGGCGCCTGGTGGTTGCTCGCCCCGCCGAAGCTAAGTGGCAAGGGCCCAGAACAGGCGCCACAGCAGGTCGGGGCCGCGAAGATCGGCAAGGGTGACGTTCGGGATGTCCTCACCGGATTGGGAACCGTCACGCCGCTCGCAACCGTCACCGTCCAAACGCAGATATCCGGACAACTCATCGCGGTGGGGTTCAAGGAAGGCCAAATTGTGCAAAAGGGCGACTTCCTTGCGCAGATCGACCCGCGGCCATACCAAGCTGCTTTGGACCAGGCGCAAGGGACGCTAGTACACGACAAGGGACTCTTGAACCAGGCGGAGTCCGATCTCAAGCGCTATGAGATTCTGAGCAAGAAGAATTACACCTCCGTCCAGCAGACGGTCGACCAACAATTCCTGGTGGAACAAGACAAGGGCACGGTGATGGTCGACGAGGCGGCGATCGAGACCGCCAAGCTGAATCTGATTTACTGTCACATCGTTGCGCCAGTGACCGGTCGCGTGGGCCTGCGATTGGTCGATCCCGGCAACTATTTGCAACCAACGAACACGACCGCGCTGGTGGTGCTGACGCAGTTGCAGCCGATCTCAGTGGTGTTTGTCCTTCCTGAGGACGACATTCAATCCGTGTGGAAGGAGTTTCGGGGCGGGAAGACGCTGTCGGTGGCGGCCTACAATCGCGTGGACGCCAATCAGATCGGGATCGGCGCCCTGGAGAGCGTCGATAACGAGGTCGACACCAGCACCGGCACAGTGAAGCTGCGAGCACTCTTTCCAAATACGAACGAATTGCTTTTCCCGAACCAGTTCGTGAATGCGCGACTGCTTTTGCGCACGCTTCAGGGAGTGACTGTGGCGCCGCTTGCGGCGATTCAGAATGGCGCGCCTGGGGCGTTTGTCTATGTCATCAAGCCGGATAACACCGTTGCGGTCCAAGTGGTGACGACCGGTGTAACCGACGGGAACCAGATTCAGATCCTTTCGGGCGTGAAGGCGGGCGATACAGTCGTTGTCGATGGCGCCGATCGACTTCGCGATGGGGCGAAGGTGCAGATAGCGCCCGATCAAGCCGATCCGGCAGCGGGGATGAACGACGGGCCCGGCGCACCACCTGGTCAGCAGCCGAACAACGCCCTCCCGATCCCGAAGAGTGAGCGCCTTGAGGAGCGGGGTCCGAAGAGCCCCGCAAAACCATCGCCAACTGAGCGGTCCGATGTTCGGTAGGGACGCTTCATGAACCCGTCCCGTCTCTTCATTCTGCGCCCAGTGGCTACGACCCTCCTGATGGTTGCGCTTCTACTGGTCGGCATGGCCGCTTATCCCTTTCTGCCGGTCTCCGCGCTGCCAGAGGTGGACTACCCGACCATTCAAGTCTCTACCTTCTATCCCGGTGCAAGTCCGGAGGTGATGACAACTGCTGTCACGGCGCCTTTGGAGCGCCAGTTTGGCGAGATGCCGGGCCTGAACCAGATGAGTTCCATCAGCTCGGCGGGCGCGTCGGTGACCACTTTGCAGTTTGGGCTCGCTCTGTCGCTGGATGTGGCCGAACAGGAAGTGCAAGCGGCCATCAACGCCGCGACTAGTCTGCTGCCCTCCGGCCTGCCCGCCCCGCCGGTCTATGCGAAAGTTAATCCAGCTGACACGCCGGTGATCTCTTTCGCCGTCACATCCAAAACGCTGTCGCTGACGCAAGTCGAGGATTTGGCGGACATCCGTATGGCGCAGAAGCTCTCGCAAGTGCCGGGCGTCGGGCGGGTGTCGATCGCGGGTGGACAACGCCCCGCCATCAGGGTCCAAGTGAACCCGCGCGCGCTGGCGTCCTACGGACTCGCGATCGACGACATCCGCACGAACATCACCAGCGCGAACACCAACCTTCCAAAGGGTAACTTCGACGGCCCCGAGCAAAACAGTACAATCAACAATAACGATCAATTGCTAGACGTCGAGGGGTACAAGCGACTGATCGTCGCTTATAAAAATGGTCGCGCGGTGCATCTGTCCGATGTGGCCACAGTCGTAAACGGCCCGGAGAATACCGAGCTGGCGGCTTGGGCGAACCGGACGCCGGCCATAATTCTAAATGTGCAGCGCCAACCGGGGTCTAATGTGATCGCCGTGGTGGATGCGGTAAAAGCGCTCATGCCGAAGCTAGAGAAGTCGCTGCCGGCGAGCCTAGATGTAACGATACTGTCTGATCAGACCGCGACGATCCGCGCCTCGGTGAATGAGGTCGAATTGGATCTCGTGCTTGCAGTCGTCCTCGTGGTGTTCGTGATCTTTGTTTTCTTGCGCAGCATACCGGCGACGTTGATCGCGAGCCTGTCAGCGCCGCTATCCATCGTGGGCACGCTCGCCGGCATGTATGTTTTCGGCTTTTCGCTGGACAATTTATCACTCATGTCCCTGACGATCGCGACTGGATTCATCGTCGACGACGCGATCGTCATGCTCGAGAACATAGCGCGATACGTCGAGAAGGGAGAAACGGCCCTCGAGGCCGCTCTGCACGGCTCCAACGAAATTGCTTTCACCATCATTTCCCTAACCCTCTCGCTGCTCGCCGTGTTGATCCCCTTGTTGTTCATGGGCGACGTGGTGGGGCGCCTATTCCACGAGTTCGCGGTCACGCTCGCAACGACGATCGTGCTCTCGGCCGTCGTGTCCCTGACATTGGTGCCGATGATGTGCGCGCTCATCATGCGACACAGGCCAAAAAACACACGCAATCGCTTCGATTTGGCGGCCGAGCATGGATTTGATTGGATCATCGAGAAGTATGATCGTGGCTTGACCTGGGTTCTCGACCATCAAGCCTTCACCTTGATCGTCGCCATGCTCACGCTCGTCATGACATCCGCGCAATATATCGAGATTCCGAAAGGCTTCTTCCCAGTACAGGACACGGGCGCCATTCAGGGAATAACTACTGCCGCACAGGACATCTCCTTTACTGCAATGGAGCAGGAACAGCAGGCGTTGGCGGAGGTAATCTTGCAGGATAAGGATGTCGCGAGCCTGTCTTCCTTCATCGGCGTAGATGGCGCGAACATGGCGCTGAACAACGGGCGATTCTTGATCTCGCTGAAACCGCGTGGCGATCGCAGCGGCAGCGCGAGCGAAATCATCCGCAGACTACAGTCCGAAACCCAGAAGGTGGCGGGCGTCTCGATCGCCATGCAGCCCGTGCAAGATTTGACGATCGACAGCACGGTCGGGCGGGCCCAATATTTGTTCTTTCTTGAGAATTCCAACCAAGCGCTGTTTGCGACCTGGGCGCCCAGGCTCGTTCAGCGATTGCGGCAGATGCCGCAATTCGAGGACGTGTCGAGCGATCTATCGCTGCATGGGCGCCAATTACAAATCACGATCGATCGGCAAACGGCGGCGCGGTTCGGGATTACGCCGGCCACGGTGGACAACGCGCTCTATGACGCCTTCGGTCAGCGGATTGCCTCCACGTACTACACACAGTCCAATCAATACCGCGTGATCCTGCGCGCAGATACGCATGATCTGCGCAGTCTTAAAGACGCACTGGCGGGGATCTATCTACCTTCCGCCACGGCCACCACGGGACAGGTGCCGCTATCCGCAATCGTGGACCTCTCCGAGAAGGATGCGGCGCTACAGATTCAGCATCTCGGCCAGTTTCCGTCCACGTCGATCTCGTTCAATCTAGCCAAGGGCGCGTCGCTTGGCAGCGCGATCGCCGAAATAAAACAGGCTGAAGCCGACATCGGGCTGCCGGCGAGTTTCACGACCGCCTACCAGGGCGCGTTGTCCGCATTACAAAAGTCCTTGTCGAACGAACTGATGTTGATCGTGGCTGCAGTAGTCGCCGTGTACATCGTGCTTGGGGTCCTATACGAGAGCTTCCTTCATCCGATCACGATCATCTCGACGCTGCCCTCGGCCGGCGTCGGGGCCTTGCTCGCGCTACGCCTGGCCGGCGACGACCTCGACATCATCGGGATCATCGGCATCATTCTGCTGATAGGCATCGTGAAGAAGAATGCGATCATGATGATCGATTTCGCGCTCGAGGCGGAGCGTGTGGAAGGGAAAACTCCACGCGAGTCGATCCACCAAGCGTGCCTGCTGCGCTTCCGGCCGATCATGATGACCACTATGGCGGCTCTCCTCGGCGCGCTGCCGCTGGTCTTCGGCATGGGCGCCGGATCGGAACTACGCCGCCCCCTGGGTATTTGCATCGTCGGCGGCCTTCTCGTCAGTCAGTTGCTAACCTTGTTCACCACCCCTGTCGTTTATCTCGCGATCGACCGTATTGCGGTTCGCTTTTTCCCGCGCCGTCCACATCAGCGTTTTAGCGAATCGCCGGCGGAGTGACGACCGTGCGCCAAGAGATTCCGCCGCCATGAATATTTCGGCGCCATTCATCGGACGGCCGGTCGCCACGACTTTGTTGACGATCGCGATCGCCTTGGCGGGCGCCCTTGGCTACATGAGCCTGCCGGTGTCGCCCTTGCCTCAGGTCGATTTTCCAACGGTGACGGTCCAGGCGCAATTACCTGGGGCCAGTCCCGACGTGGTGGCGACGAGTCTGGTGGCGCCGCTTGAGCGACATCTCGGGCAGATCGCCGACGTGACGGAGATGACCTCGCAAAGCCAGACCGGGCAAGGACGCATCACGCTGCAATTCGGACTGGATCGGGACATCAACGGCGCTTCGCAGGACGTGCAGGCGGCGATCAACGCTTCCCAGGCCGATCTGCCCACGAATCTGCTGTCGCAGCCGACGTACCGCCAGGTCAATCCCGCGGACGCGCCGGTGCTCATTTTGTCCTTGACCTCATCGACGCTGACTCGTGGACAAATTTATGACGCGGCAAGCATCGTGCTTCAGCAGGAGCTCTCGCAGATTTCGGGGGTCGGGCAGGTGGTCATCAGTGGCGCCGCATTGCCAGCCGTGCGAGTCGAACTCGACCCGCTGAAGCTATTCCATTATGGCGTCGGGCTGGAGGACATCCGCTCGGCGTTGTCGAGCGCGAACGCAAACAGTCCGAAGGGCGCAGTAGACATCGGCGCGCATCGTTGGCAAATCTATACGAATGACCAAGCCAATCGTGCCGAGGATTACAGATCGCTGGTGGTGGCTTACCGCAATGGAGACGCCCTACGGCTCCAGGACGTGGCGGACGTGCAAGATTCCGTCCAGGACTTGCGCAACATGGGACTGGCGGATGGCAAGCCGGCCGTGTTGGTGATCATCTTCCGTCAGCCTGGCGCCAACATCATCACGACCGTCGACGCCGTGCGGGCGGCAATCCCGAAACTCAAGGCGGCGATGCCGGCGGACATCGAGATCAGATTCGCCTCCGACCGTTCCACGACGATCCGGTCCTCGCTCGACGACACTCAGAGAACGCTCGTCATCGCAATGTTGCTGGTCGTGGCGGTCGTATATGCATTCTTGGGGAACTGGCGCGCCGCGCTCATCCCGGCGGTCGCGGTGCCGATCTCGATCATTGGCACCTTTGGGGCCATGTTCGTCCTAGGTTTCTCCCTCGACAACCTGTCGCTGATGGCCCTGACCATTGCGGCCGGATTCGTCGTGGACGACGCCATCGTCGTGCTTGAGAACATCTCGCGGTATTTGGAGGATGGCATGCCGCGCCTGCAGGCAGCTTTGCTCGGCGCCCGCGAGGTGGGCTTCACGATCATCACCATCACGCTGTCGCTGGTTGCGGTGTTTCTACCGATTTTGCTGATGGGCGGCATCGTCGGGCGCTTGTTCCGCGAGTTCGCCATGACGCTTTCGCTGGCGATTCTAGTGTCCATGGTTATTTCGCTTACGACCACGCCGATGATGTGCGCGCTGTTCCTGCGTGTGGATGGCTCGGGGACCGATGCGGCCCTGCGTCGACCGAGCCTGTTTCAGCGCATGCAGGATGGCTACGCGAGCACCTTGGCGGCGGCGTTGGATCATAGCTTGCTGGTGCTCTTGCTACTGATCGCAACGATAGCGCTGAACGTTTGGCTGCTGAGCATCATCCCAAAAGGATTCTTTCCCGAGCAGGACACTGGGCGGCTGCACGCGAGCCTCGTTGCGGACCAGAGTATCTCGTTCCAACTGTTGAGTAAGAAGCTGACCCAGATATTGGCGCTCGTCCAGCAAGATCCGGCGGTGGAGGACGTGGTCGGCTATAGCGGTTCCGGCAGCGGCGGCGCTTCGGCGCAAATAAACACGGGTACGATGTTCATATCGTTGAAGCCCCGCAGCCAACGGGACGGCGTCGAACGGGTCATGACGCGGCTTCGGGATAAGCTGGCGCGGGTTCCAGGAAGTCAGTTGTATCTGCAGGCGGTGCAAGACATTCGCGTGGGCGGCCGATCGAGCAACGCGCAGTACCAATATACTATTCTAGGCGACGATACGGCGACCGTGTACGAATGGGCGCCAAAGCTCCTGGCCGCGCTCGAGAAGGACCACACTTTCATCGACTTGAGTTCAGATCAGCAGCAGAACGGACTCGGCACGAATATCGTGGTGGATCGCGACGCCGCGTCGCGGCTGGGTCTAACGATGTATCAGATCGACAACACCTTATATGACGCGTTTGGGCAGCGTTCGGTCTCGACGATATACAGTGCGCTCAACCAATACCATGTCGTGATGGAAGTGGCGCCTCGCTTCTTGCAGAGCCCCGCCATGCTGAGCCAGCTATGGATCAGCACTTCGGCAGGGCAGCCGAGTGGATCGGCCATGACGCAGCTGAGCGCGGGATCGGCTACCGGCGTCACGAGCGCGGCTGCGGTGAGCGTGCCGCCCGCCAGGCCCACCTTGTCCTCGTCCATCGCCTCGGCGGCCAATAGCGACATGACGATTTCCAACACCGTCATCTCGCTCGCGAAGTCAACCGACGCGGGGAATGCAACGAGCGCGGCGTCGAACAACGCGGTGCGAACGGCGGCGCAGTCGACGATTGCGACGACAGGCAATGGCAGCGCATCGACCGGCGCCGCAGTGACGACATCGGCGGAGACGATGGTTCCACTGGCGGCCGTGGCGTCCTATGGGCCTGCGAACACGCCGCTGGCGGTCAACCACCAGAGCCAGTTCGTTGCGACGACGATCTCTTTTAATCTTCCACACGGCAAATCGCTGAGCGATGCGGAAACTGCAATCCAAAGTGCGGTGAAGTCGATCCATATGCCGAGCAATTTGACTGGCGGTTTCGCAGGCACGGCGTTGGTCTACGAGCAATCCCTCGGCAGCGAGCTGATCCTGGTGATCGCAGCGCTGGTGGCAATTTACATCATCCTGGGCGTGCTTTACGAGAGTTTCGTCCACCCTATCACAATCATCTCGACGCTGCCTTCCGCGGGTGTTGGCGCGGTGCTGGCGCTGATGCTTTTCAAAATTCAATTCACCATCATTGCCCTGATCGGCATGATCCTGCTGATCGGCATCGTGAAGAAGAATGCGATCCTGATGATCGACTTCGCGCTGCAGGCGCAAAGAGAAGATGCAATGGAGCCGCGTGAGGCCATCTTCCATGCCGCCGTGATAAGATTTCGTCCGATCATCATGACGACCACGGCGGCGTTGCTTGGCGCGCTGCCGCTATGCTTCAGCTTCGGCGAAGGGAGTGAATTGCGCCAACCGCTTGGCATTTCCATCGTGGGCGGACTGATCGTCAGTCAGGCGCTGACGTTGTACACCACTCCCATCGTCTATCTGTATCTGGATCGTCTGCGATTGCGTTTCTCGCGCGCGGCGACGGGTTGAGCAGCGTCATTTGAATGGGCGCAGATTCGCTTCCAGGGAGGAAATTCTGTCCGACGTGATGGCATTGGAAGCGCTGGAACAGGCGCCCTGCGCGCGCGGAGCGCAACACCGTTGCAAATCCGACGCGACCGGCGAGGCGGTTTCGTCGACTGGGACGCGCGCCCTGTGTTCGGGCGGCGCAGCCGAACCCGCGGCGGCGCCCCGGCTGACAAACTCAACCGCCCGCGCTGGAGCTATCGTCTCGGCATTCCAAAGCGATATGACTCGTCTCTTGGGATAGTCTTTTTCGTGTCCGAAAATACTGAAGCGCGCCGGATACATCGCGAAATGCCGTCCCGCGAAGGCCGGTAGTCCGATCCATCGCGCCGCCAGCACGCAGCCGAACTGCCCATGAGAGAAGAGCGCTATATTCCCTTCGAGATCGAGTAATTTCTCAAACAGCCTGTCGGCCCGATCCGACACTTCCTTGGGCGTTTCGCCATGCGGGCAACCGTCCCGCCACACGTCCCAGTCCGGCCGGCTTTTGCGGATGTCCGTGGAGAGCTGTCCTTCGTAATCGCCGTAGTTCCATTCCTCCATGTCCGGCTCAATTTCGGCCGCAGGCGCCAGTCCGGCCATTTCGCATGTCTGGCGCGCCCGCAAGCTCGGGCTGCAAAAAACCCGGGCGAAGGCGATCTGCCGCAAGGAGGGCTCGAGTCGTCGCGCCATCTCCTCGCCATGCGCGGTCAAGGGAATGTCCGTGCGGCCCGTATGCTGGCCGGAGATCGACCAGTCGGTTTCGCCGTGTCGAATGAAGTAAAGCTGTAAGAGCCTGCTTTGCGATTTTGTCATGCGCCTGCGCTCCATTTCATTCCATTAGCGAGGTGCGCGCCCTTCCGGGCGCATCGTCACATTGTCGTCGCTTCCATCGACGTGACGTATTCGCCACGGCGCGCAGCCACATTGCACCGCGCCCGATGCAGAAGGGCGCGCTGCGCCGCTTCCCGATTGGCTTTCTTGCCGCCCCAAATTTCCAGGGCAGGTTGCTGGATCGCACGCGCGAAGGAAAAGGCCAGCGCCCAAGGGGGTTTCGAACCTGAAGCCTTGAACTTCAGATTCATGGCGCTGAGGCGCGCCGAGGCGAGTTCGCCGGACTGCCCTCCCGACAGGAAGGCTATTCCGGGAACAGCGGCGGGAACGACGCGCAGGAGGCAGTTCACCGTCGCCTCCGCTACCTCGTCCACGCTCGCCTGCGTCGCGCAGGCCAATCCCGGAAGCGCCATATTGGGCTTGAGGATCATTCCTTCCAGCATCGCGCCTTGCGCGTGAAGCTGGGCAAAAACCCTTTGCAACACCCTCTCCGTCGCCGTGCGGCGCTGCGCCAAGGACTGGTCGCCATCCATGAGCACTTCCGGCTCGACAACGGGAACGAGCCCGACCTCCTGACAAAGAACCGCGTAGCGCGCCAGCGCATGCGCATTGGCCTCGATACAGCCCCAGCTGGGAAGTCCCTCGCCCATCGCGATCACGGCGCGCCATTTGGCAAAGCGCGCGCCCATTTGAAGATAGTCCTCGAGGCGATCGCGCAGGCCATCCAACCCTTCTGTGATTTTCTCTCCCGGATGACCCGCAAGCGCCTTCGCGCCGATATCGACCTTGATACCGGGAATAACGCCGGCGTCGAGAAGGACTTTTACAAAGGACGTTCCGTCACTTTTGTGCTGACGAATCGTCTCGTCGTAGAGAATCGCGCCGTTGATGCAATCGCCCAGACCGCACGTGGTCAGGATCAACTCCCGATAGGCGCGTCGCGCTTCGAGGGTTTGCGGAATCCCCGCACTCGCGAAGCGGCGGTTGCAGGTCGGATTGCTCTCGTCCATCGCGAGGAGCCCCTTGTCGCCGGCGACCAGCGCCCTTGCGACCTCCATGAGCGCTTGCGCATTCATCTGGCGACGCCCCATCTCCAGTTGCGGATCTCCGGCAAGTCCTGGCCGTGCCTGTCGATGTAGCTCTTGTGCGCGACAAGCCTGTCCTGCATCTTCTGCTTCAGATAGACGCCTTTTTCCTTGAGCTGCGGCAAATGATCCACGACATCCTGCACAAGATGAAAGCGGTCGAGATCGTTCTGCACGCGCATGTCGAAGGGCGTGGTGATCGTGCCTTCTTCCTTGTAGCCGCGGACATGCAGGTTGCGATTGTTCCGACGATAAGTCAGTCCATGAACGAGTGAGGGATAGCCGTGGAAGCCGAATACGATCGGCTTCTCGCGGGTGAAGAGCTGGTCGTAATCCCTGTCGCTCAATCCATGCGGATGTTCGCTTTGAGGCTGCAGTCGCATCAGATCGACGACGTTGATCATCCTGATTTTCAGATCCGGCAAAGCTTCGTGCAGAATCGAGACCGCCGCCAGAATTTCCAAGGTCGGCGTGTCGCCGCAACTGGCCATGACCACATCGGGCTCGGCGTTCTGATCGTTGCTCGCCCATTGCCAAACGCCCAGGCCTTCGGTGCAATGCGCGACAGCAGCTTCCATGGTCAGCCATTGCGGCAGAGCGTGCTTGCCGGCGACCACCACATTGACGTAGTGCCGGCTGCGCAGACAGTGGTCGACGACCGAGAGCAGGCAGTTGGCGTCCGGCGGCAGATAGACGCGGACAACATCTGCTTTCTTGTTGATCACATGGTCGAGGAAGCCGGGATCCTGATGCGTAAAGCCATTGTGATCCTGCTGCCAGACATGGGATGCGAGCAAATAGTTCAGTGACGCTATTTTCCGGCGCCAGGGCAGCTCCAACGTTACCTTCAGCCATTTGGCGTGCTGGCTGAACATCGAGTCCACGATGCGAATGAAAGCCTCGTAGCTGTTGAACAACCCGTGCCGTCCTGTCAGAAGATAGCCCTCGAGCCAGCCTTCGCACTGGTGCTCGCTGAGCATGGAATCCAGGACGAAGCCCTCGGGCGCAAGAAACTCGTCGTTCTTTTGGGTTCTGGCCTCCCACTGCCGGCTGGTGACTTCGAATACGGCGCCCAGAAAATTTGAGACGGTTTCGTCGGGACCAAACAGGCGAAAATTTCGTTGATCCAGATTGAGCCTTACGACCTCGCGCAGGAACTCTCCCAGAACCAAAGTATCCTGAGCGTCGACCCCGCCTGGCGACGGCAGGCTCACCGCATGATCGCGGAAGTCCGGCATTCGCAAATCGCGTAAGAGAATCCCGCCATTCGCGTGTGGATTGGCGCCCATCCGGCGTAGGCCCGTCGGCGCTAGTTCCGCCAGTTCCGCAATCAATCGCCCGTCGCGATCGAACAGTTCTTCGGCGTTGTAGCTCTTCATCCAGTTTTCGAGCTGCGCCACATGTTCGGGATGGAGGGCGTCCACGAGCAGCGGCACCTGATGCGCCCGGAAGGTTCCTTCGATCTGGAGCCCATCGACGATTTTTGGCCCCGTCCAGCCCTTGGGAGAGCGCAGGACAATCATTGGCCAGCGTGGCCGGGTCGCATCGCCGCTTTCGCGCGCATTCGCCTGAATCTGCTGGATGGATTCAATGGCCTTGTCCAATGTCGCGGCCATGAGTTCATGCATCTTCTCCGGGTCGGAGCCTTCCACGAAGAGCGGCGTCCATCCCGTTCCCTTGAAGAACTGCTCCAGCTCTTCATGTTCGATCCGGGCAAGGATAGTCGGGTTGCTGATCTTGTAGCCGTTGAGATGGAGGATGGGCAGAACGGCCCCATCGGTGATCGGATCGAGGAATTTGTTGGATTGCCACGCCGTAGCCAGCGGACCGGTTTCCGCTTCGCCGTCGCCGACCACACAGGCGACGATCAGATCGGGATTGTCGAACGCCGCGCCGAAGGCGTGACTGAGCGAATATCCGAGCTCGCCGCCTTCGTGAATGGACCCTGGCGTCGTGGGCGCGACATGGCTGGAAATTCCACCCGGAAAAGAAAACTGCGTGAACAGTTTTTTCATCCCGGCTTCGTTCTCGGTGATATTGGGATAAATCTCGCTATAAGTTCCCTCGAGATAGGTGTTGGCGACCAGCGCCGGACCGCCGTGACCCGGACCGGCGACATAAAACATGTTCAAATCATATTTTTTGATGGCCCTGTTCAAATGCACATAAATGAAATTCTGGCCCGGTGTCGTGCCCCAGTGTCCGACGACGAGCGGCTTCACATGGGCAAGCTTCAGAGGTTCGCGCAACAGCGGATTGTCATAGAGATAGATCTGTCCCACGGACAGATAATTGGCGGCGCGCCAATAGGCGTCCATCCTGCGAAGCTCGTTGGGCTCCAGCGTCGTCCGACTGACGGGAACGCCTTCATCGACGCTCCGATTTTGAGGCTTTAGCCGTATGATCGTCGCTTCCATCATCCCGTGCTCCTGAGTGTTGCGCGACGCGCCCATATCTTGAAATGCTCGGAGAATTCGAAGGATCGTCCAACGTTCCGAACGTGCATTGGGACGACGACGAGCGCTTCATCCCCATAGGCCCGAACGAGTGCGCTCCGTGCGACTGGCGTTTTTCCGATCCAATCGCATCTGATCGGAAAGACGCCGGAATTTTGTCCAACAACGTCTTCTCTACGCGAACCCGATTCGGCTTCGCGCGAAATTGCTATGACCCGCGCCGGGAAGAAGCCGATCTTGCCGCCTGGTCCAGAGCGGAAACGAGAACTGCTCCCGGGGTGAAGCAAACTTGAAGACGCCGCATTCGCATCAACGAGAATCTCGGCGCCTCAAGTTTCGCGCAACGGTCGAATAGCGGTCGAAGATTACCTATAGAGATCTCGGGACCCTCGAGGCAGCATCGGAAACTACGCATTCGAATGGCGGCGCCCGGCGTTTCGAGCTCTCGATGGGAAAGCCTCTTTTGACGCCGAAAGATTGGATGTCTTCTCGTGCGGGCCGGAGCGGAGTCTGCCAATCGGACGACCCTGAGTAGATTCCCCCTCTCCCGAGCGCGCGATTCTGGCATCATGGAATCTGTTCTGAAATGCACTTTAAGCCGAATGCAGCGTCAAACCAGTAGAAGACGAGAGCGCGCAATCGTCAGCGACGGAAGATTCAAAAATCTATCAGCAGTCGGTTGAAATTCGGCAACGAGATTACATCGCCGTCGAAGTCGCATGGCTTTCCATCCGCTTGAGCCCGCTTAGCCCCAGGATACCGGACCGTGATGCGTTGCGGGGCGGGTCCCGTCAAGGCCAGTTCAACGATCACCCGAGATTTCAGACGGCGAGCCCTGAGATTGGCGGCGCCGAAGACCGTTGGCAGTTCGTGCAGCGTGATGCCTTCACCCTCCCACCAGGCGTCGGGAACCGCCCTGAATAATTCGAGGGTTTCGCCATTTTCCCGCAGCAGCATCCGCCGAACCGCGGTGGCGAATTCCGCTCCAATCCAGGTGTGGGGCATGTCGCCAATGTACTCCGGCGACAGCGGTTCGCCCCAGACGACTTCGGCCCAAAACCGCCAACCGCTGGGTCTGCGGCACGCCAGTGCGGCTGAGAGCAGCCGAAAGGCGTCTTCGAATCGTCCCAAAGCCACGAATGTGTTGATGTTACGCACACCATATGGGGTGTAGCTTCCCACGAAGTTTGGCTCCCCCCTCAGCTTGATACGGCGGGCGAGGAGGTCATACGTCGCCGAAATGAATTCGTTCGGAAGGACGTCTTCAACGCGGCAGGGCTCGAAGGCGATGGATGTCGACGTCGGATCTATGTCCTCACGATCGGCCGAGCCATGGATGAGTCCCGAGCCCAACAGTTCGGTCGTCATTCGGAGCGAGCGAGCTAGGTTCGCTGCGAACTCCCGACCCTTTGCTTTCGCATGGGCCGCAACGTCGATATCGCCGATTTCCAAGGCCAGGTATTCGCAGTTCCGCCATGCACTCAAAGCAAAAAAATTATCCCAGTAGCTGTAGGACGGCTTGCTGTAGCCCTCGTGACTGATAGATGGAGCCAGGAGGCCGTGGAAACGGGTCTCTGGGCCGTACAGCACGTTGGTTCTTGCGCAAAGGTCTTCAATGAACTTGGTCGCCCGGACCACGGGCTCGAAAATAGCGTCTAGGAAGCCGCGATCGCCGGTGTTGCGATAAATGTCGGCGGCGATGCTGACGAATTCGCCCTGTGCATCGAATTCGATGTCGCTCCCATAACCGCGGTTGACGGAACCATTCAAGTTGAGGATCGGCGGCACCATTCCGTTTTCGTAAATGCGGTTGGAATACCAGACGACGTAGGCCTTGGCCTTTTCGATCGAACCGGCCCAGAGCAATGCAAGCGCCTGCGAGGAGCCATCGCGAATCCAGGTGCGGTCGTAATTGCGGGGACCGGGTTTGAAGGCGTATCGCGTGGCGTTCACGAGGATGAGCGCCGTCTGCGCCTCGACGGTGTCGCTGACTTCCCGGTCGCCCACCGTAATCCTGCGAGGCCCAATCTTTTTCCGCCACGTCTGGATGACTTCTTCGCGAATCGCGCGAAAAGCCACGTCCGCGCGTGGTGTGATTTCATCACGCATGGGTGACGAGCCAACGAATGCGATGCGCCCCCCGGCCTCTAAGGAAAAGGCGAACTCGCAGGCGACGCTGAGCAGGCCCGAGTCTGAGCGAAGGCTCCGAACGGTTTCTTGGGGCGCGTTCTCAATGAGCTTCATCACGTCTCCATCGTCGAAGTCCGCGATGGCCACGAACTCGGGTTCGCTTGAAAACGTGGCGTAGATCTTATCGTTGACCCACACCTGCCTGCCTTGGACGGCGATGGCGTTGATTGCGGCGTAGCCGCCATGTTGCCAGTAAGGATTGATTTGGACCGGACGGACCGCGAGGACGAGCGCGCCATCTTGCCGAACGCGGCTCCGATTCGTGATGCAATACTCCACCAGCGCTTCGCCAGCTTGAGCGAGGGCCGTGACCCGGAGTTCAACGTCCAACATCGACCAGGTGACGCTCGGAACGGGTAACGAGCCGTCGACCAGGGATTGCCTTAGGATCGCGCTTGCGGGCGCTCCGTGCAGGACGCCGCCCACGCGAAGCAGGGGCATGATCTGGCCAGATCCAGCTTGTGGTTCCAGGTTGCCGTATTCATCGAAAAGCGCTTCCTCGGGTCGATCCGACTCCCCCACCACGGTCCAATAAACCTGCCGATCCAGGAGAGCCTGAGGATAGAGGTCGCCGCGGCCGGCCCTAGCTCCTCGCTCCAACTGGCCGATTGGCATGCGATCCTTGTTCAGGATACGGAGTTTGAGTTCGTTGACGATGGCGCTTTCGGGTGAATTCGCTTCGTGCACCGTCAAGCGCAAATAGCGGCTGGTGGTCGTGCGCCACCAGAAGCTGTCACTGACGCCGCTGCCGGTGGAGATACGCCCAACTTCCCGGAAACTCTGGCCGTCGTCGGAAAGATGCACTGAGAACACCTTGCCGTAGGTGGCTCCCCATTCGATGAATGCTCCAAGGGGAGACCGGATATAGCCGAAATCGACCGTGATGCTCTCACCGGGAGGGAGCTTGATTGGGGCATGGCCGAGCGCGCCGACGCGACCGTCTTCCAGCACCGCGGCAGCGTCGGCGGGACTGTAAAGGTTGATCTCGACGATCTCTGGTGTTTGGTCAGGTTCCGGGTTTTCGGATATCCAGCGCACGAATCGGGCCGCGACCGGCGGGAAGGCAAAGACTTCTTGTCCGCCTTCACCATGGCGAGTGCGACAAAGATGCGCCCATGCTTTGCCATCAAGAGAGGACTCGAACCGGTATGCTACTGCTGCCCGCTTGCCCCAATAAACCTCGAGTCCGCCGAGCATCGGGACATCCCCGAGGTCGATCTCGAGCCATGGTTTGTCCGACGGCTCCGAGACCCATGCGGTCACGTAACGATCGTCGACGGCGCGTCGCGGATCGCCGCTGCTGGCGGTCACCTTCCATTGGCTCTTCTGCGGTACGTTCATGAACACTCCCCGGGGGCGGCCGCTATGCCGTAGCTTGGATTAACTCTCGATCCCGCGTTTCAGGCAAGCCTCGAGCCCAGCGCTCAACTCCCTCGCTTGGAAATTTCGAACTCTGGGGGCATACTGGGCGCCAAAACTGAAAAGTCGCGGAGCTCGTCGAGTCCAATCTGGCAATCCTTTGAACCAGGATGGACGAGGGTCGTCCCGCACATGGAATTGAACGCTCCGCCGATGAGCCCACGCCTTCTGAAAAGCGCCTCTGGGTTGACGGCGCAGGTGAACGCCAACGGTTCGATCCGGCGGATGAGCTACGGTGGCGTTCTGCTGAATCTGTTCCTCGGCAACGAGGTGGAGGGTGGACCCGCCAACATCTACCTTCGTCGCCATGACGACGGGGACGGGGCCATTGGCTTGCTTGGACCGCAGAATCAGTCCGTCGTCCGATGCGACGAGAGTAGCATGACACTCAGCGGCGAATGGCGGGACATTCGTTTCTCGCTTTCGTTGGTTCTCGCCGAAACGGCGACGGCTTGGTTCTGGCATCTTGCGCTGGAGAATCCTAGCGATAAGGCCGCAACGTTGGATTTGATTTATGTGCAAGACTTGGCTTTGGCCGATTACGGCTCGGTGCGGTCTAACGAATATTATGTCAGCCAGTATGTTGATCACTCTCCCCTGTCTCACCCGGAACGGGGCTTGGCCCTCGCCTCCCGCCAAAACCAAGCCATTGGCGGGCGCAATCCCTGGTGTTTGATCGGCTCCCTGGGGCGCGGCGTCAATTTCGCCACCGACGCGCTGCAAGTTCATGGTCTATCGAGTCGGGCGGGCAAGCCGCCCGATGCGCTCATGCATGGGTTGCCCGGCAAGCGTCTGCAGCATGAGCATTCGCTGGCGGCGATCCAGGACGCGCCAATCCGCCTGGCGCCGGGAGAGCGGGCCGAGTGCGGCTTCTTCGGCTGGTTCGAACAAGACCATCCCGCGGCGACGTCCTCGAAGGATTTGGCTTTCGTCGATCTCGCGCTGGCCCTGCCCGAAGCGACGCCCGCTCGGTCTCGCTGCGCGAAGGAACAAAGCGCTCCCCCACCCAGTCTCTTCTGCTCGGCGCCCTTGCTCGACGCCCTGGAGCTGACGGAAAGCGAGATCGTCGAGCTGTTCGGCGAAAACTTACGCGAAGCGGAGCGTGAAAACGGCCGCCTCCTGTCGTTTTTTTCGGGCAATCGCGGCCACGTGGCGTTGAAGGGCAAGGAACTCGGCGTCCTGCGGCCCCACGGTCACATCCTGCGCACGGGCGGCGGCTTGATTCCCGACGAGGCGGCGCTGACCTCGACCGTCTGGATGTCCGGCGTATTTCATTCCATGCTGACGCAAGGCCATGTCGGCATCAATCGGCTTCTGTCCACGACGCACGGCTATCTCGGCCTGTTCCGCTCGCATGGCCAGCGGCTGTTCGTAGATGTCGGAAACGGCTGGCGACTGCTCGACGAGCCCTCGGCTTTCGAAATGACCCCGAACGCCTGCCGCTGGTTATACAAGCACGACGCGGGACTGATCCGGATCGAGAGCCGGGCGCTCACGACGCGCCATGAAATGACGCTGTCCATCGACGTTCTCTCCGGCCCGCCCACGTGTTGCCTCCTGTCGAGCCACATCGCCATCGACGGCGACGATGGCGCCGACGAGGCGTCGCCGCGCTACGACTGGGACGGCCAAAGCGTCTTCGTTCGACCTGCTCCCGACAGCGAGGTCGGCCGGCGCTTTCCCGACGGAGGCTTCCGCATCGATCTTCCGCCCGGCGCTTGCATCGAAAGCGTCACGAGCGACGAAGCTCTGTTTCCCGACGGTCTTTCGCGCCATCAGCCGTTCCTGTGCATCGTCGTCAAGCCCACGAAGTCGATCGGCTTTCGCATCGTCGGCTGCTTAATCCCGTCGCGGGAAACGGCGGGAACAAAGACCGATCGATATTGGAGGGAGATGTCCCTGGGATTGCGGATTCATCCGCCCCCCAACTGTCCGATGGCCGGTGACGCCGCGCGGCTCGGTGAAATCCTGCCCTGGTTCGTCCACAACTCGCTCATCCATTACCTCGCTCCACGCGGGCTCGAACAATATTCCGGCGGCGACTGGGGGACGCGCGACGTCATGCAGGGCCCCCTTGAAATGCTCCTCGCCCTCGGTCGTTTCGAGGCCTTGCACGATCTTCTGACGCGCGCCTTCGCGCAGCAGCAACCGGACGGCGATTGGCCGCAATGGTTCGGCATGTTCGAACGCGAGCGCGACAACCGCGGCGAGGATTCCCACGGAGACATCGTCTTCTGGCCGCTGCTGGCGCTGGCCAGATATCTTTCGGCTTCGGGGGATAAGTCGATCCTCGACGCGGACGCGCCGTTCTTCGCCGAAAAGGAGGACGCGGCCGAATGGACGACCATCGGAGGGCATGTCGATCGGGCGCTCGCTCTCATACGGCGCCGCGTCATCGGCGGGACTCATCTCGCGGCTTACGGTCACGGGGATTGGAACGACACGCTGCAACCCGCCGATGCGAGCATGCGCGAGAATTTATGCAGCGCCTGGACGGTGACGCTCCATTACCAGACTCTCGTCGCGCTGGCCGACGCCTATTGTCGCTTGGGATTGACGGCGCCGGCGGCCAATCTCCGAGCACAGGCGGAGCACGTGCTGGAGGATTTTCAGCACCTGTTGATCGTCGACGGTGTGCTCGCCGGCTTGGCTTTATTCCACGGCGAGGATCGCATCGATTATTTGTTACATCCGCGCGACGCGGCGACTGGTGTTTCCTACCGGCTTCTTCCGATGATTCACGCGATCATCGGCGGTCTTTTCACGCCCGAACAAGCGCGCGAACACCTCGCGATAATCGAGCAGCATTTGCTCGGACCCGACGGCGCGAGGCTATTCGACTGGCCGTTGGCGTATCATGGCGGCCTGCACAAATATTTTCAGCGGGCCGAGACCAGCGTCTTTTTCGGACGTGAGATCGGCCTCATGTATACCCATGCTCATTTGCGCTATGCGGAAGCGTTATGGCGCTACGGCGCCGTCGATGAATTTTTCCGCGCGCTTTGCCTGGCCAACCCCATCGGCATCTGCGCCTTGACGCCTTCCGCGAAGCCGCGCCAGGCGAATTGCTATTATACGAGTTCCGACGCCGCCTTCGCCGATCGCTACGAGGCTTACGACCATTACATCGACGCGATGCGCGGGAGTGTTCCGACCGAGGGCGGCTGGCGGATCTATTCCAGCGGCCCTGGCGTCGCCGTGCGCTTGATCCTTTGTTGCTTTCTGGGCTTGCGCCAGGAGAAGTCGGCGCTCGTTCTCGATCCGGCGATCCCGCCGCGCCTGGACGGATTGAGGGTCGAGGTGGAGCTATTCGGCTTTCCCTTCGAGGTGACCTATCGCGTCGAGCGCGTCGGTTGCGGTCCCATCGCCGTGAAGCTGAACGGTGATGATCTCTGCTTCGCGCGGCTTGAAAACCCTTACCGCCTCGGCGCGGCCGAGATCCCGATCGGGGCTGTCCTGGACAGAATTGCGGAAGGCGTGAACCGGTTGTCGATACACATTGCCTAGTAGTGCAGTCTGGCGCGAATTTCTGGCGTCGAGCTCCATCTTCCTGTTGGAGGTCATACGCCCATTGAGCGCGCGGCGCGCCGCCGCGCCGCGTCCGCCGTGATGAAACAGGCGTAACTCCAAGAGAGATTTCGAGCCGAATTCGGCGCGCCATCGTTTTGGTCGAATTGCTCCGAGAGTTCTCGCGACGCAGGCGTATAGCGGCGCACCATGGAAAGGAACATGTCGCCGCGACGAAGCGCGGCCTCGGCAAGTCGCTCCTGAAGCTGGACCGCGAGCACGCCCTCCGCAAGCGATTCCGCGGGCGCTCCCAATAGGCCGGCAAGAGTCGCGCGGTTTTCCCGCGCGACGGCGACTTCTGCTCCCTCGGCGGCAGCTTGCGCGAGAAGGAAGTAAAATTGGGCCGCGCCGAGCGTCGAGAAATAATAGGCGCCGCCGCTGAAATAAGAGTCTTCGGCGTAGCGGCCCAACGCCGGCGCGCAATCCGCAGGACGCGTGCGGTTGATGAGATATTGCTGCTCGAACACACGCTCGAGCGCGGTCATCGTCGCGAGCATTTTCGGATCGACTACGCTGTGCGAGCCCGCGCGCCGTCCCGTTTGGACCACGGCAAGGACGACGGAGATGTCGAGGCGGCGCGGCGGCGGAGCGCCCGGCGCATCCTTCGCTTCGGCAAGACGGCCGCGATAGACGCCGTCTTCAGGCTCGAAATGCGCGTCGAGTTCGACGAAAAGCTCGCGCGCGGCGACCGCGTAGTTCGTCGCGCGCCCGGCATCACCCTCCGTCGCCATGAACGCCGCGCCTGCGGCGAGCGCTGCCTGTTGGATGAGACGCGTATGGTAGTGGAAGCCTGATGCTTCCTCCCAAAGATCAGAGCACGGCAGTCGCCAATGCGAGAGCGTGTAATCGAGATCGTGGCGCAAAAGAGTCATCGCCGCCGCGCCAGCGCGCTCGCGAAAGCAGTCGAGCGCGAAAAAGCGCATGACGGTGAGCGCCCGCAAAGCCGGGCCGTCATTTTGCGGCCGCGCCCACTTCATGACGTCGAAACTGCCGTCGGCGTTGAAGCGCGGCTCGCCAAGCACCCTGTCGCCGGTGACATCAGCGATTTCGCCGCGCGAGCGCACATGCTCCAGAAAAGAAGGCTCGATCACTTCGGGAAAACCGCCGCCCCGCAAGAAGGATGGCCCGTCCCGTCGACAAAGCTCCAGGCTGAAGGCGACGAAATCCGCAAGATGCTCGATCGCCGCCGGCTCCAACATTCTGGATTCGATCGCCTCGCGAACAGCGTCGGCGACGATGGCCGAGTCGCGCAACCAATGAAAAAAATAGTCTGGATAGGGGTCATATGCCGCCATCTCGGGCGACGCCAAGATCGAACCGCGGACGGGATGTATCGTCTGCCCGAGGGCGGGCCGAACTTTCACCAGAGTCGTCGCGGAGACCGCGCGCAGCATCACCTTTGCGCAGAAGCGACACTGCTCCCCTGTCCACTCCAAAAGCCCTTCTGTGTCCTTGCTCATCTTTCGCCTCCTTGGCTGGTCGCCGTCTCACTCAAGATGCAGGCTACGCCCCCGAAAGGCGCCGAACCGCGACCGCGTCTCGTTCCGTCATTGACAGGCGCCGCAGGCGGCTCGCGCAATGGTTCTCGACCGTCACGACGAGAAGCCCGTTCGCGCCCTGTGCTCCATGGCGCGAATGGAAGACCGCGCGACGCCATGCGAATTTGATCGGGTCTGAGGTCGAGCGGATCGGCGCGCGCCGCCAGCCGTATTGCGAAACCCGTTCATTCCGCCGCGCTCTCGGTCGATTCAGCTCTACGCGCGACTCGTGTTCCCGAGGGATCGAACAGGAGACGCAAAACGCGCGTATAGCGTGTCGTCTCGGCGCTCGGACCGCCGATCGCCAGCAACGATGTCGACGCGAGCTCATTGGCGAAAATATCGAAGACGGCGTCGCGCGTTTTTGGCGTGAGCGCCTCGATGGCTTCGTCGACGATGACGCAATCCGGCTTGTGCAGCAGCAACCGCGCGAAGGCGACGCCCAGCTGCTCCTCATTGGTTAGCTCCTGGTCCCAGCGCGCCTCGCGTTGAAGATCGGGGGCGAGATAGGCAAGGCCCACGCGCGTCAGAGCCGCGAAAAATTGCTCGTCCCGAAAGGTCTCCGGCGGCGCCGGATAAGCCAGAACGTCGTTGAGGGCGCCATCCGGAATGAAGGGACGTTTTGGCATGAACATGATGCGTGTGGCCGCCGGAATGCAAATACGGCCGGCGCCCCAAGGCCAAAGACCGGCAAGAGCGCGAAAGAGACAGGTCTTGCCCGAACCCGGCGCGCCGACGATCAGAATGCGCGCGCCGGGCGCGATTTCGACATGGGCTTCGCTCAATCCGATGCTCCCGGTCGGGAGAAACACGGACAGATGGTCGAGGGTCAATCGCTCGCTCGCCGACGCGTCGAATTCGATCCTACTCGTCGTCTCGCCGATATTGTCGATTTCGAGAAGAGCAAGACGAAAGGCGCCGACACGATGAAGAGTGGCGCGCCAATCCGCTATCGCGCCAGCGTTGTCGACGAACCAGCGCAGCGATTGCTGGACCTGGGTGAAGGCGCCGGCGCTCATTAGCAAACCGCCGACGGTGAGATTGCCGACGAAAAAGGCCGGCGCCGCGACGATGATGGGCGCGACGATCGTGAACCAGCCATAGCCCGCCGTAACCCAAGTCAAGTTGGTCGCTGCGCGCACGAGCTGACGCAGCACCAGGAGCAAGCGGTCGAAGATTCTGTTCAGCTTTTCTTCTTCCTCCGCTTCGCCTCGATAGATCGACACGCCTTCGCTGTGCTCGTTGACATGAACGAGCGCAAAACGCATGTCGGATTCGCGCGCATAATGTGTCGCGTTGAGGCTGATCAGCGGACGGCCCACGAGCCAACTCGCGAGCGAGGCCGCACCTGCATAAAACAGCGCGCTCCACACCATGTAACCCGGAATGACGAAGTCTTTTCCCGCCAGCTGGAAAGTCACGCCAGCCGAGAGGCCCCACAACACGCCGATGAAACTCACGAGCAGCAGAGCCGCCTGCAGCAGACCAAGGCCTAGATCAGTGGTGAGATCGGAAAGATGGCGCGCGTCTTCATGGATGCGCTGATCGGGATTGATCCCGATCTCGCCAGCGCCCGCAAGCATGAACGCGCGTTTCGGCGCGAGCCATTGCGCGAAGAGATCGCGCGTCAATCCCGCGCGCAATTCCATGCGAAACATTTGATTGAGCCATGTCTGAGCAACGTTCAGAACGAGCAGCGCGCCGGCGATGAAGGCGAAGACGCCGAGTTGATGCAGGAAGTCGTATAGGTCGCGGCGGGTGAGCGCGTCATAGAAAGGCTTATTCCAGGCGTTGAGTTTGATCTGGCCATAGGCGGCGGCGCCACCGACGACGACGAGCGCGGTCCAAAGCCAAGCCAAGGCGCCGCGCGTCTGCGAAACCCACAGGACCTGCAATAGCGATACAATTTCGCGCCCCAACCCCCAATATATCCAGCGCGGCTCAGCTCCCCTCCCTTGCAGGGCAGATTCGTTTTTCGCCATCTAAGTCCGATCTCCCTACTCGCCGTAGACCGCAAGATCATGCCGCCGAAACGCCCTCCGCGACAATTCGCCGAGTCCTTCCACTTTGGGGAAGCGTCGGCCGCGTTGTGAACCGGCTCGGGATCGCTCACTCAAAGCCTTGATAAGCTTAACATGGAAACGGCTGACCAGGGTCACGATCGATCAATCGTGCGCCGCCGGAAATCGACCTTCGAGCTTCAAGAGCGAACCGCAACCGAGGCCTCGGGGAGAGGCCGAGGGCTCATGCTGCGAGCTCGTCAAATTGCCCAGATGTGGAGATTTTGCTAAAAGACGCCCCAAGCGCGATAGCGGCCTCGCCCGGTAGTTTCATGCATTCCGAGTTCAACCACGAGATTCTGCGCAGCGCGCGACGTGATCGAAAGCTCATCGGCTATCATTCCAGCCGACACGACCGGGCGGGACATGACGAACTCAATCAGGCCCGGGAGTTTCGAAGTCGAACGACGGCCAGCATGTTTTTGTTCCAGCTGTCGACGCGCCAAAAGCCAGCGGTCGTGATCCTGCAAGCCACGCTCGGCAGCGGTGCCTATGGCTTCGATGAAAGAGACAAGCCGCCGCTCGCGATTCGATGTGCTCCGCTTTTCCCGCGGAATGGCTCGAAGTCGGGTATTCACGCAGAGTAAATGCGCGCGAGTTGCTGCGCCGACTGACGTCAGGGGGTCGGCTCGAGCGGAAACCTAAGAGTCGCAATCATAAAGACGGCGCGCGCAACACCAATTTGCATTCATTGCTGGCGGCCTGTGGCGCCGTCGGCGCCCGGCGAGAGCTTCGGATGCGTGGCGACTCGAGTTTCTATGCATCATCCGTCGTGTCTTCCAGCTCGGCGTCCTCCAACTCCATCTCGCTTTCGAAAACTTGGCCGCCATCTTCGACAAGCCCCCAAGGCGCCGTCGAGGTCGATGTCCGATTGAGGCCGCTGCAACAACCCTTCGTCTTCGAG
>Ga0182030_10006325_pt1 | contig 25007 bp, 22 predicted proteins | sample 812S3MmetaG_FD_121299 | JGI IMG/M metagenome (GOLD analysis project Ga0182030, IMG submission 121299) | Permafrost microbial communities from Stordalen Mire, Sweden - 812S3M metaG (Illumina Assembly) | ecosystem: Environmental > Terrestrial > Soil > Wetlands > Permafrost | place: Sweden...
CCTTGTCGGCCGCCACCATGTCGGTATGGAACGGCGCTCCGGCGATGTGCGTGTAAGCCTCGTCGATCATCACCACGCTGCCCGCCGGCTTGTTGGCCACCAGCCACTCGATATCGGATGCCGGGGTCAGCGTGCCGGTGGGGTTGTTGGGATTGCAGATGTAGATCAGGCCGGCCGTCGGGCTGGCGGCAACCATCGCCTTCACATCGTGCGCGTAGCTATTGTTCTTCATCAGCGGGACACGGATGGTTTCGGCGCCGATGAATGTAGCGGCGGCGGCGCCCGATTCATAACCGGGATCGGCCATGACAAATGGGCGCTTCGGCCCGGTGAACGCCAGTACGGCCTGGTGCAGGGGAGCGCTGGAACCGGCGTAGATACGCACGTACTCCGGCTTGACGCCTTCCTGCTGGGCGAGAATCTGTTGCACCCGGTCGGCTTCGCTATAGCGGTAGCGCCCGCCCTGGTCGATCATTCTGGCGGCCGCTTCCCGCGCTTCTTTGCAGGGTCCCAACGGGTTCTCGTTGGCATTGAGAAGCACGGCGTCCGGGGGCGCGTTGACTTTGGAAAGCTGCGCCAGAGCCGGCTCGTTGTAGAACGGCAGCGTCGCTCCGGCAGTGATCATGGCGGCAATCCGACCGAAATTCCGGCGCGTAAACCCGCGATTAATAAGGTCGCGTTTCTGTTCGTCGTGAAGAATGTTCATAGTCCCCCTTCAGGTCGCTATTGGCGGGAGATTAGCAGTTTCCGGCGGCGGAGTCCAGAAGAAAATATCTATGGCGGGTATGGAACCGCCATCCGGCGAGGGTGCGGACGCGCCGGTTACGCCCTGCCGGACATGTCCGGGCTGAGGTCAAGCCTGGCGGCCGCCGCCGTAGCGGTCTGGCCCAAGGCGAGCGCCAGCCGGTCTTCCAGATCCAGAATCCGGCAAGCCGCGGCCAGACGGATGCGGAGTTCCTGGGACTTCAGCGGTTTGGTGACGTAGTCGTCGGCCCCGGCTTGCATGGCCGCCACCAGATCTTCGCTCTGCGTCTTGGCGGTGAGAATCAATATGTAGACGCCGCGCCCGAAACGGGCGCGCGCCAGGCGGCACACTTCGATGCCGTCCAGGCCAGGCATCATCCAATCCAGAATCGCCAGACGGGGAGCGTCTTCGGCTCGCAGCAGGCGCCAGGCTTCGTTCCCATCGCACGCCGCCTCGGCGCGGTATCCCCAATTGGTCAGCATGACCTTGAGGACGCTCTGAAACACCGGATTGTCGTCTGCTATCAGAATCCTCACAAATCGAATCTCTCTTCCCGTGTATGGGCGATTCTTGCCATTATAATAACGTTCGGCTACTCTCCCTGGTTACCTTGGTCGTACCACCCGGGGGCTACCCGTACCAGTTATCTTTCGATCTACCCGAATACCCCGCAAAAAAGGTCGGCTAAATACTCACGATATCCCTTTCCCCCCGGGCATCTTCCTGTCAGAATCGGACTAGATAGTATATCGGGTATTTACACGGAAATCAGGTAACCCATGCAACTTGGCACTCCCGAAACCATCCAGATTCTGCTGGCCAGCCTCGGACAGCCAGTACGGGGCTCGCGCCGCCGGGCTCCGGCGGAAACAACTCCCAAACCCATCCGCGTACACAAGGTCCAGGGCTGCCCGCGCGGCTGCACTTGCCGAACATGCAGCGACAACGCCCGCTGGGAACGTATTTTTCAGGAAAAGTTCGCGGATCCCAGCTACTACTCCAATCCCATCACCAGGAACGGGTCCAGTTTGTCGGACTGCTGAAGCCTGCCTCGCCGTGCGCCCCGGCAGGAACGACGAATCGCCGAAACGCCGGGACCGCCCCACAACGTCAACAAAGTAGTGGATCTGGACGCTGAGAAGATTTATCTTTAAAAAGGTCTGGAACTCAAAGTGGACCGGAGGGCTTCGGATTGTTGCAATAGCGGGCCGTCCAAGGAGCAGAATTAATGAAAATACCCCTGATGATTGCCAGAAGCGCCGTGTTCGGTTTGGCGCTGGCCTCCTCCGCGATGCTGCTGCATGCGCAGGAGACCAAGCCGCCGGAAAAAAAGGCGCAGGAGAAGAACAAGAAGAAAAGCGAAGGCGGCTCGCCGCAGCACGGCGCGCCAGCGGGGCAGCATACGGCGCCACCGGTGCAGCAGAGCACTCCGGCGACGCAGCACACGGCGCCGTCGGGGCAGCAGAGCACTCCGGCGGTACAGCATACGCCGCCGTCGGGGCAGCAGACGCAGCCTAACAACCCGTCCGTAAACCGCACTCAGCAGCCCACTCCAGGCGCGCAGCCGGGACGTACGTTCGGAAACAACCCGCCGGCCGGCGGGGCGGTGGGCGCCAGGCCCGGCGGCCCGCCTGCCCGCACTTTCACCACTCCCTCGGGCGACGTGGTTCATCGCGATGCGGGCGGCCAGGTGCGGCAGGTCCACTTGTCCAATGGCACCACGGTTTACCATCCGCCCAACGCGCCGCGGCGCGTCGAAGTGATCAGGCCGGGCGGCACCATGGTGGTGGCGAGCTCGCCCGGCCACGGCTATGTGCAGCGTTCGGTGGTGATCAACAACACCACCATCATCAAACGCACGTACATGTACAACGGCGTCCCGCAGGCCATGATCTACCGGCCGCGAGTCTTTAACGGGATCACGCTGGCGGTCTACACGCCGATGCGCTACTACCGGCCCAGCTTCTATATGTACGCTTACAATCCATGGCCGCGGCCCATCGTCTTTGGCTTTGGCTGGGGTGGCAGCCCGTGGTATGGATACTACGGCGGATACTTCACGCCGTATCCCATGTACGCCAGTCCCTCGCTGTGGCTGACGGACTTCTTCATTGCCGCCACCCTGGAATCCGCGTACCAGGAGAGAATGGCCGCGCGCGCCGCGGGCGGCGGCATCTACCAGGATGGCGGCCAATCCCCGCCGATGTCGCCGGAAGTCAAGCAGGCGATCGCCGATGAAATCCGCCACCAGATCGATCTCGAGCGGGCCCAAGGGCAGAATGCCGGCGCCGGAGGCGGGCAGGACGTCAACATCTTCGCCGACAATGTGCCGCACGTATTCGTCGCGCATTCCACGCTGTTCGTCAACTCGAATCTCGGCGAGTGCGCGATTTCGGAGGGCGACGTTCTGCGCATGAATGGCCCGCCGCCCATGAATTCCCCGGTCGCCAATGTGGTCGTGCTGGCGAGCCGCAGAATGGACTGCCGCCGGGGCAGCCAGGCGGCGGTGCAGCTCCAGGATTTGCAGGAGATGCACAACCAGATGGTGGCGACGATCGATCGCGGGATGGGCGATCTGCAGGCGAAACAAGGGCAGGGAGGCTTGCCCCCGCTGCCGCAGGGCAGTTCGGGTACCATCGACACGCCCTTCGTGCAAGGATCGCAGCCGGACGCCAACGTGGCCAGCGAATTGACCAGCGTCAGCCAGGAGGCGGACCGTGCCGAACAGCAGGTGGTCAGCCAGGCCGGCGACACGCCCTCCGGGCCGACTCCCACCCTCTCCCTCGGCCTCTCCGTCGATCAGGTGAAGGCGATCCAGGGCGAGCCGCAGAAGATCGTGGATCTGGGTTCGAAGCAGATTTATATGTACAAGGACCTGAAGATCACCTTCAGCGACGGAAAGGTCGTCGACATTCAATAAGAGCGGGACCTTCCGCAAGACGTCGGGCCGGTGATTCCGCCGGCCTGTGACATTGCCGGCGCGCTGGTATGTTCCTTGGCGCGCCGGCACCCCTCGCTTCCGCCCAAATCGGCCATACCGTATTTCCCTCTCCTTTTCCCGCAACTTTTCCTCGGCATAGGGTCTATCAATTCATCTCCGCGTAAACCCAGGATGAAAAGATCCATCGGTAGGTAAAAAGTACCCGGCACTGGCGCCGGCCCGCACACCAACCACGTAGGTTACGCAATGGCGGACGGATTGCAAGGAGGTCGTTTCAGCAAGGTAAAACCTTCTTTCTCGTGTTTTGCACTCACCCCTCCACCGCCCGCGGTTGAGGGGTGGGAGGGGATTTATATGAGTACGCGGAAGCATATAGAGAGGCGCGCCAGGCGGCGCTTTGAACTGGCGCTGACGGTTCAGTTTCGCCTGACCCGCAAAATATCCACTGCCCGCTGGGGTACCGGTACCATTCACGACATGAGTTCCAGCGGTATCAGTTTCCAGTGTCGCGGGCCCCTTCCGGTGGGATGCCACCTGGAGCTGACCGTGCCCTGGCCCGCGGTCCGCGGACCATACCCGCTGCGCCTTCGCGCCACTGGATTTGTGGTGCGCAGCAGCGCCACCAGGACGGCGATCCAAATCACCTGGCACCGCCTGGGCATCGAGCCGAAGGGAGTGATCCCCATCAGCGCCATCGCGTAAGTCCGCATCTGCCGCCATCCCCCGCCACCCCCCCTGGACCCTCGCCGCTATTCCGGCTATGATACGACCGTACCGCGGTGTGCGCCGCGGCCAGCGCTCTTCGCCAGGAGGCATATGTCCAACGATTCCAACCGCCGCAAGTTTCTGGGAACGACAGCCGGCGCGGCTGCCTTCACCATCCTTCCGCGCCGCCTGCTGGCGCGTTCCGGAGAGATCCCGCCCAGCGATAAAATCACCCTCGCTCACATCGGCACCGGCACCGAGGGACTGCGCGAACTGCCGAACCTTTTGGCCGCTCCGGAAATCCAGGTGGTTTCCGTCTGCGACCCGTGCAAGTTCGCGGCCGGGTACCGCGACTGGTCGCGCGACGGGCTGCTCCGGGACATTCGCCGCGCGCTCAACAAGCCGGATTGGCGGGCGGGCAGCGAAGGCACCATCCCCGGCGGCCGCGACGTGGGCAAGAACATGGTCGATACCTTTTACGGGAATCAGGGCTGCTCCGCCTACGCCGATTTTCGCGAGCTCTTCGATAAGCAGAAAGACGTAGACGCCGTCAAGATCATGACCCCGGACCACCTGCACGGGGTGATCGCCATGGCCGCCATGAAGCGCGGCAAGCACGTCATCGTGCACAAGCCCATCGCCAACCGCCTGATGGAAGCCGACCGCGTGATCGAGACCGCGCGCTCCACCGGCGTGGCCACGCACTTCATGCCGTGGGATTCCAACGGGAGCATGGAACAGGTGCTGGCGTGGATCCGCGATGGCTCCATCGGCACGCTGCGCGAGATTCACAATTGGACCAACCGGCCGGTGTGGCCGCAGTACGCCACCCTCCCCACCGATACGCCGCCGGTCCCCGAAGGCTTCGATTGGGACCTGTGGCTGGGGCCGGAGCACGAACGCCCCTATCATCCCAACTACACCAATATGGTGTTCCGCGGCTGGTACGATTTCGGCGGCGGATCCATGGCCGATATGGGGCACTACAGCCTGTGGACCGTGTTCCGCGCGCTCGACCTTTCCGGCCCCACCAGCATCGAACCGATGGCCAGCCACGAACAGGTGCTGACCGACGGCGCCGCTTCCGGCGTGAAGAACGATTTCTCCTTCCCCGCCGCCAGCGTGGTGCGCTTCCAGTATCCGGCGCGCGGCACGCGGGGCGCGGTGGACCTGATCTGGTATGAAGGCGGCATGCGGCCGCCCACGCCGCCCGAGCTCGATGAAGACCGCCAGGAGTTCGGCGCCGAGGCCATGATGTTCGTCGGCGATAAGGGCAAAATTCTCGCCGGCTTCCGGGTGGAAAATCCGCGCCTGATTCCGGAGCGCCGCATGAGCGGCCACCCTGCCCCGCCCGCCGCGGCGCGCGCTCCCCGCGAAACCCCGCAATTGTCGCCGGGCCTGCGCCAGTGGGCGGCGGCCTGCAAGGGCGGCGCGCAATCGCCCGGCAGTTTCCTGCTCGCCGGCGGAATTTCCGAAGCGGTGAACCTCTACGCGGTGGCGCTGCGCACGCGCCGGCGCTTGTTCTACGACGCGGCGAACCGCAAGATCACCAACTTCGCCGAAGCCAACAAATATCTCTCGCGCGAGTATCGCAAGGGCTGGAGTCCCGAATCCGTATGAATCTCAATAGAAGACAATTCCTCGGCGCGGCGCCGGCGGCGCTGGCCGCGGCGAGGGCGCTGCACGCCGACCCTCTGGGTATGCCGATCGGCTCCCAGACCTGGCCGGTGCGCGCCGATCTGGCCAAAGATTTCGAAGGCGCGCTGCGCTCTCTCTCTGGCATCGGCTTCAAGACCATCGAGATGTGTTCGCCGCCCAGCTACGCGGATCTCCGCCCGCTGGCCTCTCTCACCGCCGCGCAGATGCGTAAGACCATCGAAGGCGCCGGGCTGCGCTGCGAGAGCTGTCACTACCAGTTCCGCGAGCTGAAGGAGAACCTGGACGAGCGCCTGGCCTTCGCCAGGGAACTCGGGCTCAAGCAGATGGTGCTCGCCAGTTTCGGACTGCCCGCCACCGCCACGCTGGCCGATTATAAGAAGGCTGCCCAGGATCTCAATGGCGTCGGCGAGCGCATCCGGAAAGCCGGACTCCAACTGGCCTATCACAACCACAACAACGAGTTCAAGGAACTCGACGGCGTGTTGATTTACGACGAGCTGATGCGCCAGTTCGACGCCAAGCTGGTCAAGATGCAGTTCCAGGTGGCCGTGATCAGCCTGGGCTTCGAAGCCGCGACTTACTTTAAGAAATATCCCGGCCGCTTCCTCTCCATCCACCTGGCGGACTACTCCACCGCGGACAAGACCGCCGTCGCCGTGGGCTCCGGCGTGGTCGATTGGAAAAAGTTATTCGCCGCCGCCAAGACCGCCGGCGTCCGCAACTACTTCGTGGAAGTGGATCCGCGAATGATGAAACCGAGCTACGACTATCTGCACCAGTTGAAGTGATTACTTCTTGAGCAGCGGCGTCACCAGGAAGCTCTTGATCTCCACGTAGCTGTGGTCGCCCTGGATGATGAACGGCCCCGGTTCGGCTTCGTCGGAATTGTTGGCGATGGCGGTGAGGCCTTCCACCTCCACCCGGTCGAGCACCTTGATGCCGTTGTGCACCACGGTGAGGGTGCGTCCCACCAGCCGTATATCGTAACTCTGCCACTCGCCGGCGGGTTTGCTGGCATTGACAGAGGGCGCGATGCGGCTGTAGAGCGCCGCTGCCCCGTGGGTATTCGGTGGTTTGCCGTAGTCTTCGAAAATTTGAATCTCGTAGCGCCCGCGCAATCCGATGCCGCTATTGGAGTGCTCCACAATGCGGAAGTCGCAATGCACTTTGAAGTTCCAGAACTTCTGCTCGGAAACGATATCGGTGGTGGGAGGAGCATTGCGCAGAATCCCGTCCTTGTAAGTCCACTTCATCTCGGCGCCGGGATTGAGCGCCTTCCAGCCGGTAAGGTCCTTGCCGTTGAACATTTCGATGGGCTTGCCTTCCACCCACGACCCATCGTCTTTATCGGCGATGACCGGGGCGCGCACGCCCGTCCACTTCAAGGGCGCGGCGGAACTGCCGGGCGTTTCCAGCGTGCCTTCCATTTTGCCGTTGACCAGGCGCGCGCGATAGACCGGCGCGGGTCCCTTGGGATTGCGGCTGGTGTTGACGATGGTGAAGCGCAGTTCGCCCTTCTCCACGGCGATGGTGTCGAGGGTGTTCAGGTCGCCGCCATAGGCGCTGACGAACTTGCCGGCGGCCTTGGGCGATCCGACTCCGGTGAGTTCCACCCACCAGGCACGCGGGCGGGGCTGGGTGAGGGTCGTGATGTCCCAACGGCCGTTGAAATCCGAATCGGCCGCGATCGCCGGCATGGCGGCCAGCAGGAGAACTCCAAATAAGGTGCGCATTGTCATGGCGAACTTAATGTATCACCCTTCTCGGGGAGATAGGCAAACACGCTGCGACCGGGTGGGACTCTTCTGCTTCTGCCGCGGCGGCGGCATCGTTTTCGCCTTGCTGGATCCACCGCCGCATGTTTTCGGGGGTCCAGGTGAGGGCGTCGCGAATCGAGCCGAGAGGGGTGCGGGGACGGATCAGCACAACGTCGGAAGCGGCAATGCCGGCGGGCTTGCGGTCCCGGAGGCGAATCACGCGGACAATGGCGCGCAGGGGATGCGAGGGCATCACCGGTAGCGCATTCACCGCGATGACGCGGGTGGCGCCCATTTCGACGGCGGCCCAGACGGGCAGGACGTCGAGCAGCCCGCCATCCACGTAGAGCTTGCCATCGATGCGGACGGGCGGGTAGCCGAACGGCAGCGCGCAGGAGGCCATGAGATGCGCCGGGGTGATGCACTCATGCGGTATGCGCACCTGGCGCAGGCGCGGGATCTCTACCAGGGTGGTTGAATAGGGTATGCGAGGCGGGAAGCGCTCAAACCATCTTTGCACCAGGCGGCCCAGCGCGGTGGGATCGAAACAGCCATTCCAGGGGGGAAAAGGGAAGCGCCGCCGCATCAGGCCGCCGGTGGCGGGCGCCAGCCACATGTCCACGAGTTCGGCGGAGGAACATCCGCCGGCAATCGCCCATCCGTTGAGCGCGCCGGCGGAAGCGCCCACCACCAGATCGGGCTGAAAACGGCGCGAGAGCACGTTCCAGACGCCCGCCTGCCAGGCGCCGAACATGCCACCCGCGGAGAGGACTAGAGCAGTAGGCATGGCGGGTCACCACTTATCGATGTAAATGGGGTCGGCCGGCGGCTTGCCCTCGCACCAGTAGTGGTCGAAGCCGACCATGTTCGCCAGTGCGGTCAGCGCGGTCTCGTCGATCCACTGATGCCCGGTGCACGTGCGGGGCTCCTGGGCGAAGATGGCGAGCGAGGCATCGCAGACGATCTCCGGGGTGCGCCACTGGGAGCGGTCGGCCATTTTCCAGCCGATGGACGCCTGGGTCTCGATGATGGTGCGCGGCCAGAGCGTGTTGCCGGCGATGTTGTCGCGCTGATGTTCCGCGGCCACGCCGAGGGCCACGCGCGCCATGCCGAGTTTGGAGATCATGTAAGCCACTTTTCCGGGCGAGGGCCGGTCGTTGAGCGGCGGGCACATGTTGAGGACGTGGCCCCACTGCTGCTTGACCATGTGCGGGAGGGCGTAGTAGCAGGCGATGTAGGCGGCGCGGACGTTGACCCCCATCATGAGGTCGAAGCGCTTGGGCGGCGTCCCGAGGATGGGCTGAGTCCAGATGGCGCCGGCGTTGTTGACCAGGATGTCGAGGCGGCCGAGTTCACTGGCGGTGCGTTCGATCAGGTTGCGAATGGCGTCCTCCTCGCGGACGTCGGTGGGGATGGCGAGAGCGCGCCGGCCGAGAGAGCGGATGGCGTCGGCGGTCTCGTGGATGCTGCCGGGGAGGCGTTCGGTGGACTGCTCGCTCTTGGCGGCCACGGCGACATCGGCGCCTTCCCGCGCGAGGCGGATGGCCAGCGCCCGGCCGATGCCGCGGCTGGCTCCGGTGACCACGGCCACGCGGCCGTGCAGGTCGGGATGAAGAACGGGATTGGGTTCGGTCATAGTCTGCTCCAAGTTGGTGGGACAGACGATCGTTTTGTGTCGACCCTGTCAACCGGCCGCGACGGCCTCCAGCTTGACCTGATAATATACTCCTGCCGCGCCGGGAACCGTGTCAATGCGGGGGCGCCAGGGCAGCGCGCCGCAAAATTCACCAGAAGAACCGTAATTATGGATGCAAATCTCCTCAACCTGTTGTAGTCTGTTGTCTGTGGCAGGACGTTTGCGCGGTGTCCGTCGCGAACACGAATCGAATCCGGGGCTGCTACCCCGGATCCATCTTGAGAATTCGTGGAAAATACCGCCAGCCTATGGAGGACGTTATGTTCGGCAAGCTCCGCGTGACCGTCATCACTTTCGGTATTCTTCTCCTTTTGTCCCTCCCGCTCTCCGGTCAGCAATCGTATGTCGCAAAGTACGATTTCTACGCCGGGTATGCGTTCCTCAACAGCCCCAAGATCGGCCTTTTCGAAAATGGCTTTCACACCCAGTTTGGTTACCGGGTAAAAACCTGGGTTTCCCTGGGATTCGACTACAGCCTTACAGCCGGCGATTTGACCATCACGCCGAGCCTGCTGCCCACTGCCTTGCAGCAACAACTCGGGGCGGAACTCGGGCAGTTGGTTCAGGCCGGAGTGATCCCCGCAAGTTACGCCTTGACTGTTCCCGCCCATTCCGTGACTAACAGCTTTGCCATCGGCCCGCAGTTCGCCTACCGCCATTTTTCGAAGGTGACGCTGTTCATACGGCCCTCGATCGGCGCCATCCGCGAAGCCGCCACCCCCCAGCCCAAGGACCCGATTGCCACTATGGTGGTCTCCCAGTTGGCCCCCACGGGACACAAGGTCGACTGGCAGGGATTCTACGGGGTGGGCGGCGGGATCGACATCCTCTTCACGAAACACCTTGGCCTGCGCACCCAGGCGGATTACGTGTATGACCACCTGTTCAACGACCTGCTGAGGGATGGGCGCTGGACCACCCGTTTTTCCATCGGCCCCTGCTTCAATTTTGGCCCGAATATCAACAAGTAGGAGTCACAGCGTGCCGGGCACAATGAAGTCGAAGTCCATCGCTATTTACCAGGTGCGGCCGCGCAGGCGGCGCGGGCAACGGGCGCCCCGCAGGCCGGCAATCCCTGCGGCAGGTTGGGGATGTCCAGCCCGGCCTGCAACACGCTCTCGCGCATGGACGCGAGCGAGTGGCGGAGGGATTTCTCCGGGTTGATGCCCATCAACGCCGACCCGAGAAGGCGCGTGGCGGATGAGGATTCATCGCTCAGCGTGATGGTCTCGGCCTCCACGAAGACGCCCTTGGCAGTCTCGCCAAATCGCCAGTAGGAATTGAGGCGCCGCAGGTAGCCGTGATCCTTGCCCACCTCGGCAACGCGCGTGGAGAGAGACCGGCAGCGCCACTGTTGCGCGTTCACATGCTCCCATACCACCTCGCTCTCCACGTCGAGGATGACGGGTTCCTTCATGCGCATGGAATATTGAAAGCGATCCGTTCCGCTCAGGCAGAGGAGCTTGGAGGCGGAGATGGTTTCGGGGAAAAACCGGGCGCGATGGTCATAGTCCTGGAGCATGCGGACGAGTTTGTCGAGGGTGGCGCCGGGGATGAAGGCAGCGCCGATCCAATCGTAGAGTTGCCCGCCGGAGAGTTTGTGCGGGTTGGGTCCGTTGGCCTCGATGGTACGGATTTTTTGCCCGTTCACGATCTGCTCGTTGAGGGCGGTGTCGGCATCGGCCAGCAGGAAGGCCGTGCGCGCCTCCATCCGCGCTTCGGCGGATTGCACGTAGCAATCGAACTGCTGTGCGGTTGCGGGCTTCGGTTGCTGCGCGCGGAGCCCGGCGGGAAACAACAGGCAACAGGCAATGACCAAAGCACTCTTTTTGAAACGGCGGGTTCAGACTATTGGGAGCAGTTGCCGATGCAAAAGATCGGGATTTTCTTTTGCGCCAGCAATTCATCGAACCGCTGGGGCGATACAGGGGGCACGGAAGGGGATCGGCGCCAACGGCGGGCGTCCACAAATCGCGGAACAGCGCACGGAAGCCTTCCTGCTCAAAATGCCGGTCGTTGGTGAGAACTTCGGTCAGCCCTTCCTTGCGCATCGTCTGCATCGAAATGCAATCTGTCAGGCTGTAGCCTTTGTCCGGCCGCGCTCCGTAGAGAGCCATGCCGGAGAGAAACGAGGCCCGGCTCTGCGGAACCACACGGACGCCGGCATTATTGAGAATGCGCTCAGCATTTGTAAGGGCTTTGCGGCGCATCGGTTCGGGAGCCGTCGCAAAGAAGGTGAGATACTCCACCAAAACTTCATCGGTGGTAACGAGAAGCGAGGCTTCCCGCTCGGACGTAAGGGCCAAAGCCCGCCGGTGGGCGCTATCACTGAGATCCGCCAGCGCAATCCAGTAGAAGGTGTCGGCGAAAAGAGCGGTCATGCCTCTCTTTTGGGCCAGCCATAGATGTAATGATCGTGCTGGCTCGCGCCATCTTTGGGCATGGCCGCCATGATTTCAGGCGGCACATCTTTCATGTTTTCGCAGATCTCGTCTGCAATATGCCCGTGCGGGCTGCTGGTGGGCTGCGCCCGTTCAGCGAGTTGCTGAATCCACTCCGCCAGGGAAAGACCTTCTGCCGCTGCTTTCGCCTTTAGCGCCGCCGCCTGTTCATCGGGAAGCTCGATCACCGTCATAAGAAATCCCTGCGTCTTCAGGTTAACGCAATCACTGTACCTCAGGGGGACGACTTGTCGCCGACAAACCAAGGGAGGTGCTCTGGTGGGCTGGGTGTGTGAAGCGGGCCGACTGGGACGCATTCACTCAGGATTCACGCCGTGCCTTCCGCGCCGCGGCAATCTCCGCATCGACCTCTTCCGCGGAAAGCCGATCCAGGCCCGTCTGTTTCGAACTCTGCCACGACTTCTTAAGCCATTCCGGCACAAGGTCGTGTTCCAGCACCTGCCGGGCGTATTCCTCCGCGGAGAGACCTTGCGCGCGTGCTTTAGCCGCAAGAGCCAGGGTCTGCTCGTCGGGGAGGTGAATGGTCAACGTCATGGCGTTCTCCTTCCATGGTATCAGCTTGGCTTTTGAACCAGACGCGAATCCGCCCGCCGCGCCCTCAGTGCGTCATCGCGTAGATGATGTAGTTCACGCCCAGGCGGATGGCCAGGTCGGCGAATTTCGCCGGATAGCGCGGATCGTCGGCGAATTCCCAGGCGTCCCCGATATCGGAGTTATACGAGATGGCCACCAGGATGCGGCCCTGCGCGTCGAAAATGCCGCGCCAGTGGGCGCCGCGCCCGTCGGCGCCGCCCTTGTAGCCGTTGTACAAGTGCGCCTGCCCCGGAATCTGGTAGCGGTCGTTGAGGTCGTAGACGGTGTGAAAGATGGCGTCGCTGTCTTCGATGTCGCGGATGGGGAATTCGGGAAACGCCTTCTTTATCCGGCTCTCGAATTCGTACCACTCCGCCTGCCCGTGAAAATCGTCGGCCATGAAGAAGCCGCCGCGCAGGCAGTATTCGCGCAGCAACTTCCCCTGGGGATCGGTGAGCCCCCATTCGCCCACCTGAACCGCGTAGAGCCACGGCCAGTCGTAGGCATCGCCTTCATCCAGGTTCACGGCTTGTTCCACGCTGCGCGTGTGCAGGCGGGTGAGGCGCCGCATCGCCTGCGAAAAATGGCGGTCGGCGCGCGGGTAGTCCTGGGTCCAGAGCGAAATGCCCTGGTGCCATTCGGCATCGCGTCCGCGATAGCCGTTCAAGGGACCGGGCGGGTACATCAGGCGGGCGAAAGCGAACTCGGTCTTCTCCTGCCAGTCGGGCGTGAGTTCGAAGGTGTAATACTCGACTCCGGGAAACTGGCGGAACGGCCGCTGGAAGGCGCACAGCGCGCTCAGGCACAGCAAGCCGCAAGCCGCCACGCGCGAACCCTTCCGAAATTCCATCCCGGCCCTCTACCCGAGCATATCATTGACGGAAAGAGCGGCGGAAAGAGCATTGGGCCGACGACCTCCGCTAGTCGCGGAAGACCAGCGTCTTGGAATCGCGCGGGGTGGGGAAGGTGCGCGAGATGTGGTCGTGCCAGGCCAGGCTTTCCTCATCGGCCAGCGACCACAGCAACCCGAGCAGCGTGCAGCGGCTCATACACGACGCGCCGAAGCGCGCCAGGATCTGCCGGCGCTCCGGCGGGAAACCGTCGAACGTGGTCAGCCGCAGTTGCGTCCACCGCATCCCGGCAGTTTCCACGCCCGCCCAGGCGAACAGGAAGCCGTAGGCGAAACCGGTCAGCAGCAACATCCCGCCAAACATCGTTACGTTGCTCTTGGTGAGATCGAACTGGCCGCCGAGCGCGTAGAACCCCAGCAGGAAGAGCCCGTAGCCGAGCAGCACCATGCTCCAGTCGAGCGCGGCGGCCACGGCGCGGTGGAGCGTGGTGGCCACCGGCGCTTCGCAGTAGATCACGGCTTCCACGGTGGTGCCCAACTGGCGCGGTTTGGCCGGCGCGGGCGGCAGGAAATCCAGCATTCCCTGCCCTTCCGGGGCGTGTTTGGCGCGCCGCGCGGGGAGTTTCTGCGCGGGCGGCTTGGCCGCGGACTCGGCGCGCGCGCGCGGTTTGATTTCCACCCGCGGCGGCATGGCAATCACGTTGGAGGCCTGGAACAGGGAGGCCTGCACCGCCTGCGAGAAGTTGGGCGCCTCGCGCGGAGCTTGCTCCGGCCGTGCCCGTTCCACCAACTGCATACGCGGCGCCGGCTGCAGTTGCGTAGCCAGCGCGCCGTTCACTCCCGGCATGGCGAAGCCGCCGATCAGCGTGTCATCCGGCTTGCGCCCACACCGCGTACAGCGGTGTTCGCCATCTCCATTCCGCGTGCCACAATAACCACAAGTCATGTTCGATTCCGTCACCGCGCCAGGCCCGGGATCTGCAACTTTTGTCTCACGAAGTGTGTTAGTTTCTTCAGTAGAGGCTTTGCCTGATACGCTCTCTCATACTTAGTACCATAAAGCCTACCCCTTGTCACGCAAAATCTTCGAGTATTAGGTGTCATTTGTTTCTTAGCCTATTGCTTGGACTGATTTTAGCCGCAAACGCACTGGCTCAGGTGAATCCCGGAGCTGGTACTGAAGTTCCACCGGCTATCCCGCCCAAATCCCTGGCCTTCGGGGATTGGAACTTCCGCTACCAGACCCAGGACATCGTCGGTCACGTCTACAAACTGCGCGGCTCGGCCGGCGCGCAGGCGGAAATCGAAAGCTCGCAGCTGATTTTCCGCGCCGACGAGATCGATTTCGACCAGGATTCCGGCGACGTGCGCGCCAGCGGCCACGTCTTCTTCCACAATTTCGAGCGCAATATGAAAATGTGGGCCGACCACCTCACCTACAACACCGACGAGGAGACCGGCAAGTTTTACGACGTGATTGGCGAAACCCGTCCCCGCGTCATCGCCAAACCCGGCATGCTCACCACCAACAACCCCTTCCATTTCGAGGGCGTGTGGGCCGAGCGCATCGGCGAGAAGTACATTCTGCACAACGGCTTCATCACCAACTGCAAGACGCCGCGGCCGTGGTGGCGTTTGCGGGGCAAGAGCTTCGACATCATTCCCGACAACCGCGCCATCGCCCACAACAGCATGTTTCTCTTGCGCTCGATGCCGCTCTTCTACACGCCCTTCTTCTACCACTCCCTCGAAAAGGAGGCGCGCAAGAGCGGTTTCCTGCTGCCCATGATCGGGCACAGTTCGAGCCGCGGCTGGATGCTCCACGCCGGCTACTTCTGGGCCATCAACCGCAGCTACGATCTCACCTATCGCGCGCAATATTACACCGTGCGCGGCCTGGTGCACCACGTCGATTTCCGCGGCAAGCCGCGTCCCGGCACCGATTACGACATCATCGCCTACGGCGTGCAGGATAAGGGCGACCCGAACTCCGGCAACCCTCCGCAGAAGTACAGCGGGATCAGCCTGCTGGCGGTGGGCCAGAGCGATCTCGGCAATGGCTGGACGGCGCGCGCCAACATCAACTACATCACCAGCTTCCGCTTCCGCCAGAACTGGAGCGAATCCTACAACGACATCGTCGGTTCGGAAATTCATTCCGTCGGCTACATCAACAAGAACTGGGACAGCTTCACGGTCAACACGATTTTTGCGCGCCTGCAGAATTTTCAAACTTCGGAAATCGAAATCACCGATCCCGGCGCTTCGGCACCCCATTACGTGGCCAACGCGGTCACCATACGCAAACTGCCCGAGGAGGAGTTCACCAGCCGCGACCGCCGCATCTGGGACCGCCTGCCGTTCTATTTCTCCTTCGAGTCCTCGTCGGGGTTGCTCTTCCGCTCCTATCCCAGCTTCAATAGCGACAACTCCGCGCTGGTCGATAATTTCCAGACGGGCGAGTTCATGAACCGCTCCCTCTTTGCGCCGCGCGTCACCGGCGCGTTCGAATTGGCCGGCGTGCATTTCGTGCCGAGTTTCGGCATTGAGGAGACCTACTACGGCGAAACCCAAACGCCCTATCTCGACCGTTACCACGTGGTGGGCACCAACATCGTGCGCAGCTCGCGCGATTTTTCGCTCGATCTGATTTTTCCCTCGCTGGCGCGCGTCTTCAACAAGAAGACGATTTTCGGCGACAAACTCAAGCACGTCATCGAACCACGCGCCACCTACCGCTACGTCACCGGCATCGGTACGGATTACGACCGCTTCATACGCTTCGACGAAAACGATCTGGTGAGCAACACCAACGAGTTGCTGCTCTCCCTCGCCAATCGCATTTACGCCAAGCGCGGCGATTCCGTGGAGGAGATCTTCACCTGGGAGCTGTCCCAGAAGCGCTACTTCGACCCCACCTTCGGCGGCGCCCTGGTTCCCGGCGTGCGCAACGTCATCGACCCCACCGCGGATCTCACCGCTTACGCTTTCCTGGTGGGACCGCGCAGCACGTCGCCCGTGGTCAGTTCCATACGCATCAGTCCCATCCACGGTCTGGGGGTGCGGTGGCAGGCCGATTACGATCCGCGCCTGGGCCGCATCGTGGACAGCAGTTTCACCCTGGACTATCGTTACACCAAGTACTTCGTTTCCGCCGGCAATAACATGGTGAATGCCGACCCGGCGATCACCGCCGCCGCCAACCAGTTCCGCATGCGCGCCGGCTTCGGCGATCCCAACCATCGCGGCTTCAACGCCGGCGTGGAAGCCATCTACGATTACCTTCTGCACTCCATCCAGTACACGACGTCTCAGGTTACTTACAATACCGATTGCTGCGGGCTGAGCGTGCAGTATCACAGCTTCAACCTCGGCAATAACATCGGCTCGCGCAGCGAGTTCCGCGTCGCTTTCACCGTGGCCAATATCGCCACCCCCCTGGGCAATCTGAAAAAACAGGACCGCATGTTCTGATTTGCCGCGATCGCCTGGAGTTTGGCAGATAATCCTCGTTTGATTCCCACGCTACAGTTCTTTCCCAAAATGGCCGATATGCCAACAGTGGTGTGTCCATTCCTCCGCGGTTGCGTCCTGGTTCTCCTCCTGGCGGGGGCAATGCCTGGCCAACGCTACAGTTTCAAGGAATACGGACAGGACGCGGGCCTCACCAACCTCGACGTCTATTGCCTGATGCAGGACCGGACCGGATTCCTTTGGGTGGGCACCCAGGACGGTCTGTTCCGCTACGATGGCCGGCAGTTCCGCGCCTATACGAAGGCGCAGGGCCTGCCCTCGGCGCAGATTGAGGCGTTGCACCAGACGGCGGATGGGGAGATCTGGGCCGGCACCGCCCAGGGGTTGGCGCGCCTCAATGGCGATACGTTTGAGACCGTCCAATCCGGTCCGGGCTACGCCGCGCACGCCATCGCTTCGGATGCGCGCGGCTATCTCTACGTCGGCACCGGCCGGGGCCTGCTGGTGGCGCCGCCGGGCGGGCCGCGGGGAAAGCGCGAGTTCCGCCTGCACGCGGTAGCCGGCGAGGGCCAGGGCCCGCAGCAGGTCTACGGAATTGCCGTCGAGTCTCCCGAACGTGTGTGGTACGGTTGCGCGCAAGGCATCTGCCTGCTGGAGGGAGATCGTGCCCGCCCGCTGGCGGGATTCGACGTGCCGCGGGAAAGCTGGCGGGGCTTTCTGATCGACCGGCAGGGCACCCTGTGGGTGCGAAGCTATGTCAGCCTGATCGCTCTCACCCAAGGCGCGGCAAAATTTGTGCGCCGCGACGCCGGGCTGCCGTTCTCGTCGCGCAACCCGGCGGTACTGATGGATCGCGATGGCGAGCTCTACGTGCCCACCGTGCAGGGGTTGGCGCGGCGAACAGCGAGCGGTTGGACGATGATTCGCAAAGCCAACGGGCTGCCCTGCGCCTCGGTGACGTTCTTTCTTCAGGACAACGAAGGGTCGGCGTGGATTGCCCTGGATGGCAGCGGACTGGTCCGCTGGCTGGGCTACCAGAGCGCCGAAACGTGGACCGAAGCGGAGGGATTGAGCCACGACGTGGTCTGGTCTCTGGGACGCGATCGCCGGGGCGCACTTTGGGCGGCCACCCAAGCCGGCATCAGCCGTTTTCTCCCCGAGCGCGGCTTCTGGCAAGTCTGGAAGCACCCGCTCCTGGGCGCCGGCCCGACGCTGGCATTGGCGTGGGGCGGGGATGGAACCTGGTGGGTCGCGCAGACGCCGGGCGGGTTATTCCGCATGGACCCTCGCTCCGGAAGGGCGGAGCGTTTTGGCGCCGAATCCGGGCTTTTGAATGAGTGGGCGTATACTGTGGCCGCCGATGCCCGGGGGGTCTGGGTGGGCACGGGCGCTGGCCTCTACCTCGGCAACCGCAGCGGCGGCAGGTGGCGGTTCGAGCGCGTCGAGCTCCCCGGACAGAATGGCAAGGTCGTTCTGGCGCTCCTGTCGGACAGCCGCGGATGGGTATGGGCAAGCACTTCGGCCGGGCTTAACCGGCTGGAGAATGGACGCTGGCGGCAGTTCCAGAAGGCCGATGGATTACTGCACGACAACGTCACCTATCTGGCCGAAGCCCCCGACCATGCGGTGTGGGTGGGATACAGCGACCCCATCGGGATCAGCCGCCTGGAGATCGATGGCGATCGCCTCCGCTCCCGCCATTTCGGTCCCAAGGACGGCCTCTGGCCGGCGAAGACCTATTTCCTGAAGTTCGACCGGCGCGGCTGGCTTTGGGTAGGCACCGACATGGGCGTGGACCGCTACGACGGCAGGGTGTGGCGTCATCTCGACAAGGCCGATGGACTGGCGGTCAACGACTGCGACCACAATGCCTTCTTCGACGACCAGGATGGCAGCGTGTGGATCGGGACCAGTAAGGGTTTGGCCCACTTTCTCCATCCGGCGGCGGACGCGCCCCGGCCCGCCGGGGCGCCCGTCGTGCTCACCTCGTTGCGCCTCGGCGATATCGCCGCGCCGTTGACCGGCGGGGTGGAAGTCCCGTACTCCCGCCGTTCCTTCGACGCGGGATTCGCGGCGCTCACGTTTGTCAATGAGGAGTCCGTCCGCTTCCGGCACCGGCTGCTGGGCCTCGATCCCACCTGGACCGAGACCCGCCAGACCGAAGCGCATTACCCGGGTCTGCCGCCCGGGCGTTTCAGCCTCGAAGTGCAGGCCGCTACCACTGACGGCCAGTGGAATCCGTCCACCGCGCGGGTTTCCTTCACCGTGCTGCCTCCGTGGTGGCGCGCCTGGTGGGCTATCTCGGCCGGCACCCTGCTGCTCGTCATCTCGGCGCGCCTGCTGTGGGCGTGGCGCGTGCGCCATATCCTGCGCCGGCAGCTCGAACTCGAACGCGCCGTCGAAGACCGGACCCTCAAACTGGTTCTGGAGCGGCGCCACGCCCTCCAAGAGCAGTCACGGGCCGAGCGGGAAAAGGTCATCGTCGAGAAACAAAAGGTGGAGATCGAGCATCTGCTGCTCGAATCCCAGCAGGCCGCCCGCGCCAAGAGCGAGTTCCTGGCCAACATGAGTCATGAAATCCGCACCCCGTTAAACGGCATCATGGGCATGACGGAAGTGGTGCTCCAGTCCAACCTCACAGGGGACCAGGCGGATTGTCTGCGGCTGGTCCAGGTGTCGGCGGATTCGCTGTTGATCGTCATCAACGACATCCTGGATTTTTCCAAAATCGAAGCCGGCAAGCTGGAACTGGAGTCCGTCGAGTTCGACCTGGCGGAACTGCTGCGCGACACGCTGGCGCCCCTCGCAGTGATGGCACAGAAGAAGGGGCTGGAGTTGTCGCACCGGCTGGCGCCTTCCTTGCCAACCCGCCTGGTGGGCGATCCCGGCTGTTTGCGCCAGGTGCTGCTGAATCTGGCCGGCAACGCGGTGAAGTTCACCAGCACGGGATCCGTCGAAATCGTCGCCGAACAGGAAGCTACCTCCGATACCCCGGGCGGGGCGCCGCCCGGCCAAGGGCGCACCGGCGGAATGCGACGGATTCATTTCCGGGTTCGAGATACCGGGATCGGCATTCCCTTCGAGAAACAGGCTCTCATTTTCGAGCCTTTCCGCCAGGCCGATGGTTCCACCTCCCGGCGCTATGGCGGGACGGGCCTCGGCCTGAGCATTTGCGGGCGGCTGGTACCGCTCATGGGAGGCCGCATTTGGGTGGAGAGCCAACCGGGCGCCGGCAGCACGTTTCATTTCACCATCGCGGCTGCCTGCGCCGCCGCGGCCCCGCAGCCCTCCGCCCAAAGCGCGGAAACCGAAGCGCCATCGCCCGCCGGCCTCAGCGTGCTGCTGGCGGAAGATAACATCGTGAACCAAACCCTCGCCCGGCGTATGTTGGAGAAGGCCGGGTACACCGTGGTGTGTGCCATGGATGGCCGGGAGGCAGTCGAAGCCAGCGCCGCCCGCCGCTTCGATGTGATCCTGATGGACCTGCAAATGCCGCACATGGATGGCTTCGAGGCCACGGCGGAACTGCGCCGCCGCGAAGCCGCGTCCGGCGGCCACACACCCATCGTCGCCGTGACGGCAAACGCCATGCAAGGCGACCGGGAACGCTGCCTGGCCGCCGGCATGGACGGCTACGTCACCAAGCCCATCAAACGGCCGGAGTTGTTCCGCGCCATCGCCAGCGGCCTCGAATCCACCGCCGCGGCCGTGCGTTAGCGGCGCGAACCCTCTACGCCCGCATCTTCTTATAGTTGGCCAGGCAGCGCTGCGCCGTCTCCAGGCTCGGGTAGCGGCTGCCTTCCTGCTCGATCAGGTAGTATTCCACGCCGCCGGTCTTTTCCGCCGCCGCGAAGATCCTGGGCCACGGCGCCGCGCCTTCTCCGAACAGAACCCGGTAGCCCTTCTCCTTGTCCGTCTCCGCGCCCGGAGCCCAATCCTTCAAGTGCAGGCTGTTGATGCGCCCCGGATTGGCGTCGATCCACGCCACCGGATCGTCGCCCACCTCGACGCACGTGCCGACGTCGAATTGCAGCATCACATCCTTCGGCGTATTGGCCGCGATCACCTCGATCGGCCGCTTGCCGTCCACCAGTTTGAACTCCGCCTGGTGATTGTGATACCCGGCGCGCAGTCCCGCCGGACGCAACTTCTCCATCGCCAGGGTCAGCGTCTCGCCCACGCCCTTCCAACCGTCCAGCCCCGACACGTTCCCGGAACTCGCCATCACGACATACTTGGCGCCCAGCGTCCGGTTGTAATCGATCGCCTTCTGTATGCCTTCCGGACGGAAGTTGCGCGCGTCGTTGTGCGTCGAGTGGCAGCGAATGCCCGTATCGTCCATCAGTTTGCGGACGTCTTTGGCGAATTCGGGGGTCCAGGCGTAGTACGAACCATAAAATTCGACCACCTCGTATCCCATCCTGGCGATGGCACGCACCGTGGCCAGAGTGTCTTTCGTCATCTCGTCGCGGACCGAATAGAGCTCGATGCCGATCGGCACGCTCTTGCCCGCCGGCGCCGCTAGCGCAAGGGGAGCCGCCGCGGCCGCTGCCAGGAACCTCCGGCGTGAAACAGAACCGTACGATGTCATGTCCAAGACATTAGCACGCTGCTATGTTTGACCAGCCAGCGCCTTCCGTGCATCGCCTTCCGTGGTCTGCCGCCCGGTGCGTAGTATCCTGTGGGTAACCGAGTGCCTCTTCCAATCCAGCTCCGCCGTGCCGGCGCCATCGCTGTCGCCACGCTGGCCGTAGTCTCCGCGGTGTTCGCCTTTCAGCGCCCGTTCCGCAAGTATCCCACCGTGGAAGGGTATGACGACTTTCCCATCCCCCGCGATTTTCAGGAGCCGGGCGAATGGACCTTCGGCCGCCTGATGTATCCGCCGGTGGGCCGCATCTACGGCGGCTTCGAGTTGGCCGGCGCCTGGACCGAGGGCGGTTCCAACTGGGCCATGGATTATCCGCGCTCCGACCGCCACCTCTCCGAGGCCGTGCGCCGCCTCAGCCGCATCCACGCGCGCAGCGTGGAAATCGTCATCAACCTGGACAATGGCGATCAATACGACTGGCCGTTCCTCTACGGCGTCGAAGTGGGCCACTGGAACCTCACCGACGCCCAGGCCCGCGCCCTGCGCGAGTTCGTCCTCCGCGGCGGATTCTTCATGTGCGACGATTTCCACGGCCAGATCGAGTGGGATGTTTTCGTGGAAAGCATGCACCGCGTCTTTCCCGACCGTCCCATACTCGACATCCCCAACGGCGACCCCATTTTTCACACCATCTACGATCTCGACGAGCGGTTCCAGGTCCCCGGCGCCCTGCTCCTGGAAACCCACCTCACCTACGAGAAAGGCGAGACCGGCAAGGTTCCGCACTGGCGCGGCATCTACGACGATCGCGGCCGCGTCATGGTGGCCATGTGCCACAACATGGACCTCGGCGATTCCTGGGAGCATGCCGACAATCCGCTCTATCCCGAGAAATACTCCTCCCTCGGCATCCGCATCGCCCTCAACTACATCACCTACTCCATGACGCACTGATCCCTTAGTGGGACAGGCCTCCTGGCCTGTCAATGGTGGGGCAGGCGCTTCCGCCTGCCAATCCGCTTCGAAGCTCGGACCGTTCTTCCTCCGCTCCCTCCGCGCGCCACCCGTGGAAGGCGCGAATCCACCTCGTTCCCAACTCCCTCTCCGTGTTCTTCTCCGCATCTTCCTCCGCGCCTCCGCGTCTCCGCGTCAAACCGCCCCTCGCACCCGTCCTTTCGCCCGCCCCCAGCGTCTCTATATTTGATGCCCCATCGTTCGCCGATAATGGAAAGTACGCCACCCAATACCGATTCTTCCATGCCGCCCGTCACACTTTCCCCGGCGCCGGAAAGCCGCGCCGCCAAAACCCTCCGCGAAGTCTTCGAGTCGGGGCGTCCGCTCACCTACGTGCGCACGTCGGAAGAGATCCGCGCCGGCCGCGTGCTGCGCGAAGTCGGCCAGCGCCTGTTCGCCCCCGCCACGGTGCCCGTCTGGACCTGGAGCCTCACCGGCGGCTTGCATCGCGATGGCCATGCCTCCGAACCCGGCACGCTCGACGCTCGCGGCGCGCTCGATTTCATCGCCGCGCACCCCGATGCGGCCATCTTCCACCTCATGGACTTTCATGAGCCGCTGCGCGAGTCCTCCGAAATCCGGCGGCGCCTGCGCGACATCTACGAAAGCTGCCAGGGGCGGCGCAAGTTCGTCGTCATCACTTCGCCCGTCCGCTCCATTCCGGAAGAAGTCGAACGCAGCCTGCTGTTTCTGGAGCTGCGGCCACCCGATCTGGTCGAGCTGTCCGCCTTCCTGCGCGCGGAGAGCCCCGACACCAGCGACGCCGTCCTTCACCACCTCGCGCCCGCCCTGCTGGGCCTCACCCTGGATGAAGCCCGCTACGCGCTCCGCCGCGCGCTCGCCGCCACCGGCCGCTTGAGCGCCGAGTCGCTGCCCGCCCTGCTCGAAGAGAAGCGCCTGCTCATCAACCGCACCGGCTTCATCGAATTCATCGCCGACGGCACCAAGATTGGCGAGGTAGGAGGCCTTGATGGCCTCAAGACCTGGCTTCTGGAGCGCCGCAAGCTCTTCGATCTGCGTGAAAGCCTGAGCACCGAAATCGTGCCCAAGGGACTCCTCCTGATGGGCATCCCGGGCTGCGGCAAGAGCCTCGCCATCAAGGCCATCGCTTCCTATTTCCAACTGCCGCTCTACCGCGTGGACATGATCGAGATTTTTTCCGGCCGGCATGGCAAGCCCGAGGGCGCATTCGTCGAAGCCTGCAAGCTGATGGAAGACCTGGTGCCCGCCGTGCTCTGGTTCGACGAGATCGAGATGGGGCTTACCTCCGCCGATGCCGGCGGCGAGCAGGGCAGAATCTTCGCCTTCTTCCTCACCTGGATGCAGGAAAAGGCGCGCGGCCTGTTCGTCGCCGCCACCGCCAACCGCATCGACCTGCTGCCCGCCGAAATGATTCGCAAGGGACGCTTCGACGAAGTCTTCTTCGTGGACCTCCCCTTGGACGAGGAACGCCTGGAGATCTTCAAGATCCACCTCGACCGCCGCGGCGTCGATACCTCCGCCATCGATATCGGCCAGTTGACGGAGTTCACCAAGGGCTGGAGCGGCGCCGAGGTGGAGCAGTGCGTGGTGTCGGCCATCACCAAAGCGCGCCTCGGCGATACCCAGGTCACGGGCGAAGACCTCGTCCACGCGGCGGTGAAAATCGTCCCCCTCTCGCGCACCATGCAGGAACAGATCAATCACATCCGGGGCTGGGCCTTCGAGCGCGCCGTCCGCGCCTCCCGCCGTGGCCCGGGCCGCTGACATAACTCGCGCCCACGGCGCGCCGCCGATTGCGGACCTAAAGGTCTTCCGGACGCAAGCCCGTATGCTTCGCAATCTCAGCCAGAATGACCGGTCCCAATTCTTCTTGATCGTGGTAGGCGAAACGATACTGCGGTCATCCCTCACGCCGTAGCGTCCGATGGGAACCGGACGTGCGAACGACGCGCCAGCCTATCCGCTGTAGCGCTGCCAGCGCGCGCCGCGCCTTGGTCGCGGGCCAATCACTCATGCAGCCATCGAGAACCGCAGCGTGTCCGCTCCGGACGGCATTTCCCCGTGCTCGATCTCTTCTGCAATCACGCGCAACGCAAGGGCCTTGGCCTTCCGCGTGGCTTCTTCGGGGGTCGCGCCGTACACCGTCACGCCTGGCAGTTCGGAAACGTCGCCAATCCAGCGACCGTCCGTCTCGCGCAGCAACCGGATGGTGAGTTGCATATGCCTCATCCTACCACTTCGCTCCCGGCCTGGCTCCGAGGAGGCGAGGTCAGACGAAACGCGATGGTTGACGATTTGGCGGTCCGCATGTCTTGCAGATGCTAGAATCTGTAGTAAGAGGAACCTGTGAGATTCGAATGGGACGACGAGACGAACGAAACCAACCGCCGCAAACACGGGTTCTCGTTCGGCACCGCCGTGCTTATCTTTGAAGACCTAATTGCCTGACGTTCCCGGAGCGGATCGAAGCGGGCGAAACGCGCTGGCATGCCATCGGCGCGGTGCAAGGCTCTTTGTTGTTTCTCACCGTGGTTCACACCTACGGAGAACAGGGCGCGGAG
>Ga0182030_10006326_pt1 | contig 25005 bp, 21 predicted proteins | sample 812S3MmetaG_FD_121299 | JGI IMG/M metagenome (GOLD analysis project Ga0182030, IMG submission 121299) | Permafrost microbial communities from Stordalen Mire, Sweden - 812S3M metaG (Illumina Assembly) | ecosystem: Environmental > Terrestrial > Soil > Wetlands > Permafrost | place: Sweden...
GAAACGCCTCATGGCGACCACCTCTTGGTTACTTGGCACTGAGCACGGCCGTATTCAGGGGCTTGAAGTTGGCGCCCGCGGGGTATCCGTAGCTCACCCAGCGCGTGAAGAGCGGGTTCTCCTCGTCGCCGTTCATGGGGTTGTCGGTGGGCCACGTGATGTCGTTGCCCCAGCCCCACACCGTGACGCCGAAGGTCGCGGTCGGCGACGACCCGTTGATGACGTGGACACCGTTATTGCACTGGCCGACGCCCTGGAAGTCGCCCGTGGCGAGATCGACCCGTGTCATCTGGAAGACGCCCGCGGTGTCGACGGTCGCCCACCCGCCGACGACGCCGACGCAGTCGAGCGTGACGTCGGGCATCCGTCCGGTGGCGGGGTCCGCCGTGCGGACGATGACGAGGTTCGTCTCGGGGTAGGTCGGGTCCGTGAAGAAGGTGTACCGGGGCAGGTACTGCGCGGGCGGGACGACGTTGACGAACTCCGGATCGCCTCGGCCGTTGAAGGGCTGGCCGCCCGTCATGTAGCTGGCCAGGTAGAAGGGGTGCGCGGCGTCCTGGCTGCGGACGACGAACGGCCCGGGGGAGTTGAACTCGGCGAGCTGCTGCGCCCCGATGGCGACGGGAGCGCCCGGGGGCGCGGCGGGGTCGAAGGTGAGCTTCGTCCCGTCGACGACGCCGACGATGCGCCAGGGAACCGACTCCTCGGTGGGGCCCCGGCTGCGGTAGCGGACGGCGACGTACTCGCTGCCGAGCGCCCGGACGGGCGGGAGCATCTGCTCGGCGCTGTCGGCGCGCGAGCCCGAGAGGGGGAGGTCGATCAGCGTCGAGCCGCCGATGACGGCCACCGGCTGGTCGGCCTGCACCGCGGTGCCGGTGAGCTCGCCGGGCTGCGTGAACTGGAGGTAGTCCCCCTTCGCGAGCGCGTACGTCACGCTCGTCCCCGCCGCCGCGCCGGCGATCCCGGTCCCGGCCACGATGGTCGACGTCGGCTTCATGGTCACGGTGGTCGCGTCGTTCATGGCGATGACGACCGTCGTCGGCCCGGCGCGCGCCTCGGTGATCATCGGCGGCGCGGAGTACGCGTCGGCGACGACGTAGTTCACGTCCCACGCGTTGGTGGGGACGAGGAGCGTCGACCCCGTGACGCGCGCGCGACCGCCGCCGTAGGGGAGCATCTGGTAGGCGACGACGGGGACGTTCGTCTTCAGGTGGAACGCCTTGCCGATGCCGGTGCCGTGGAGCGACGCGTCGCCGGCGATGGCGGGCTGGACGCCGGGGGGGCAGCTCGCGAGAACGCGCGGATCGTCGGGATTGCCGTCGCTGCTGGCCGCCGGATCGCGGGAGAGAAAGAGGATGGCGATCTCGTTGGTGGGGAGGCCGACGGTCGGGTCGTACGCGCCGTAGGTGATCCCCGTGCCGGTGCCCGACGGGATGCGGGCGAACTGCTCGATGGGGAAGACGGTGGAGCCCTGCGAGACTTCGATCTTCGCCGGCTCGCCGGTCTTCCACTGGTTGACGACGAAGACGGCGTAGCAGACGCCCTCCACCTCCTGGGTCGTGTCCATCTCGACGGCGTAGAACTCGCAGCCGTTCGACGTGTCGTTCCCCAGCGAGTCGAGGCACGGGTTGACGCAGCTGGCCTGGCTCGCGTCGCCCGCCTCGCTCTCCTGGCACTGCTCGAGGGAGCTGCACTGGATGATGCGCTCCCCGCACTTCCAGACGAACCCGAGGTCGCTGGGGTCGCAGTACGCGGGCGTCGGGCAATCCACCTGCACGTCGAGCGGCCCCCCCTCGACGAACGGCGCCCCCTCCTTCGGCGCGTCTGCCGTGGCGTCGACGGGGCCCGGCTCGGGGCCGTAGAGGCCCGTCCGCGCCCCGCACGCGACGAAGAGGACCGCCACGGCGAGGGAGGCGAAGGCCAGGACGGGGACCCTCGGGCGGCTCACCGGGGAATCCTAGCTCGAAACGGCAGCGGAACGCCTGCGCAGCGTTCCCGCAGCGGCCGGTCTTGTACGATGGCTCTCCCCCTGGAGGTGTCTGGTGCTCGACAAGGCTCGCAACGACCTCAGCGCTGCAGTGCCGAAGTTCTGCCTCGCGCTGGAAGAACATCGCCGCACCCCCGACGGCCGGGTGCGCACGTCGCAGGAGCTTTTGTCGAGCTTCTTTCCGCACGACGAGAAGGTGTCCACCGACAAGCTCTTCAAGTACCTGCCCAACGAGGTCCGCGGACCCATCATCGCCGCCTGGGGGATACGCGGCATCAAGGCCGCGCTGCGCGATGACGACGAGCGCATCCAGCAGGTCGTCTACGACGCGCTCAGCGCGGGGGACGTCGATCACTCCGCGTTCGAGGAGGGCCTCTCGCCGGAGACGCTCGTCCGCTGGGTGCCGCTCGGCGACCTCTGGTCCTTCTGGCGCGGCGGCAAGCTCACCAAGCAAGCCATCCACAAGGCGCTGTCGACGGCCTACGAGCTCTACCTCTTCGACGCGCGCTGGTTCCTCGACGCCCTCCACTCCAAGGGCGGGTCGCTCAAGGGCACGAACGTGCTGTCCGACGGTCTGACGAAGGACGAGCTGACGCAGTGGATCCAGCGCATCCACGAGACGGCGGACGGCACGCCCAAGGGGCTCGTCGCGGCGCTCGGCTGGGACAAGATCGTGACGAAGACACCGAACGACGTGCTCGTCGCGGTGCTCGACTCGATGGTGACCAAGGTGGGGCTCGTCATGGCGGCGGGGCGCGAGCCGCCGCGCGAGTCGACGCCGAAGCTGCCGCCGGACGTCCCGACCAAGGCCGAGCCGAAGCCCGAGCCCCCGGCCGCTGCCCCTGTCCCCACCCCCGCCGCCGGTGCCGTGACGGCCGCCCCGCCGGGAGACCCCGAGCCGCCGCCCCCCACGCCCGAGCTGGTGAAGCTCGAGCCGCTGCGCCCGACGGACAAGCCGCCGGCTGCGGACGAAGGCTCGTGGTCCGCCGTGCCGCCGCCACCGCACGGGGATCCCGGGCTCGCGCTCTCGCTGGACGACGGCATCAACGTCGTCGTCGACGAGGACGTGGTCGTCGCGGATCGCCCCGCGCCGCCCACCGCGCCGCGCATCAAGGCGGCCAGCCCGGTCGACGAGGAGGACACGGAGGTGAAGCAGATCGCCCGCCGCTCGGAGCGGCCGGTCCGCGGAGGCCCCTCGCGCCGGTAGTCAGCTGAGAGCGAGCATGCGGTCGATCGGTCGCCGCGCGCGATCGAGGAGATCGCGGCTCATCTCGATGCGGGGCGCGAGGTCGCGGAGCGACAGGTACACCTTCTCCAGCGTGTTCTTCTTCATGAAGGGGCACTCGTTGCAGGCGCAGTTCGCGTCGGGCGGCGCCGGGATGAACGTCTTGTCCGGCGCGGCCTTCCGCATCTGATGAAGGATGCCCGCCTCCGTCACGACGATGAGCTCCCGCGCCGGGCTGGCCACGGCGTACTTGAGGAGCGCCGTCGTCGACCCGATGAAGTCCGCCATCGCGAGCAGCGGCGCCTCGCATTCGGGGTGCGCGATGATGAGCGCGCCCGGGTGGCGCTCCTTGAGCCCCACGAGCTTCCGCAGGCTGAACGTCTCGTGGACGATGCAGCTCCCCGGCCACAGGAGCATCTCGCGCCCGATCTTCTTCTGGAGGTACGCGCCGAGGTTCCGGTCCGGCGCGAAGAGGACCTTCTTGTCGGCGGGGATCTGGCGGACGATCTTCTCGGCGTTCGACGACGTCACGATGTAGTCGCTGAGCGCCTTCACCTCCGCCGTGCAGTTGATGTAGCTGACGACGACGCTTCCGGGATGCTTGCCGACCCACGCGGCGAAGCGGTCGCCCGGGCAGCCGCTGGCGAGCGAGCACCCGGCCTCGAGGTCGGGGAGGACGACGACCTTCTCGGGGTTGAGGATCTTCGCGGTCTCCGCCATGAAGTGGACGCCGGCGAAGCAGATGACGTCGGCCTTCGTGCGCGCCGCTTCCTGCGCGAGCTGGAGCGAGTCGCCGATGAAGTCGGCGACGTCCTGGATCTCGCTGTCCTGGTAGTAGTGCGCCAGGACCACGGCGTTGCGCTCCTTCTTCAGGCGCTGAATCTCGACCTCGAGGTCGTCCATGCCAGGGAAGGTAGGGCCGCGGAGGGGACCTCTCAAGGGCGACCGGAGAGGGCCGAGCTCGGCGCGTCAGCTCCCGCCGTCACCCGCCGAGGCTTGCGCGATCTGGATGGCGTCGATCTTGGGGACCTGGACGGAGCCCTGGGTGAAGTCGATCTCGAGCTTGCCGCCGGAAACCGTGACCGGGTAGGACTCGTCGACCGCGGTGTTCATGGCGCCGGCCGCCGCGTAGATGTCGAAGCTCGTCTCCACGGTCGTGGCGTTGATGGCGATGCCGAAGAGGCGCATCCCGGGGCCGGTGACGTAGAGCTCCGCGAACCTCAACGTGACTGTGTAGTTCCCGTCGGGGACGTCGAACGCGTAGCTGAAGGTGGGGTTGCCGTAGCGCTGGCCGTTGTAGAGCGCCGGGCTGTCCGTGCCGGCGATCGTGACGGGCGAGGTCGCGACGTCGGGGGTTCCGCCCGTGTAGCCCGTGTCGGCGCTCCACGTCTGACCCTGCGCGTCGGTCACGGGGAGCATCTGACCGGCAGCCACGCGGAGGGTCACGAACGGCGAGACGCTCCCGGTGTCGCTCGCGGCCGCGTCCCCGGTGACGCCCGCCTCCGGGCCCGGCGGAGCACCGCTGTCGGCGCCGGACGACATGGAGGCCGCCTCGGTCGTGACCCAGTCGAGCACGCACTGGATGTGGGCGGCGTCGAGGGGATTGCCCGTGGGCATGCGGGCCCCGAAGGGCGGCGTCGCCAGGAGCTTCGTGTAGACGACGCTCTGCGAGGGCGTCGACGGGGCGATGAGGAGGCCGGTGCCCTCCACCGAGGGCACGCCGATGAGCCGCGCGGCCACGCCGGAGGACACGAGGTCGAGCGACTCGGCCTTCGTGGTGGCGTCGTGACAGCCCGCCGAGCCGCAGGTCGCGGCGAGGAGGGTCGGGACGTCGGGGCAGCTCGCCGCCGACGCGTCCGCGTCGACGTTCGCCGGAGCCCCCGCGTCGCCGGTGTCCGCGGAGAAGGCGGCGGGATCGGCGAGGGACCCGGCGCATCCGGCCCACGCGATCGCGGAGACGAGGAGGCCGACGCAGGCCGGGGCGCGAAAGGGGGTGGCGGCGAGGGTCATGGGGCTCTCACATCCGGTAGGAGAAGCCGGCCAGCAGGCGCGTCTGCTCGTCGAGGGCACCACCGGCGACGCTGGCGTCCCCGGGGAGCGGATTGAAGCTGTAGAACATGCGCGTGTACGAGGCGCTCAGCGACACCTCCCAGTTCTTCGCGAGCGCGTAGGACGCGCCGAGGTGACCCTCCACGCCGCCGACGCTCTCTCTCGGGAAGAGCTCCGCGGTGTAGCCGCTGTTCAGCACGTCGAGGTAGCTGCCCCCCGCGTACGCCGAGAAGGCCGACAGGAAGCGGAGGCGCACGTCGCCGCCGATCCGGACGAACCGGTAGGCGACGCTCGGGAGCGCGGCGGCGCCGCCGGCGAGGTTCTGGGTGAACTGGAAGTCGTTGCCCCCGTAGCCCACCGAGATGTTCGCGACCAGCCCGCGGGTCAGCGGGATCCGCTCGGTCGCGCCGACGTCGAACGATTGCCAGGTCGTGGCGACGTGCGCCCCGGTCGAATCCTCCGACGCGAGCGCGAAGGCGCGGCTGTAGTCGCCGGTGATTCCGAGATCGCGGACGACGGGGAGGTTCGTCGAGGCGAGCGGGTAGACGACCCCGGACACCGTGGCGAGAGGAGCGGCGTCCAGCGCGTAGGGCCGCAGCGCCGGCGTGATGCGCTCGACGTACGAGAAGTGCCGCGTCCCCGCGCCGAGCGCCGCCTCGACGGAGAGGAGCGACGAGGCGCCGTCTGCCGGGGTGGGGCTCGTGACGCGATCCGGGCCCGGTGTGGAGCCGAGGACCCGGACGGCCGGCGACTCGGCCGCGGGCGCCGGCTCCGGGCCCGGGTCGGCGACGGCCGGGGCGGCCCGCGGCGCGAGAGCGAGGATCGCGCGGGTCTCTTCGATGGCGCTGGCCAACCGTGGAAGCGAGACCTCGCTGTCGACCAGGACGCCGCTCTTCGCGTCGACCTGCCAGACGTGAACGCGCGTCCCGCGAGGCGTCTTGTGGACGTCGACGAGGATGGCTCGGTCGACGCCGGCGTCCCGGGCGGCGGCCTGAGCGCGGGTCACGAGCTGCGCGTCGCGTGCGTCGCTGGTCGTCGCCGCACGGAGCGGAAGGACCCCCGCCGAGAGGAGGGCGCTGCGAAGCGCGTCGCCCTCCCGCAGCGTGTCGGGCGCGTTCACGCGGTCTGCGATCCAGCCGGTGACCTGGTCGGCGTGCGCCCCCTCGACGAGGACCGCCACGACCTGGCCCTTGCCCTCGGCACGGGCCTCGGCGGCAAGAGACAGCACGGCCGACAGGGCCACCGCAGCGCAGCCCATCGCGGGGACTCTCGGAGCACGAAACCACTGCGTCATCGCTCGCGCCTCCCTTCGGTGCAGGTGCCGACGTCAGATCGAAAGTAGATTCGTGCTCCCGAGATAGCTGGACCATCCGAGCTTGAGGCACGTGCTGAAGGTGTAAAAAAGGTCCTTCATGTCGGCGTTCTTCAGGTCGAAGCAGTTGCCGGGGTGCATGAGGTTCTTCCCCCCGCCGACGATCAGCGGCGTGCCCTCGGCGTTCCCCGTGTGCTGGCCGTCCGTCACGTTGAAGCCTGCGAGGGCGATGGTGTTGTCGAGCATGGGGCTGCCGCTCGGGTCGGTGGCCTGGCGGAGGGCGTCGATGAGGTAGAAGAACAAGGACAGGTAGTTGCGGTCGCGGCTGATGCACTTCTCGTCGCCGTTGCTGTTCTGGCCGTAGTGCGAGATCCCGATGTGGAGCTGCCCGGTGAGGTCGGCGTTGTCGTAGAGCAGGTTCGTGGGGCACGGGTTGTTCTGGCGCCCGCACGTCTCGCCGTCGTACGTGAAGCTCACGGAGCGGACGAGGTCGCACTTGAACGCGAGCACGACCATGTCGAAGAACGACTGGACCCGCTGGTCGTAGATGTTGCTCAGAGAGCCGTCGAGGTCGACGTTGTCGAGCGTCGAGCTGGGCGGCGAGCCGGGCGTGCAGGCGCTCGCGACGACGGGCGGCGTGAAGATCTGGGTCTCGAGATCGCGGATGCTGGTGAAGTAGTCGTCGAGCTTCTGGTTGTCGGTCTTGCCGAGCTTCGACTGCAGGTCTTTGATGTCGGCCAGCGAGGAGTCGAGGATGCTGTGGTTGCGGGCCGCCGCGAGCACGGGCGCGTTCGGGGTCGAGACCAGGTTCGCGAACATGGCGCTGTAGAGCTCGACGGGGTTCTTGTGCGGCTCGTTGGGCTGGCCGTTCTTGTAGGAGACGTAATCCGCGTAATTGAAGGCGATGCCATCCGGGTTCGCGTCGTTGCAGCCGCCGCTCATGACGAGGTTCGGCTTGCCGACGCTGTCGGCGACCATCTGATCGAAGGAGCTGCCGGGGACGGTGCACTGGCTCGAGTTGACGTCGGTGAAGATCTGCTGCGAGAGGAAGGTGGTGATGGCCGACACGTGGCCGCCGCCGTCCGGCACGACGCTCGCCGCCTTGTCGCGCGCGCTGCACGCGGGGTGCATGAGGACGGAGACGTTCCCGACCTCGCTCGTGAACGGCGCGAAGACGGACCGCGACGAGAAGCTCGACGCCGAGAGAGGCCCCGTCTTCAGCCCCTGCGGGTACCAGACCGCGTCCCCCTGGACGTTGTAGGTGCCGTTCGGCATGTAGCAGGAGACGAACCGGAGCGGGTCCGACGTCCCTGCGGCCAGCGCCTTCTTCGAGAAGAACCGCTCGAGCATGGGCAGGAGGAAGACCGCCCCGGCGCCGGTGAGGAGTTGACGGCGATGGATACTCCAGCTCATGGGGCCTCTCCTGTCTGCATGAGGAACTGTCGGCTCTGCACGATCTGGTTCATCGTGTCCGAGAAGGATCCGGTCGGCGTGACGCTCGTCGTTCCGATCGAGCCGACGACGCAGAGGTCGTCGGTCGACGTGAGCGCCCGCGTGAGCGCGTAGGCCATGACCTGCTGCGCGAGGCAGGCGCGCGTGCCGTCGGCCGCCGCCAGGTCGGCGTACATGGTCAGGCCGTCGGTGAACGCCTCGTCGCTGGGTGGCGGCAGCGTGCCGCTCGCGTCGATCGGCCCCGGGACGTTCGGATAGGTCGTCCGCCACAAGCCGAACGGGTCGTAGTTCTCGAGCCCGAGGCCGAGCGCGTCCATCGACACGTGACACCCCGCGCAGGCCGGGTTGCTCGTGTGCTGCGCGAGCGCCTGGCGGGGCGACTCGCCCGCGGTCGACGGGTTCGAGAACGTCTCGTTGGTGTTGTTGGGCGGGAGCGACGGGGGCGTGCATGTGATCTTCTGGGTGAGCCAGTGCCCACGATGCACGGGATGCGTGTACGCGACGTCCCCCGCCGTCGCGGTCAGGATGCCCGGCGTCGTCACGAGGCCGGTGCGGTCCGCCGGAAGGGCCACCTGGACATACGCGGTGGGATCGGTGCCCGGGAACGCGACGCCGTAGTACGTCGCCATGGTCTGGTTGACGAACGCGTACTTGCCCGTGAGCACCTCGAGGAAGCTCTTGTCGCTCGTGACCAGATCCTGCAGAAACGCGTCGACCTCGCCCACCATGGCGGAGCGGACGTCGTCGCTCAGGCCGACGAGCGTCCCCTTGGGGTCCGCCAGCGTCAGGAGCCCGGCCCAGTCGTCGCGGAGCGACTGGAGCATGTTCGATACGCGCGGGTCCTTCAGCATCCGCGCGACCTGCGCCTGCAGGGTGGCGGGCTCGTGGAGCTGTCCGGTCTGCGCGAGCTGAAAGAGCGTGTCGTCCGGCATGGTCTGCCAGAGCGCGTACGACAGGCGCGACGCGATGGCATAGTCGTCGATGGCGAAGGTGGCGCCGGCCACCTGCGACTGCGGGCTGGTCGTGTATTCGAAGATGAACTTGGGATTGACGAGGATCGCGTTGATGACGTCCTGGATGCCCGTGTCGAAGTCGGTGTCGTTGTTGTAGACGCCCATGAGGGTGGCCACCTCGGCATGGGTGACGGGCCTGCGGTACGCGCGGGTCGCGAGGTTGGTGACGGTCGTCTGGGCGCACGCCGTCGAAGGCGCGCAGGTGACGATCTGGGCGTACGCGCCGCCGGCCGTGCCCTTCGAGGCGACGACGCCTTTCGCGAGCGCCTCGCCGGCGGTGTAGTAGGCAGCGATCAGATCGTCGGAGATGATGAGCGCGTTGGAGTCGTTGCTGAAGCCCGACTGGCCCGCGGGGCTCGGGTCGAACGCGGTCGCAGGGGTGGCCGCGGTGAAGAGCAGATCGTCGACGGTGTTGTCGTACTCGGCGTTCGTGAGCCGGTGCACCGCGATGTGGCCCGGCGCGTACGTGCTGCCACACGTCGCGGCCGTCGGGCCGACGCCCCCCGTCGGGCCGATGCCGGCGCCGCCGCCCGGGGCCCCGTCGCCGATCTGGCCGACGCACGCGGCCATCGTGAGCGCACCGACGAGAGCAAGGCTGCAAGTACGCCGCATGAGAGGTGCCTCCGTGGGGGAGGGTTCGCAAGAGGCGTTCCACGGGCGGCGTCCGCGGCGGGGCACGGATCCGCCGCTGTTTCCCGGCGGCCTCACTGGCCGCGGCGTGTGGAGTTGAACAAGTTGTAAAGGCGCGCTGGTCAACTCGTTCGGCGCCGCACAACTTGGCCGGCCCGGACGGAGCGTCTTCGTCCGGCGTGCTGCGGTGCTACGATCGTCGCGGATGAGGACGCGCCTTTGGCTCGCAGGCGCGGTGGCGTGCCCCATCGCCGCGTCGCTGGCCGGGTGCTACTGGCTGGCCTCGTACGAGGACCTGACGAGTGGCAGCGGGCAACCGGTCGGGGACGCCGAACGAGACGCCTTCACGGAGGCGGACGCCCGGCCAGAGGCCGGCCCGTTCTGTCCCCCCGACGCCGGCCCCCTCGTCTACTGCATGGACTTCGACGGCATCGACGCCAGCGCGCTCGGCCTCGGCACCAGCCAGGCCTCCGCGAGCATCGTCACGGGGGTCTCGGTATCCCCACCGAGCTCGCTGTTCGTGAGCCTGTACGGCCAGGCGAGTGGCGGCGCGTACGAGGTGTCGTTTCCGTTCGAGCCGACTACCTCGACGTTGCAGTTCGACGTCAGCGCACCCGTGCTGGGGCAGTGGGTCACCCTCCTCAGCATCACGCTCTACGACGACTCGACGAAGACCGACCGCACGCTCAACGTCGTCGTGTCGCCCGACGGAGTGTTCCAGGTTCAGGAGTACTTCGCGCTCGAGGACGGCGGCTCGCAGCAGAACGGTCACCCGGGCATCCCTCTCGACGGCGGCGCCGAAGCCGGAGCGTGGCATCACGTCGTCCTGTCGCTGACCGTGGACGACGCGAAGCAGAAGTACCTCTCCGGACTGACGGTGGACGGTCAGGTGCTGGAGGACGGCCAGCTGCTCGGGCTCTCGTGGGCGCAGGGCAACGCGCAGCTGGGCATCGGCGTGACGTACGGCGGGGGGGGCGGGCCGCAGTTCTACTTCGACAACGTCCGCGCCGACTTCGGGTTGTGACCCGCATGGCCTCCACGCCCGTTCGATCCCGCCCGCTGAAGCTCGTGGTGGTCAGTCAGGCCGCGTTCACGGGGTACGCACTGCCCGCGCGCGGGACCATCGTGCTGGGGCGCTCCGAGAAGAGTGACCTGCGCATCGATGATCCCTCGATCACCCGCCGGCACGCCCGCCTCCACCTGGGCGAGCGCATCGAGATCGAGGACCTGGGGAGCGTCAACGGCACGCGCGTGCGAGACCAGCGCCTCGAGCCCGGGCAGCGGGTCCCCGTCTTCCGGGGCGAGGCCTTCCGGCTCGGCGCGGCCCTGCTGGTCATCCACGCCGTCGACGATGCGCCGCCGCCCAGCGGGCCCATCTCCGAGGACGTCGCCACGCGGCGCGAGGACGCGACGGGTACGGGCCACTTGCCTGGAGAACGGGCCCGCGCCCGCATCGTTCACGATCCGATCATGCACGAGCTCTACGCGCTGGTCGATCGGATCGCCGTCGGCAGCATCCACCTCCTCATCATGGGGGAGACCGGCGTCGGCAAGGAGCTCGTCGCGGAGCGACTCCACGAGCGGTCCCGTCGACGCGCCAAACCATTCCTTCGGCTCAACTGCGCGGCGGTGGCCGAGTCGCTCCTCGAGGCCGAGCTCTTCGGCTTCGAGCGCGGCGCGTTCACCGGCGCGACGCAGGCGAAGCCCGGTCTGCTCGAGGTCGTCGACGGAGGGACGCTGCTCCTCGACGAGGTCGGCGAGATGCCGCTGTCCTTGCAGGCGAAGATGCTGCGCGCCCTCGAGTCCCAGCAGGTCCTGCGGGTCGGCGGTCTCGCGCCACGGAGCATCGACGTGCGCTTCGTCGCCGCGACCAATCGCAACCTCGAGGAGCAGGTCCGTCTCGGCCGCTTCCGCGAGGACCTCTACTTCCGCCTCAACGGAGCGCTGGTCGTCGTCCCCCCGCTGCGCGAGCGCGTCAGCGAGATCGAGCCGCTCGCGGAGGAGTTCATCCGCGCGACGTGCGTGGATCTGGCGCGACGCCCCGCGCCCACGCTGAGGCCCGAGTCGCTGCTCATGCTGCAAGCCTACGCGTGGCCGGGCAACGTCCGCGAGCTGAAGAACTTCATCGAGCGGGCCGTGCTCGTCGCTCCCGGGGCGGAGATCCTGCCCGAGCACTTCCCGATCCAGCGCATGGCCTCGACGTTGCCGCTGCAGCGAATCGGTCCCGAGTCGCTGCCGCCTCCGTCTCCTCCGGCCTCCGGCACGGACCCGGAGCGCGAGCGCATCCTCGGCGTGCTCGCCGAGTGCGGCGGCAACCAGTCGCGCGCGGCGAAGGCGCTCGGCATCTCGCGGACGACGCTGGTCGCGCGCCTGAACGACTATGGGATCCCAAGACCGCGGAAGCCCGCGTAGACCAGATCGGTTACACTCGAGGCTGTGCCGTCGACCTCGCCGCACCTGCCCAGCCGCGTGCTCGGCCGCTACGCGATGTACGAGCAGTTTGCCGCCGGCGGGATGGCGACGCTGCACTACGGGCGCCTGCTGGGGCCGTCGGGCTTCTCGCGGACCGTGGCCATCAAGCGACTCCACGCGCATCTCTCGGAGGACCCCGACTTCGTGGCGATGTTCCTCGACGAGGCCCGGCTTGCGGCCCGCATTCACCACCCCAACGTGATCCAGACGCTCGACGTCGAGTCGTCGGAGGGCGAGCTCTTCGTCGTCCTCGACTACGTCCACGGGGATTCGCTCTCCCGTCTGCTGCGTGAAGCCCGGCGCCTCGGCGAGCCCGCGACGCCGGCGCTCGTCGGGACGATCCTCTTCGGTGCCCTCGAAGGCCTGCATGCGGCGCACGAGGCCCGCGACTCGAGCGGCGAGCCGCTCGACCTCGTCCATCGCGACGTCTCTCCGCACAACGTCCTCGTGGGTAGCGACGGGATCGCCCGCGTCCTCGACTTCGGCGTGGCGAAGGCCCGCGGACGCGCGCAGACGACGCGGGTCGGGCAGCTGAAGGGCAAGCTCGCATACATGGCGCCCGAGCAGCTGCGCGGCAAGGTGACCCGCCGCTCCGATGTGTTCTCGGCGTCGATCGTCCTCTGGGAGGCGCTGACCGGGACGCGGCTCTTCCAGGGTGACGACGAGGGCGCAATCATCGACAAGCTTCTTCACGCGCCGATCCCATCGCCCCGCCAGTACGCGCCCGGGGTCACGCGCGAGCTCGAGGGTGTCGTCCTCTGCGGCCTCGCCCGCGATCCGTCGAAGCGTTTTGCGACGGCTCGAGACATGGCGATCGCCCTCGAGAACCAGGCTGCGCTGGCGACGCCCATCGAGGTGGGCGCGTGGGTCGAGCGCATCGCGGGGGTGACGCTCACGCAACGCGCCGAGCGGGTGGCGGCCATCGAGGCAGAGTTCGGCCGGGCCGTCGGTCCCGGCCCGGTGGGCGAGCTGGCGGCGCATCGGCCGGCGGCGGCGAGCTTGACGGGTGCCACGAGCGCCACGGTCGCGGTCCCCGGGCTGGCGCGGACCGACGACAAGACGACGATCGACGTCGGCGGCGAGCTGACTCGCACCGGCGTGGCCACGGTCTCCGAGCTGCACGCGCCGCGACGCGGTCGTCTCGTGAGCATGGCGTCGGTCGTCGGCGTCGCGACCGTGCTGGGTATCGGCCTGGTGATCCGTGCGGGTCTCCACGGCGGCTCCTCCGAAGAGTCCGCGAGCGCGGCGCTCGTGTCACCGTCCGCCATCGAGTCGGCGGCCACCGTCCCGTCGTCTGCGCCTCCGCCGGCGTCCGACTCCGTCCCCGTCGAGTCAGGCGAGGCGCGTCCGCCGACCGAGGCGCCCATCAAGAGGGCCCCGGCCTCGCCAGTCCACAAGCGCTCTGTCTGCTCGCCGCCCTACACCATCGATGCCCGCGGCGTGCGACACTACAAGCCCGAATGCATCTGAGACACGAAGCCTCCTTCGTGAAGCCACCGTCCGTCGCCGTTCCCGCTCTCGTCGCGCTCGCGCTGGGGCTCCTTGTGGCAGGTGAGGCCCGGGCCGACGACAAGGAGGTCTGCGTGCGGGCCGTCGAGCACGCGCAGACTGTGCGGCTCGATGGCAAGCTGCGCGAGGCGCGCGACGGGTTCATGACCTGCGCCCGCGCGGTCTGCCCGGACGCGATTCGCCAGGACTGCACGCGCTGGATCACCGAGGTCGACGCGAGCCTGCCGTCGGTGGTGTTCGAGGGGGTCTGGGCCGACGGCCGCGACGTGACGGGGATGGCCGTCTCGCTCGACGGCAAGTCGCTCGCGGGCGCCGAGCCCGGGCGCGCCGTGGCGCTCGATCCGGGGGAGCACACCTTTCGCTTCGACGTGGCCGGCGCGGCGCCGATCGAGACGCGCAACGTGATCCGCGAGGGCGAGAAGAACCGAATCCTCCGCGTGACCTTCACTCCCGGCGTCCCGGCAGAGCCGACTGCCTCCCCTGGCCCTGCGCCTGTGACCGCGCCCGCCTCCTCTCATGCACCCCCTCCGTCCGGCCTGTGGCAATCGTTGCCGCCCGACGACAGCGGGCCTCACGTGGCAAAGCGCGGCCGCGTGCCCCTGGCCGCGTTCCTCTTCGGCGGCGTCGGGCTCGCGGGCTTCGGCGGATTCGCCTTCTTCTCGTTGACGGGGACGGGCCGGCTCGACTCGATGCGCTCGACCTGCGAGCACGCCTGCAACCGATCGGACGTCACCTCCGCACGAAACGAGATCCTCGCCGGTGACATCCTCGGCTACGTCGGCCTGGCCGCAGCGGGCGTGGCCGCCTGGCTCGCTCTCACCCGGCCCGACGTGGCGGTCGCCGCCTCGAGCCGCTGAGGCGGTTCGCTCTCACGTCTTCGAGTCTTTGCCCAGCAGCATCGCCGCCACGTGCCCGCCGAGCTTCTCGGACATCAGCTTCCCCACGAAGCCCTCGAGCTGCGTGCGCTCCGAGTCGTCGGTGAAGCGGAAGCGGATCCCCATCCCCGCGGGCTGCTCCTCGGTCGCCTGGCTTTCGTCGACCGTCCACATGACCTCGCCGTGGAGCTGGAGCTGCTCCGGCTGGCCGGGAATGGAGAGGACGAAGACGAACTCGGTCCCGACGTCGAGCGGCTTGCCGGTGCGGATGAACGTCCCGCCCTTGGAGATATTCTTCGCGTAGTCGGCGAAGAACGTGTTCATGCGCTTGTAGTCGACCCGAAGGGTGATGGCGTGCCGTGCCGACGACCGGCGCTCGGACCAGTGCACCTCGTCTTCCTCGGTCGGCGGGACCATGCTGTCACCCAAGTTACCACGCGGTGACGCGCGCTGTATCCTGTGATGGCGATGGGCGACCTTGCCACGCAGCCGGGAGACGAAGACACAGCGACGGTCGCCGAGCCGGCGGTCAGCTCGCGGCGTGTCGATCTCTCGAGCGGGCGCCTCTCCGAGCTGCCGTCGGTCGTCGGGAGCACGGCTTCGCGCGTCACGTCGGTCATCACGCCGCGCGAGACCCTGCACCTGCAGGAGGTCGCTCGCACCCGCGTGTTCGTCATCGTGGCCGCCATCTTCGCCACGCTGGTCGCGCTCACCCTGGGCGTGCTCGGCGGCGACCCCGTCGCGAAGCGGATCTTCCTCTTCGCCAGCGTGGCCATCGTCGTCTCGTGCGGGTGGCTCGGCTGGCAGCTCCGCCGCGACGAGGGGTACACGATCGCGCGGGCGACGACGGTCGCGTACATCAGCATCCTCAGCGCGTTCGCCGGCGTCTGGTACTTCGGCGTCTTCTCGCCCGCGCCGGCCATCATTCCGTTCGGCCTCTCGTTCTTCAGCATGGGGCAGAGCACGCGCTCGGTGCTCGGCGTCTACCTGACCTGCGCACTCACACAGGCCGCGCTCATGCTTCTCGTCATAGGCGGCGTCGTGGCCGACGAGGGGCTCATCCGGTCCGACGGGCTGTCCACGTTCCAGCGTGTGATGGTGATGTTCATCCTGGAGGGGGTCTTCTTCATCACGTACCTCGTCCAGAGAAAGTCGCGCCAGGCCACCCTCGACGCCATCGAGCAGCACGATCGCGTCATCCGCTCCCTCGCGCAGCGCGACGCGCTCCTCCGGGAGGCGCGGCACGACCTCGCGCAGGCGCTCCAGGCCGGGGGCCTCGGTCGCTGGTCCGACGAGGTCATGGGGACCTTCCGCCTCGGGCGCGTCATCGGGCGCGGCGCGATGGGCGAGGTGTACGAGGCGACGCGCGCGGGCACCGACCAGCCGGCGGCGGTGAAGCTCCTGCACCCGCATGTCCTCGCGCAGCCCGACCTCGTGCAGCGCTTCGTCCGCGAGGCGCGGATCGTGGCGTCGCTCAACGCCGCCAACATCGTGCAGGTCCTCGACGTGTCGCCGCCCGACGCGCCCGTGCCCTGGCTCGCCATGGAGCGCCTGACGGGGCACGACCTGGCGGATCACCTCCGCGAGCACAAGCGCATGGGGCTGAAGGCGGTGCTGACGCTCCTGCGCCAGGTCGGCCTGGGGCTCGACGCCGCGCGCGCCGCGGGAGTCGTCCATCGCGACCTCAAGCCGCGCAACCTCTTCCTGTCGGCTCGGGGTGACCTCTGGAAGATCCTCGACTTCGGCGTCGCGCGGATCTCGGGCGAGCAGACGATGACCATCGACCAGATCGTCGGCACACCCAACTACATGGCACCCGAGCAAGCCAACGGCGCGGCGGTGACACACAGGACGGATCTCTTCGCCCTGGGCGTCATTGCCTATCGCGCGCTCACCGGGCGACCGGCGTTCGAGGGCGAGCTCACGGCGGAGATCCTCTACAAGGTCGTTCACGCCATGCCACCGCGGCCCGGCGAGGTCGCGCCGCTCCCCCCGGACGTCGATCTCGTGCTCGCGATCGCCATGGCCAAGGACGCCGCCGACCGGTTCGACTCCGCGGCCGAGCTGGCCCAGGCGCTCGACGCGGCCGCCCGGGGACGCCTTGGCGCACCGCTCCGCGCGCGGGCCGAGCGGCTCCTCGCGAGACTCCCGTGGGGCGCCGCATAGTAGGACCGCGTGCTACCTTTCGAGGCGACCGTGAGCATCGGACCGGGCGCGATCCTGGGCGGGAAGTACCGCCTTGAAGACTCCATCGGTCGAGGTGGGATGGGAGAGGTGTTCGAGGCGACCAGCCTCGGCACCGGGCAGCGCGTGGCGGTCAAGGTCGTCAACCGCGCGTTCGCCGACACGATGCTGATCGAGCGCCTGCGTCGCGAGGCAGAAGCCGCACGCCGCGTGCAGAGCGAGTTCGTCCCGCAGCTCTACGACGTCGACAAGACGCCCGACGGCGAGCTCTTTCTCGTGATGGAGCTCCTCCACGGCGAGACGCTCGCGGCGCACCTGAAGCGGCGCGGCGGGCTCCTCGAGTGGGACGAGGTCGGGCGCATCGGCGAGGACGTGCTTCACGGGCTCATCGACGCGCACGCCGCCGGCGTCGTCCACCGCGACCTCAAGCCCGGCAACATCTTCATCGAGTCACTCCCGGACCAGCGCTCGCGCGCCCGGGTCCTCGACTTCGGCGTGTGCAAGCTCGACGTGCACGACGGCGAGTCGTTGACGACGACGGGTGAGGCGGTGGGGACGATCGCGTACATGGCGCCGGAGCAGATCCGCGGGGCGTCGAAGGTGGACGAGCGGGCGGACCTCTACGCGTTCGCGATGGTGGCCTTCGAGATGCTGTGCGGGCGCCTGGCGTACGATGCCAGCGGGTCGATCGCGCTCATCGCGTGCAAGCTCGAGAAGCCGGCGCGCAGCATCCGCGACCTCGCGCGCATGCCCATCCCGCAGGGCCTCGACGGCCTCCTCTCGCGGTGCCTGGCGCGGCGCCCCGCCGACCGCCCCGGCTCGGCGGCGGAGCTCCTGCGCGACTGGCGTTCGCTCGGGCCTGCGACCATAGCTCCTTCGCCTGTGACGCCGGGGATGGACGTCCTCGAGGCGCCCACCGAGGCCGGGCTGACCGCGGCGCCGACCCTGCTGACGCGGACGGCGAAGCGCGGCTCGCGGCTCGGGCTCCTCGTGGCGGGCGGGGCCCTCGTCGCCTCGTGTGCGGTCCTCGTGGCGGGGCTCAGCCTGCGTGCCCCCGCGCCTCCGGTCACCGTCGTGGCCGCGGCGGTCGACCCTCCGACCGCGTCCCCGGCGCTCCCGCCGGCGTCGGCGCCCGCTCCCGATCCGGCGCCCGATCCCACCGCGGCCCAGCTCGAGATGCCGCCCGTCATCCTCGCGGGCGGAGCCGATTCGCGGGACGCCGGCGCCCCTTCCCGGGGCGTCCGCGGGCGCCCGGGCAAGCGCACGTGGACTCAGGCGCCAGGCGCAGCTCCCCGGCACACGCCGACGGAGCCCCAAATCGTCAACGAACCGCGCTATTGATCGAGTCGGATGCTCCGGCGGCTCGTGCTCGCGACGGCGGTCGCGGCGGCGCTCCTCGCGTCGTCCCAGCCGGGGCGCGCGGACGACGAGGGCCGCGACCGGTCGCGCGCGGCGTTCCGGCGCGGCGTCGCCCAGGCCCACGACGGCAACTACACCGCGGCGCGGGACTCGTTCCTCGAGGCCTACAAGCTCTTTCCCCATCCGAGCATCCTCCTCAACGTGGGCATCGCGCGCGCGCACACGGGCGAGTGGCTCGAAGCCGAGCAGGACCTCGTTCACTTTCTCGCCGACGACGGCGGCGCGCAGCCCGACGAGCTTCTGAGCGCGCGCCAGGAGCTCGCGCAGACCCGCAGTCACCTCGGCACGTTCCGCCTGCGTGTCTCTCCCGACGGCGCGCGCGCGCGGATGGACGCGCACGCCATCGCGCTCATCCCCGGCGGCTTCGTCGACGTGCGCACGACGCGCGGCACCCACGAGCTCGACTGCGAGGCCGACGGCTACGCCCCCATCCAGCGCTCCATCGTCGTCGCGGCGGAGCGTGCGCCCAACGTGGACCTGACGCTGACCGCGCAGGGGGTCGCGGCGCGCGTGGCGCCAGGCGAGGGCAGGCGCACCGCGGGATGGTTCCTCGTCGGCGGCGGCGTCATGGCGACGGGCATCGGCATCTTCGCGGGCCTCACCGCGGAGTCGCTCGCCCACGGGTACAACACGCCGGGCAGCTCGTACCAGGACCCCGCCACGAAGGCGCGAGGCATCGTCTTTCGCACCTCGGCCGACGTCGCGTTCCTCGGCGCGCTCGCGCTCGGAGGCGTGGGCGTCTACTTCCTGCTCACGCCCGCGGACTCGGCGGCGGCCCAGGCTCGCGTGGTCCTCGCGCCGGGCTTCGGCGGCATCGCGGGGGCCTTCTAGCGAGAAGACACGCGGCTCTTGCCGCGGGGGTAAGCTTCTCCCGTGCCCCTCGAGGCGGACCGCGCGAACCTCTCCGTCCACGCCGCCAACCTGCTGCGCGACCGCTACGCGCGCGTGGTCGAGCGGGTGGGCCGCAAGGGCCGGCCGCGGGCGCGATTCCTCGCCGACCGCCGTGCCCAGACCGCGGCGGCGCTGGTGCCCACCCTGGCGGCGCTCGCAGCGATCACCGGGGCCACGGCCGCGGTCACGCTCGCGACCGAGCCGGAGGCGCTGCGTTCGGCCGCCATCGCGCAGGCGTGCGTTGCCATCATGCTCGGGGCCTCGGCGCTCGCCGTCCCCTTCCTCCGCAAGAGCACCCCGGCGCTCCTCGGGCTCGCGAGCGCCGCGCTGGGGCTGGCGCTGCTCGGCTGGGGGCTGGTGGCGCGCCTCTCGGGCGGCGCGTCGAGCCCGTGGCTCCTGGTCGTTCCCACGGTGCTCGTCGTCGGCGTCGGCCTCGTGCCGCTCCCTCCCCGCATCGCCGCCGCGCTGGCCGTCACGGGGTACCTCGCGCTCCTCGTCGCGAGCCCGGCGTCGCCGCCGTGGGCACACATGCTCGTCGCGACGGTCGCCGTGGGCGCGTGGGTGTCGGCGCGCACGCGCTATCGCCGCGCCATCGCGTCGTTCCTCAAGGTGGAGCGGCTCGGCGCGAACGTCGCGCGCCTCCGCCGCATGCAGGAGCAGCTCGTGCTGGTGGAAAAGCTCGAGGCGTTGCGGGTGCTCGTCGGCGGGATGGCGCACGAGCTGAACAACGCGCTCGCGGTCGCCATGGCGTCGACGCAGCAGGCGGCAAAGGTTGCGGCGTCGAACCCGGAGCAAGCCGCAGCGGCCATCAAGCGGGCCGACGGAGGTCTCTCGCGCATCCGCACGACCATCGAGCGCCTGCGTCGCTTCGCCATGGCCTCGGAGGGGGTGCTCGAGCCGGCCGACGTGGCGGCGATGCTCGACTTCGCGCTCGAGAGCGCCATCGGGCGGGCGCGCTCAGGGGTCGCCGTGGAGCGCGACTACGACGCGCAGGTGGGCGCGATTCACTGCCACGTCGCCGCGCTGGCCGAGGCGCTCTACCAGGTGTCGCGAAACGCGGTCGAGGCGATGCCCGCGGGCGGCCGCCTCCGCGCGAGCGTACGCTCGGAGGGCGACAGGGTCGTGCTGACGGTGGCCGATGACGGCAAGGGAATGACGCCGGACGCGCTGAAGCACATCTTCGATCCGTACTGGCGCCACACGGTGGCGGCGAACCGGAGCGGGATGGGTCTCAGCGCCGTGTACGGCATCGTGACGGCCCTGGGGGGCAGCGTGCGCGTCCAGAGCGGCGAGGGGAAGGGAACCACCGTCAGCATCCTTCTCCCTCGCCGCGTGGACAAGATCGTTCCCTAGCTCCGGCCTTCCTTCGCGGCGCGGGTCCGCAGGTGCGTCGCCACCGTGGCCCGCTGGTTCGGCGTCAGGACCGGGATCATCGCCTCGGTCATCCGCGCCTCGCGGCCGCCGCGCCGCTCGACCTTCGCCAGCGCGCCTGCGTCGAACGAGTCCCCGCGGAACGACTCGAGCGCCGCCTTCCTCTGACCGCGCGCCTCCGGGCCCTTCATCTCCCCGCGCGTCGACTCGAGGTTCGCGCGGATCGCCGCCTTCTGCTGGTCCGAGAGCCCGAGTTTGCCGCCGCCCAACCGCTCCTTGCCGCCCTTCTCGCCGCGCGCCGCCGTCATGCGCGCCTCGATGCCGTCGACGAGCTGGCCGCGCTGGGCCGCGTTGAGGATGCCGTGAAGCTTCGCGAGCACCGCTATGTCGACCTGGCGCTCGGCCGTCGCCGCGCTCTGCTCGGCCGCGAGGCTCGGCGCGAGAGCGGTCCTGTCGACCTTCGCGGCCTCGACCTGCTGCGCGAGCACCGTGAGCACCTGGGCGTCGGCCTGACGCACCGGCACGCCAGCGGCCCGTCGCTCGGTGGCGAGCTGCTGGATCTGCGAGCGCTGATCGGCCGTCAGCGAGTCGAGCTTCAGCGCCGCGCCGAGGAGCCCCTGGCGCTCTCCGCCGCGGTGGTGCCCCTTGCCGTGCTGCCCCTGCGGCTGCGCGTCCTGGGCGAACGCGACGCCGGCGGGGAGAAGAGCCAGCGTGGCTGCGAGCGATGAGAACGTGACGACCTTCTTGATCCAGCGGTTCATGGTTTTCTCTCGACCTCCGTGAGTGAGACGTGGCGGGCCGCACGAAGCGTCCCGAAAGGGGGGTAAAGGCAGGTAAAGGAAGCCGTGGCAGCGCGAACCACTTCAGCAGCCGGGGCGGCCTGCCCCGCGGTGCTCCCAGCGGCCGCGACCGTCGTGACCGCGACCGCGCTCGCCGCGCGACCCGTGCTCGCGCCCGGGCTCGCGGCCGCGCTCGTGACCACGCTCGCGCTCGACGTGCCCGGCGGCGGGGCGATTGGGCTCGCGTGCCTCGGCGACCCCGGGGAGCACGGCGAGCACGCCGCAAAGAGCCAGACCACCAACCAGGATTCGAATGACCTTGTTCATCTCGGCCTCCACTCGCATGGACTGACGAGCGCCGGGCCGGGTCACGTGTCACCGCATCGGGTGACAACCGGGTAAAGAAGCCTGAAGAAGGCGACGAGGAGGCCCCCGGTCCTCGTGACCGCCCGCTAGATGTCCGTCATGAGCGTCGTCAGCACGTAGTCGAACGCGAAGATGGCGATGATGCTGGCGACGACCGCCTTGGCGGTGGCCTCGCCCACTCCGCGCGCGCCCCCGGCCGCCTGGAAGCCCTTCTTGCAGCAGATGCAGCTGACGACGAAGCCGAAGACGGTGCTCTTCACGACGAGCATGCGGATGTCGCTCGACTGAAGGAACTGCCCGATCTTGTCGAAGAAGACGCCCGGGTCGATTCCCTGCCAGACGACCGCCACGAGATACGCGCCGCTCTGCCCGGCCACGCCGAAGCAGATGGCGAGGAGCGGCAGCATGAGCGTCGTCGCGAGGACGCGCGGGGCGACGAGATACTGCACGGGGCTGACGCCCATCGTCGTGATGGCGTCGATCTGCTCGGTGACGCGCATGTTCCCGAGCTCGCTCGCCATGGTGCTCCCGGCGCGCGCGGTGACGACGACCGCGGCGAGCACCGGCGCCAGCTCGCGCGCGAGGGCGAGCGCCACGACCCCGCCGACCATCCCCTCCGCGGAGAACTGGCGGAAGCCGACGATGGTGCTCACCGTGAAGGCCATCCCCGTGAAGAGGCCGACGAGGGCCACGATGAAGGTCGACCCGGCGCCGATGAAGTCGAGCGCGAGGAGGAGCTGCGCGGGCCGATACGGCGGCCGGACCATCCACCCCAGCGTGCGTACCCCCAGCATCACCGTCTGCCCGAGGTCGTCGAGCACGGCGAGGACCGGCGCGTACACGACGTCCGTGAGCTTCGCGAGACGCTCGAACGTCGACGGCGTCGTCGGAGGAGGCGGGGCTTCGCCGGGGATGTCGCTCACGCGGGGGCGGAGTCTACCCCCGCAGCCCCCTTACGGCTCGCGATAGAACCGGGGCACGCGTCGCGACACGCTGGTCAGCACTTCCCACGCGATCGTATCGGCGTGGCCGGCGATCTCGCCGGCGCCGATGGCGTCGCGGCCGAGCGGTCCTTCCTGCGCGCCGAGGACCACGACCTCGTCGCGGAGGCTCGCCCCCTCGATGTCCGTCACGTCGACCATCGTCATGTCCATGGAGACCGCGCCCACGATGGGCGCGCGCTTGCCACGGACGAGCACGTGCCCGCGGTTGCCCAGATGGCGCGACAGGCCGTCGGCGTAGCCCATGGGGATCGTCGCGATGCGGGCCCGCCGCGGCGCGTGCCAGGTCGCCCCGTAACCCACTGCGGCTCCGGCATCGACGTCGCGCACGGCGACGATCTCGGTGCGGACCCGCATGACCGGCCGGAGGTCGCCCGACAGCGCCGCGCCGCCGACGCACGGCGAGACGCCGAAGAGGGCGATGCCCGGGCGGACGGCGTCGAGCCGCGCTTCGGCGCGGAGGAGCGCGGCGCTGTTGGCGGCGTGCCGCACTTCCGGCTGGATGCCGTGGCGCGCCAGCATCGCCGTCGCCTGTTCGAAGAGTCGCATCTGCTCGGCCACCTCCTCGGTCGTGGGCGCATCGGCGCAGGCGAGGTGCGTCATCAGACCGCGCACGCGCACCTCGGGCACGTGGGCCAGCTTCGCCGCGACGTCCGGAAGCTCCGCCGTCGTGACGCCGAGGCGCGCCATCCCGGTGTCGATCTTCAGGTGAACGTCGATGGGCCCCTCGGCCTCGCCCGACCGCACGAGCCGCGCGAACGCCTCGATCTCCCCGAGATCGTGCACGACGGGCACGAGGCCCCGCGCGAGGATCTCGTCGTGCGACGTGCCGTAGTGGCCGCCCATCACGAGGATCGGCGCAACGATCCCCGCCTCGCGGAGCTCCACCGCCTCTTCGAGCAGCGCCACGCAGAAGCCGTCGATCTTCGCGCGCTCGAGCGTGCGCGCGACGGCGGGCGCGCCGTGACCGTAGGCGTCCGCCTTCAGCACCGCCCACACCTTCGCCCCACCGGCGTGACGCCTCGCGACGCGCAGGTTGTGACGCAGCGCCTCGAGGTTGACCTCCGCCCGCGTCGGTCGCACGGCGTCGGCCGGCGCGGCACGGCGAGGACGGAGAACGCGGGGCACGAAGGGCATGGTCATCGTGGGATCGAACGCGCCCCGGGGTGCAGGCGATTCCGTCCCTGTTAGCATCCTCGAAGTGAAGCGGCCAAGTCGCGGGCTCCTCTTCCGGCTGGCCGCCGTGGGCGCGCTCGTGGCGCTGCCGTACGTGCTCCTCCGGATCCCCGCGGCGCGCGCCTGGGTGGTCGGCTTCGTCGGCTTCGTGAGGACGGCGGGGCCCGTCGGCGTCCTCGCGCTCCTCGGCTTCGACACGGTGTGGGCGCTCGTCGGCGCGCCGTTCTGGGTCCTCGGCACGGTGGCGGGCTACGCCTACGGATTCGCGGTCGGCGTCGCCGTCGGGGTGCCGGTCATCACGGCGGCGATGTGCGCCTCGTTTCTCCTCGGGCGCCTCGCGGTGACGCGCATCCTGCCCCCGCGGGAAGCCGGCTCCCGGCGCGTGGAGGCCGTGCGTCGGGCCGTGGAGACGGACGGGCTGAAGATCACGCTCCTTCTCCGCATGACGCCTCTCCTCCCGCAGAACGTCCTCACCTACGTCCTCGCCTCGACGGGCCTCCGTCTGCGGGACTTCGTCCCCGCGACCGCCCTCGGGCTCATCCCGTTCACCGCGTTCTATGCCTATGTCGGGTCCCTGGTGGGGGACGCGGCCGCGCTCCTCGCCGGCGAAGCGCCGGACCTCGGCGCCGCACGATGGGTGGCGCTCGGCGGGGGGCTGCTCGCGGGAGGAGTCGCGCTCGCCGTCATCGGCCGGGCGGCGCAGAAGGCGCTGGCGAGGGCCATCGATCCGGCGTGACGACGTGACGGAGGGAGCGGCTGCGGCCCCTACCCCACCGCCGTCCGCGTCTCGTGCGCGCGTCGCTCGGCGGCGACGGCCTGCTCGTGCGCGAACTGCATCCGGTAGAGCCGCGCGTACACCGCGCCCTTCGCGATGAGCTCGTCGTGCGTCCCCGTCTCCACCACGCGGCCCTTGTGAAACACGATGATGCGGTCGGCGGCGCGGATGGTCGACAGGCGGTGAGCGATGACCAGCGCCGTCCGCTCGCGCATCACCTCTTCCAGCGCACGCTGCAGCCTCGCCTCCGTGTCCGAGTCGACGCTCGCCGTCGCCTCGTCGAGCACGAGGAGCGGCGCGTCACGGTAGATGGCGCGCGCGAACGCGATGAGCTGCCGCTCGCCCGCGCTGAAGTTCTGCCCCCGCTCGTCGACCCGCGCGTCGAGGCCTCCCTCGCGCCGCTCGAACAGCTCCAGCGCCCCGATGCGCCTCAGCGCCTCCTCGGCGCGGGCCCGATCCGGCACCGTATCGGCGACGCCCACGTTCGAGAGCACCGTCCCCGAGAAGAGGAAGACGTCC
>Ga0182030_10006328_pt1 | contig 25004 bp, 15 predicted proteins | sample 812S3MmetaG_FD_121299 | JGI IMG/M metagenome (GOLD analysis project Ga0182030, IMG submission 121299) | Permafrost microbial communities from Stordalen Mire, Sweden - 812S3M metaG (Illumina Assembly) | ecosystem: Environmental > Terrestrial > Soil > Wetlands > Permafrost | place: Sweden...
AAGTTTACCCCCCCCCCCCCCCCCCCCCCCCAAGTGTCAAGATTTGACCCCCCTATCGCTAGAGTTGACCCCTATCGCACCCCTATCGCACCCCCGTCGCTTCGCTCGCTCAGAATGACGTTTTGCCAGCGGCGGTTTCACCGCCGTGAATGGCTCAGGATGACAATTTTTTTGAGAGTCGCTAACGCGACCCGTCGCGCGGCGCGCGACGGCTACCTCATGCGTGCCGCGTGAGGAAGACCTCGCGGATGATCTCCTCGATCGGGACGTCCTCCACGGTGAAGTCGTCCACCTCCAGCGCGGCGATCAGGTCCCGGCTGACGGCGACGATGCGCCCGCGCGGAACCTTCAGCTTCACCTCGTTCTCGTTCCTTTCGAGCACCTCGCCGTAGGCGTTGAAATCGGCCGGGGGAAATCCCTTGCGCCGGATCAGCGTCATCATCTTGTGCGTGGCGAGCCGGTCGATGATGTCCTGGAGCGCGCCGTCGAAGAAGACGCGGCCGTGGTCGATGATGACGACCCGGTCGCACAGCTCCTCGATGTCCTGCATGTAGTGGGAGGTGAGCAGCGTGGTGATCCGGTTGCGCGCGGTGTAGTCGCGCAGGAATTCGCGCACTTTCTTTTGCGAGACGACGTCGAGGCCGATGGTCGGCTCGTCGAGGAAGAGCACCTTGGGCCGATGCAGCAGCGCCGCGATCAGCTCCATCTTCATCCGCTCGCCCAGGGACAGCTCGCGCACCATCACGTCGAGCTTCTCGCGGACATCGAGCAGCTCGGTCAGCTCGTCGATGGTCCGGCGGGCCGCAGCGGGATCGATGCCGTAGATGACGCGGTTCAGCTCCAGCGATTCGGCGGCGGGCAGGTCCCACCAGAGCTGGTTCTTTTGTCCGAGGACCAGGGCGAACTGCCGCTTGAATTCGTTCCGGCGCTGCCACGGCGTGAAGCCGAGCACGGCGGCCTCGCCGCTGGTGGGATAGAGGAGGCCGGAGAGCATTTTCAGGACGGTGGTCTTGCCCGCGCCGTTCGGGCCGAGGAACCCGACGAGCTCGCCTTCGTTGACGGAAAAGCTGACCTCCTTCGCCGCCGCGGTCTCCTTGTAGCGGCGATGCGCGAGGCCCTTCAGCGCGCCCCAGAAGCCCGCTTCCTTCTGATAGGTGCGGTAGACCTTGGTTAATAGGTTTACATAAATCGCCGGGTTCATTTAAAAAACGCCTCTTAAAAGGCTATTATCAGATGTAAAAATGGGGAGAAATAGCCAAAATACTCTTTAGGTTTTTATTGACAGCGTTTGGCGTCTGTGTGTATCTTTTTGGCAACATATGACAAGCAAGGCACTCGAAACCGTAACGCCAGAGGCCGGGCTTTACCGCAAGGAATGGCCCAGGATTCGCATTGTGACCGTGCGCGGCGTGGACTTCTACCAAACAGACGGACGCCCGCACTATCCGCGCAAGACCTTCTCTAACCTGGCCGATGCCCGAAAGCAGGCGGACAAGTGGGAGAACACCCGCACCCGCTACGGGACGGCAGGCCGCTTCATTTCGGAACGGGACGCTTCCCGCGTGGCGGAAGCCTTCGACATTCTTGCCCCGCATGGCGCGGGCATCGTTGACGCCGCGAAACACTACGCCAGTTACCTCGAATCCGAAAAGCGCCGCAATTCCAGCAAACTCGTCTCGGAAGCTTTGGACGAGTGGAAGGCCAGCTACGACAGTAAGGACAGGGACGTTCTCTCGAAGCGGGAAATTTCTTCGAGATCGGGGATATTCAAACGGCATTTTGGCACGTTCAAACTCGGGGAACTCACCCCCGATAAAATCTTGGCGTGGATTGAAAGCTACGAGGCGCAACCCGGTAAGATTGCCAGCCCTCAGACCCGCGCCAACCTAAAAACGAAGTTCTCGCAATTTCTCAAATTCTCGAAGCTCAAAGGCTGGATCGAAAACAATCCGCTGGAAGGAATCCAGATCGACCGCCCGCCGCGTGCGCCGGTAGCGATTCTGGACTTAAAGCAGGTCCGCCGCATTTTATCCGCCGCCGATGCCAGCGAAAACAGGGACATTGTTTTGCCCTATGCCGCCGTCTGCCTGTTCGCAGGACTCCGCCCGAACAGCGAAGCGGAGCAACTGCGCTGGCAGGACATCAACTTTTCAACCGGCGATATTCACGTTAGAGCCGAGACGAGCAAGACGCGGGAAGAGCGTTTCGTGCCGATGGAAGCCAACCTTATCGCATGGCTGGAATCGTGCCCGATACGACACCCCGGGCCGATTATCGGCCTAATCCCAGGTCGCTTTAGCCAACGGTGGGATGGAATCAAACGCCTCGCCGGTTACAAGGTGGGAGCCGAGCCGGATAAAGGCTGGCCCGCCATGGCGCAAGATTGGCCCGTTGACGCCATGCGGCACACTTTCGCCTCTATGTGGCTTGCCACCCATAAAAGCCGTGCTGAGCTTGCCGAGCGCATGGGAAACAGCGAAAAAATAATCAGGCAACACTATCGCCGGGCTATCCGCCCGGAAGTGGCGCAGGAATTTTGGGAGATCATGCCGGAAAGCAAGAAGCGCGGGAAGATTCTAAGGATGGAAGGTGTGGCATGAACACAAAACCCCAAAAGAAGACCGTGAGTAAAACGAAAGAATTGCCTGCTATCACTCCAATCGCCGAGGAGAAAAAGCCCGTAAAGATCGTCCTGGCACCGAATAGACCCTCAGCGATACCAAGCGAGGTGCTTAATCGCATCTACGATGACGACGATCGCGAGAAAGAATTAAAGAAGCTGAAGCAACTCCCAGCCCCAAAGTACAAACTATCAGCATCGCTTCCTAGCGAAGAATGGGATTTTCGAAGTTTACGGCAAGGCTCTGAGAGTGACCGCGAAATGTGCCTAAAATACGAGTTATCACGAGAAGTACGCTTATGGAGACAAATGGCATACAATCACCGCCGAACTTTTGAAGGCAAGAGTCCCGAGGAACAATGGAATAGATATTACGAACTTATGATATTATTCCCGTGCCTTCGAATAGCCTTACAGTTCCCTGAATGGCCAGACACACCTTGGCTGGCATTGGATCCCAGAATACGTCAGGAGAATTTAGAACCCCGCTATTGGGAGTCTTTACGCGCCGACCCCGCTATTTATTCGGAGGACCCGCCGCTTTCTAAATTCAGGAGGGTAGCAAAAAAGTACGGCAAGCATATCATCTACACTCATTTTGAAATCGATCTAAGCCAGCACAACAATACGATTAAGACCGATTTTTCTGAATGGATCGACCTTAGCCGAAAGCAAACGAGGATCAAACCCAGCGAGCGTCGCGGTATGCGCTCTGCGTATGATGTCCTAAAGGCCCTGGGAGCTTTTCGCTTGCTCATTGCAATGAAAGGGGACTGGAAGAAAGCCGCAGAGCTATTTTTGAAAAATGACATCGATTCGTATCAAGATAAAACCGCCTGGCGGGATGCTGCAACGCGAACAGAAGAAGTACTTGCCAAGTTCTCTAACCAAGAACACTTCCTTGCTGATGTTTCCGCCGTCTTGGGGCCGAATAAATAGCAAATGGCAGAAAAGCCAGCATCAATCAGTTTTTGCCCCCTTAGAACGGGAGCGCTAGAGACAGGTTTGTCGTGTTAGGCAATTGTCCGTAGAAGTATTTTTTCAACGGCAGAAGTACCTTTTCAGGGGACAAGCCCGCCGCCGGCACATGAGCCAAATTAAGCTCATGTACACGAAACAAAACTTAACTTTGCGCGAGGCCGCCAGCGCGAAGGGACGATCCTACTGGCGGCTACGAGACGCGGTTCTCAGAGGTGAATTGCGGGCAACCCAATTCATCAAAGGCGGAAAATATTATGTTAAGCCCGCTGACCTCGAAGCTTATTTCGAGGCGCACACGGTCTCGCCCTTAAGCGCGAAGGCATGAAAGACCGCGCGGAAATTCTTGAAGCCAAGGCGCGCCTGCCAATGCTGGCGCTCTTGGACCGGCTTGTTCCTAATTGGAAGGAGAAAAATCCGATCCGTGCTGATGATAAGAAAAACAGCTTTTCTGCCACCGACGTTGGCTGGCGGGATCATGGCAATGGCGACGACAAGGGCGACCAGATTACCTTCCTCGAACGGTTCGAGGGACTGAGCAAGGGCGCTGCCATCCGGCGGTTCAAAGAGTTGGCCGGGTTAGTGGAGGCATCAAAGAAGAATGGCCATTCTCCTAAGCCCCCGAAGATTGACTGGGCTGGTTGCGTGGCCCGCTTCACCGACGTCAAGGCCCAGGAGCTTGCGGACTATCGCGGGTACACCTTGCCGTTCGTCCAATGGTTGAAGGCCCAGGCTATCGTCGGCATTCACCGGGATGACCGTGGCGTCGATCAATTCGCCTTTCCGGTGCATGATGACAGCGGCGTGGTCGTGGGTATCCATCACAAGCATTCGGACGGTAAGTGGAGGACCGTAGGATCGACTAGGCCACTTGTCATTGGCGACCGGAAAGCAGCGAAGTGGCTCGTCTTTGAAAGCCAATGGGACGCAGGCGCGGTCATGGAGGCACTCGACTACCACCTCTCAGGTTACGAGCCGTCCTGCACGATCCTGATCACAAGGGGAGCCGAGAACGGGAAGTTTGCCAGCATCATTCCGGCTGAGGCCGAGGTCATTGTGGTCATGCAAAATGACGAGGAAAAGGACGGCAAGATTGCTGCCGATGATTGGTTGGAAACCATCAAAACTAAATGCCCGGCCCGGCTCAGTGTGGCAACGCCACCGGCGGAAGTGAAGGACTGCAACGATTGGCTGAAACGCGGCGATGCTGATTTTAACCGGATGATCGCAGAGGCCGAAAAGGTCAAATGGTCGGGCCTATCGTGTCGAAGCCCCGGCGAATTATTGGACATGATTTTTGGTGACGGCGATAAAATTCTAGGCGATCGGCTCCTGGCGGAAGGATCGAGCTTAAGCATATTGGGGGCTGGCGGAATCGGCAAAAGTAGGATGCTTATGCAGTTGGCAGCCTGCCAGATTTTAGTGCTTCGGTTTTTGAATTTTTCAACTTACGGCCCCCCTAAAAAATGGCTCATCATCCAGACCGAAAATAGCAACCGCCGCTTGCGCTCCGATCTTGAGCGACTAAAGGCATGGTGCGGCCCGCGCTGGCCTGAAGTCGAGCCGTTGCTCTTTTTCCACACCGTCGAAAGCGAGGAAGACTCCCTGTTGCAGATTGAAGACCCGGAAGCATTGGCCCGCCTCGAAGCGTTAATAAAAAGAATAGGTCCAGACGTTGTGGCCTTCGATCCGCTTAATGCTTTCTCGACCGACGACCTCAACAAAGACATGGCGATGAAATCCGTTTTAACCGCACTTGGAACCATCGCCAGGTGTGGAAATCCTAAACGTGCTCTCGTCACCGTTCATCATGCGTTGACTGGAAAAGCCGGAAAAATAAAAGTCGTAGGACATGACCGTTCCTCCTTTGGACGCAACTCGAAAGTCCTCTTTGCCTGGACGCGGGCGCAAATAAACGTCGCGGCAACACGGGAAGATTCCAACGATCACCTCGTCTTTGCGTGCGGAAAAAATAATGATGGCGTTGAATTTCAGCCGTTCGCTGCGGTCTTAGGTCAGGACATGATCTACGTGCCAGACCCGAATTTTGACTTGAGCGCCTGGCAGGAGGAAATCGGATCATCAACCCAAAAAGCGTTGGAGCCAACCTGCAAGCCGGAAATCGTGGCGGAACTGTTGGCCGCTGGCCCCATGGCTAAGGTTGAGCTCGTCAAAGCAATCAGGGAGGAAAGCGGATGCGAAAAAACCCGCGCCTACGAGGTAATTAGCCAAGCCCAAACGCGGAAATTGATTCGGTTCGACCGCATGACCCGGAGGCTTCATGTCGCGTAAAATTCCGCTTTTTTTCCGGTCATTTTCCACCCCGGAAAATCAGTGGAATTCCGCTTTTCCGCTCTCCCCCGTAGGGGGAGCGGAAGCGGAAAAATTCCACACGCGGAAAAACCGGGAGGTCCCCATGACCTTACCGCATGGCTTGGCCTTTGAAGGCAGGACGGCCGTACCCATCGCACCGGCACCGACAGACGCGAAGCCGGTGAAGGCTGCCGTTACCCCGATGCTGTTGGCGGATGGACATGACGTGCCTGGCCGACGATTTAGAATTGTTAACGAAATCTCGCTTCACCCCATAAAAGGCACCCCGCCTCGCGCGGGCGCGCGCGCATACAAAATAAAATCATGAACAGTAATCAAAAACCCTCAAAATTCGCGGTTAGCTATTTAATTTAACATCAGTGAAGCAGAATACGTTTGACCCCTAAAAACAACCAAAGCCCCTCGCGCTCGCGCGAGGGAGAGGATAAAATCATGCCTGCCGAAATTCAGCCTTCAGGAAAGTTTAAAAAACATCAACTATCCAGCCCAACCGACATAAGTGCGGGTTTGATGCAGCATCTTGCTGAGCGGTTCACTCCTGAACTGATCGGCGACAAGATTGCCGAGTTGCTTCATGCCACCCATGTGACCTCTGGCAATCGGACCATCGCCGACAACCGTGCCCGCGAGGCAGGGTTAAAGTTATTGCTTGGCTATGTCATTGGTCTGCCAGTCGAGCGCCGCGAGGTCATCACGAGGCACGCGACGACGCTGGAGGAGGTCAAGGGGATGGCCAAGGCATCGCCGCAGTTGCGCAAGGCGCTCGCTGAATTGATGGACGAAAAAACAGTGACAGAAGTGCCCCCCAAGAATGAATGCGTAAGTCGCTACTAACAAATGTGATGCGACATGAGTTTGACAAGCATGATGGGACTTGAGTTTAGCTTGACTTAGAATCGATTGAGCCCGACAGCCCAACTCAGCGTGCAAGATGTTAATGACGAATATATTACGGGACAATGATTTCCATAGAAGTAGGGGAATGCGTTAAGTTAGACGGCCTTCATCTGCTCATATTGCGGTAGGTCTACCTGCTCATAAACTAAGGTTGAAACTGGGCAGGAATCTTACGTTTAGACTAAAGAAGGTCAGTTCTTGACCGGACAGGTGTTCTGCTCTAATTAGAACACCTAGGCGGAGAATATTCCATGGCGCTTCCTTTTACAGTCGATTTTCAACCGGGGGTTTCGTTGGTCGATCAGCTCATTTATGCGGTTAAAAAAGCGGCCATTTCCGGGCTTCTGCGCCCCGGTGACCACTTCCCTTCGGTCCGCACCCTGAGCCAGGATTTGCGGATCAATCCCAATACGGCCCATAAAGCCACCGCATCCCTCGTGGCGGAAGGTCTGTTGGTGGTCGATCCGGGAATTGGCACCCGTGTCGGGGAAATTTTGCCCGGCAACGAGGAAGATCGCGCGGAACTGCTCGGAGCCGAGGTCGAGCGCCTGGTGGTGGAAGCCAAGGCGCTTCGCCTTTCGTTGTCCGATCTTCAAAAGGCCATTGTCACCCATTGGAAACTGCTTTCATGAACATCATTGAAACCGAAGGTTTGACGCACCGTTTCGGCAAAGTTAGGGCCGTCGATGAATTGATTTTTCAGGTCCCGGAAGGAGCCATCTACGCCTTTTTAGGACCGAACGGCGCCGGGAAAACGACGACGATTCTGACGCTCCTCAACATCCTGCGGCCGACTTCCGGCGTGGCGCGCGTCCTGGGGGTGGAGACGACCCGCTTCGGTCCCGCCCAGTTGTCGAAGATCGGTTACGTTTCCGAGAACCAGAAACTACCCGAGGCGATGACGGTCGCGCGTTTCCTTGCCTGGTGCAAACCGATGTATCCGACGTGGGACGATGTCTTCTGCGCGGAGCTGTTGCGGCGCTTTGATCTCCCGCTGGACCGAAAACTGCGGAACCTTTCCCGCGGCATGAAGATGAAGGCGGCCCTGCTTGCCTCCATCGCCTATCGTCCGCATCTCCTCATTCTGGACGAGCCCTTCTCCGGCCTGGACCCGCTGATGCGGGACGAGTTCATCCGGGGCGTGCTGGAGCTTTCCGACAAAGAAAAGTGGACCGTCTTTGTCTCTTCCCACGACATCGACGAAGTGGAGCGTCTTTCCGACTGGGTTGGTATTCTCAACCTGGGAAAACTTTATCTTTCCGAGGCAAGCGAGTCGCTTCAGTGCCGCTTTCGCCGCGTTGAGTTTGCGGTGCCGCAGGAGAACCAGAAGCTGCCTCCGTCGCTGCCTCGCGAATGGATGGTCGCCGAGGTGGCGGGACATACAGTCCGCTTTGTGACGGGCGCCCACGTTCCCGGTGAAACCGAGGCGAGCATCGCCGCACTATTTCCCGGCTCCGCACGGATCACGGTCACGCCGATGCCGCTGCGGGAAATATTTCTCGCCCTGGCCCGAACTTTTCGGATTGCCCCCACCATTTAAGCCTCCATTCGACTTATGCGCCTCCTGCTCCACCAATTTCGCAAAGACTTTATTCAGACCTGGATCATCTGGGCGCTCTGGCTGTTTTTTGTTCTCGTCCAGTTCGGGCTCGCCGCCTGGACGGTCAACCCCGGGGATTTGATGGCGGCGGGCATTTACGGACAAATCATCGGCATGGTCCCGGCGATTCACGCCATCCTGCTTTTCGTCCTCATTCCGCTCCTGGTTTTTCAGGAGACGCCGGTGGGCACCACGGCCTTTTGGCTGAGCCGGCCGATGCCGCCCCTCACGGTGTTGGGGAGCAAGCTCATTTCCTTCGGCATCCTCGTCCTCGTGCCGCTGGTGGGCCAGTGTGTCGTCCTGTTCTCCCATCATGTGGTGCTGCACGACGTGGTCATGGCAGGGGTCGAAATTGCGCTGAAGGAGCTCACGTGGATCGCGCTCGCGACCGGGTTGGCCGTCCTCTGTCCCAATTTCGGCGCTTTCCTCGTCGCCGCCGCCGCGCTCTATGTCCTCCAATATTTCAGCGGGTGGATCTGGAGCTGGATCTCCCTGCTTCATGCTGGAGCGCCGCCGATGGGGCTCGTGCCGCAGGCGGGGCCCGTCGTGCAAACGTATTTCCTCGGCCAAAGCCGTCTGGTGGCCTCCGACCTGGTCTGCATTGTCTTCGGGTTCGGCGTGGTGTTTCTCCAATATCTCACCCGCCGGACGCGCCTCGCTGTTATCGTTGCCTTCGCGGGGCTGGTGGCGATCGGGGCTGTCGCGCAATATTGGCCGTGGGATTTCGTGAATCTGCTTGTAAAAAAACCGGCTGCCGCCCCGACCCAGGCAGTCGCCGTCGCGCCCCATTTTCAGCCCAGCGGCAACCACGGCACGTCCGAACGTTCCGATCCGAGGGGAGGGACGAGCAGCCGGTCGCTCATGGTCCAGTTCGCCGCGACCGGACTGGACCCTGAAGAGAACCTGACTCTCCTAAGCGAGGGAGGGGAACAGGTTTTCCCCGACGGAAGCAAGCTCGTTCTCAAGCCGGACACCGGGTCCTTCGCCAATAGTATGAATCCCGGTTTTGGTCCCGAAATAAGATTCAATCGCTTTGGCTATAATAATGGAATCAACATGGCGGCCATCGACGCGGCCATAGGCGGACTCCCGATTCTCAATCAGCAATTCAACGCCAGCATCTATTTCGATGTTCAGGACCTTTTCACGCTCGACTCGGGGACCTTCTCCAAGCAGGGGGCCGACCTCGGCACGGCGGAGTTCCATCTCAAAGGAGCGCTCAGCGGCTTTCGGATCACCGCTGAGATTCCACTGGTCAAGGGGGCCTTTTTCTCGAACCAGTCGCAACGCACCACGCTGACCGAAATTCTCAAGACGGACGATGGCGTCAATATTGCGCTTAACAAACGGTCGCTTAATTTGCTGCTTGCTCCCGTCAATCCCGTAAACTCGGACGCACAACCGATTTATCTTCTGCTGAATCGAAAGCGGGGTGAGGCATTGGGTGTCGACGGCAATTTCAACGCCTACAACAATTATTTTGATGGCAGCTCCCCGCTCACCGGACTCCTGTCCGTCTTCAATGTGGACGACAATCATTTTGAGGTCTTCACCCCAATCAGGCTTGCCTTTCACTCGGAACAGGTGCCCAGCCGCCCGCTTCCCGTGCCGATTGACGACGTCTGGATCGCCGATGCGACGCTGGTGCAACTCGAGTCCAGCCCTCACGGCCATTTCGACACGACGGTCAAGTTTTCCGATTTCGCCCTGGACGGACACACGCTTTCCGACTCGAACGAGGGGCGTGCCGTGGGGCCTGATCTCGATTCCCTCCAGAAGATCGTTCTCCCGCCGAACCCCACCCGCACGGATGTCTGGCGCTATATCACGCATATCCTTTATCTCTCGGCGGGGCAAAGAAACTGCAATCAGGACGATCCCCAGGTGGAGATGCTGGCCCGGGTCGGTCCCCAGCATGCAACAGAGCTGCTGATCGCATCGACGGTGTTCAACGGATTTAACTACGCCCATCTTGCGCTCAAATCCATCGACCTTCGGGGCCAGGAAGATGCCAAGGCCATGATATTCCGGCTTCTTCTCGATCACAACGACCTGATCGAGCTTGTCGTCGGCAACCATTGGGAGGAGGAGGCCAAGCCGATTCTCCTTTCCCGGTTGACCAAGCGGCAGCCGGGGGAAAACATCGACGACCGCTGGCTGGATGCGCTCGCCCTTTTTCACGACGATCCCACGGTCAAGCAGGCGATCCTCGACCTTCTGCCCTCCCAGCAGAACGTGATCCGGATCGTGATCGCCAACCACTGGGAGGCCGACGCCAAACCGATCCTGATTTCCGTGATCGCCCGAACCAAACCGGGCAGCCCCATCGACGACCGGTGGATCCAGGTCCTTGACTCGTTCAACGACGACAGCCGCGTCAAGGCGATGCTGCTTCGCGTTCTTCCTTCCAACCAGAATGCGATCGAGACCGTCGTGGAGAACCACTGGGAAAACGATGCGAAGCCGATCCTCCTCGATGCCCTCAACAAGGCCAAGCCGGGAGACACCATCGACGATCGGTGGTTCAGCGTGTTGGCCTCGATGCCCGATCAGAGCGGGATCAAGGAGGCGATCTTGCGGGTGCTTCCTTTCTGTCACAATGCGATTGAGACGGTGGTGGCGTGTCACTGGGAATCGGACGCGAAGCCGATCCTTCTCGATACGCTCAACAAGGCCAAGCCGGGGACCAATATCGACGACCAGTGGTTCTGGGTGCTGGCTTCTCTGCCCAACCAGAGCGGGGTGCAGGAGGCGGTCCTGCGGGTGCTCCCTTTTTGTCGCAACGGGATCGAGACGGTGATTCGAAGTCATTGGGAAGCTGCGGCGTGCCCGGTCATCCTGGACACGCTCGTGAAGGCGCGGGCGGGGGAAGCCTTCGACGATCGGTGGTTCCAGGCGCTCAATCCGGTTTCAGATCAGAAGGGAGTTAAAGATACGATCCTGCGTGTCCTGCCCAAGCTTCATAACGCGATCGGAACCGTCATCTTTAATCACTGGGAGGCCGATGCGAAGCCGATCATCCTTGATACCTTCAACAAGGCCAAGCCGGGCGATTACTTCGATGACCGTTGGTATGCGGCCCTCGGAACGGTTCCCGATCAAACCGGCGTCAAGGAGGCGGTTCTGCGCATCCTTCCCTTTGTTCAAACCGCCGCCGGCTTCGTGATCCAGAATCATTGGGAGGAGGAGGCGCGGCCCGTGGTGCTGGCGGCGCTGGCCTCGGCCAAGCCGAACGATAATTTCAACAACCAGTATATCGGCATCGCGGCTGGCGCCCCGCAGACGCCCGGCGTGAAAGAGGCGATCCTTCATATCCTTCCTCGAAATGAGCAAGCCATTGATTTTATCACGCAAAATCATTGGGAAGCCGATGCCGAGCCGATCCTGCTGCGAAAAATGTCGGTCGCGGTGCTGGGACAGGACGTTAATCCGAAATGGGTCAAGGCGCTGGCTTTCGCCCATGATCCGGCCAGCTATCCCCTGCTTCTGGCCTATACCGAGAAAAAATTGAACACGAATCATGACTGGAGCGTTGTAAATAATATTCGCCCTTTGCCGGGAACCCTGTTGACGGAACTGGTCGGTCGGACGTGGAATTCGGTTCGGGGCACGGACGCGGAGCCTCCCGCGCTCGGACCGGTGGCGTCATGGGGATTCCCCGAGGCGCTCGATCGCGCCGCGGCGACCCTGATCGAGCCGCGGGAAACCGACAAGCAAAAGCTCAGCGCACAAGACGGGCGCAAGAACATAGCCCGCAAAGCCATCAGCGGCACCACGCCTTGTCCGGATGGCCTACTCGATCCCGACCTTGCGGCCTGGTGGACGGACCACAAGGCGAAGCTCGGCTTCGATCCCGAGCTGGGCCGCTTCGTTCTTCACCCCAAGCCGCTGACGACCGATCAAGGTTGGCCGACCAGCGGGGATGCGATGAAAGAGCTGGGGCGGCGTGCTGAGGGAGGCGACACTGCGGCGTTCGATGAACTCGAAGCCACGATTACCCGGGCGATCGAAGGCATCGATCCAAAACAGGGTGCGGATAAAATCAAAAATATCCGGGACGGCCTGGCCAACGGCGCTTTCAATGTTTTGAGAAACGACGTGGCTAAGAATCCCGGCATCCTCGCCGTGCTTGAGACGGCCAATCGGCAACCCGACCTGCGTTCCTATGTCGTCGATGTTTACGGCCGAGCGGCGCAGGAAGGAAATCAGGAGGCTCTCCAGGCCATGCTCAATTACCAGGCCCATCAATGGAACCTGCCGGATGTGGTTGGGAGTTTGGGCGGAGCGGTCTCCAAGGAAGATCCCAGGGCGATCGCCTTCGAGGGAAATCTCTCCCGCGACCCGAATTGCACCGCGCCAATCCTCGAGCGTGCCTCCGGAGAATTGCTCGGCCCGGCCAACGCAGGCAATGAGTCGGCGCGGGCAGCTTACCGAACTCTGCGCCAGGCCCGCTCCCAATTGTAGCTGCCCCTACACCGACGGCAAACCGGTTCAGCGTCGCGAGATCATCACCAAGCACGCGACGACACTGGAGGAACTGCGCATTCAGGCCAAAGCGAGCCCGCAACTGCACAAGGCGATTGCGAGTCTTTTGGATGAAAATCCGTGATACAATCTCCTGACACTTTTATTACACTCATCTGACAACTCGATGAGACAGGCCGGGATAATTAGCGGAAACTTCAATCTAGGGAACTCATGAAAATATTTTTCAAAAATCTTCGCGCGTTTTCCGGGCCTGGTGCGTCTGGGTTCATGATGCGCCGGATTCTTATCTTCTGCGGGGTCATTCTCGTGCTAGGCAGCATGAATTTAAGTGCCGAGCCGGACGCAAAGACTTCCCCGGAGCCTTCGACTCCTGTGGCCAAGGCACTGGAACAGGCCCAAAAGCAGTTCAAGGATCAAAACTGGGCGGAGGCACGCGCTTCGTTCGATCACGGCCGCGAACTTGCCGGCGACTGGCATTCGCCCGAGGCGCGGCTGGCGGTGGAGGGAGCCGTGGCCTGTTCCATGAAGCTGAATCTTTGGGACGAGGCCCTGACGCGGGCGCAGGCCTTCGTCGATGAAAATAAGGGTCGCTTTGAGGAAGCGGTGGGAGAACGATTCCTGGCGGGGATTTATCTTTGCGTGCCGCATCGGGGCACCAAGCAGGGTGGAGTTTATCATCGGGGCGAGTATGGGCAGGGGGTCCAGGTTTCGAGTTTCAAGAAGGACCGCAAGGAAGCGGTCCGCCGCTACGAGCACGCGCGCGATTTGCTCGCGGGCCTGGTCAAGAATATCGGAACCACGGCGGATAATCCCGACATGCCGGATCGGCGCAAGCTGCTCAACGCGGAGCAAGTCGGGCTCGATTTCGATCTCGTGGCCGCTCTTTCGAGTCGCGAAAGTGAAGGTTACGGCGGTTGGGGATGGTGCTTCTGGTGGTGGGGAAGCTGGGAGCCGGAAGAAGATTCCGCTGCCGTGGATGAAGCCGATTACGAACAGCCCCGCGGGTATGGACGTTACGCGTCGCAGCAGGAAAAACCGACCGGCCTGCCCCTCGGTCCCAATGGCCAGCCCCGCTTTTTTCCGACGCCCACCGGCTACGCGCCCGACTTGGGTGATGGTCCCAAAATTCGCTTCCTGCTCGAGGAAGTCCAGCATCTCGATACGTCCGAGTCACGGGACGACAGCGCCCGCGCGTTTTTTCGGCAGGCGATGATTTGCCGGGGGCTTTACGGTCCCGACATCATCGCGCAATGGAACAACCAGGGCACCCGGTACGACCGCTTCGGGCATCCCCTCCCCAAGCCGCCGGACGCGGATGCCCCGGCCAAGAAAATCTGGGAATTGGCCGATGACGAGGCGATTGCCATTGCGGGCGGACGATTGCAAGGCGTCACTTTGCCCGCCGGGGAAGACCCGCTCGCGCTGCTGGGCCAGGTCGAAAAGCTTTGCCCGAAGAGCGGCCTCGTGCCTGAGGCGATTTACACGCGGGCGCTCTATTACCAGAGCCGCCAGCAGTTTCCCCAGGCGCTCGCCGAATACGCGCGATTGCAGCAGGCCTTCCCCAAGGAAAAACGGAGCGGCGATGCGCAAGCCCAGATCAACCTCATCCGCAAACCCGGCGTCCTCCTCGATGCGACCGGCGTCCATCTGCCGGGAGACAAGCCGGTCCTGACCTACTCCTACCGCAATACGGGAGGAATCAGTTTCACCGCGCGCCGCTTCGATTTGTTGGGTTATATCAACCAGGGTCTCGACAGCCTCAACGACCAGAATTTCTGGCGAATCAACAATCTTGAAAATCAGCTTTTCCAGAAAGACGACTGGAAAGCTTTTACCGGGAAAATCGTCGCGCAATGGAACGAGCAGGTTCCGCGCAACGAAGCGAATCGCACCGACGCGGGCAAGACCGCCGCGCCGTTGACCGAACCGGGCGCCTACATCGTCGAGGCCAGCCCAGACAATCTAAAATCTGTTCCTTCCCGCGTGCTCGTCTTCGTCACCGACATCGCCATCGTCCACAAGAACCTGCCCAACAAGGGCCTCATCTACATCGCCGACGCGCGCACCGGCCAGCCTCTGGCCAACCATCCCGTCCGCATCGTCGAAACGTGGGGTGAATACGACCAGCCCAAGCAAAAGAATCATTATCACGTCCTCTCCACCCTGCTGAATACCAACCAGGACGGCGCCATCGAGTACCAGCGAAAGCAGGGCCGGTACGGCAGCAACATCAACGCCATCGTCACCGATGAGCACGATCGCATGGCGTTTTCCTTTTTCCAAAACTGGCAGGAGACCGACTACGGCCTGCCGTTTGAAAACGGCCCGCGCATCTATGTCATCACCGACCGGCCCGTCTATCGGCCCGGGGCAACTGTGAAATTTAGGGTCTGGATAAGGGACCGGAATAATGGCCAATATCAGAATGCAAGTCCGGGCCAGGGCGTGACGATCGAAATCTGCGATCCCAAGAACAGCCGATTGCAGCTCCTCACACCCGCCACCGACGACTCGGGCTCCGTCTCCGGCGAGTACAAGCTCGATGAGAAAGCGCCGCTCGGCGTCTACTCCCTGCATGTGAACAATTATGGCCCGCAATCCTACGGCAACCAGTACGTCGCGGGCGGCCTGTTCCGCGTGGAGGAATACAAGAAGCCCGAATTCGAAGTGAAGGTCACGCCCGCGAAAACCCAGGCGCGGTTGGGCGAAAAAGTGACCGCCCACATCGAGGCCAAATACTATTTCGGCGCGCCCGTCGCGCAGGGGCAGATCAGTTACAAAGTTTACCGCGAGGATTATCATCACGTCTATTGGGGCCCGTCCGAGTACGACTGGCTCTACGGCGCGGGCTACGGCCATGACTACTATCCCTACCCGTGGTTTCCGTGGTGGGGCCGGTGGGGCTGCTTCATCCTTGGCGATCTCTGGCCGTGGCCCTACGGCTATGCGTGGCCGAACGGTGGTTATTATAATCAATACGGCGGCGATCAGGAGCAGATGGACCGCCGCAGCGCCGAGAGCGGCACGCGCCATGCCTTGCGCGAACTCGTCGCCCAGGGCGCGGGCCAGCTCAAGCCGGACGGAACGTACGACGTCGAGTTCGACACCGCGCCCGCCTTGCGCGACTTGGGCGACCGCGATCATCACTACACCATCGAAGCCGAGGTCCGCGACGCCAGCCGCCGCACCATCACCGGCCAGGGCGATGTCAAGGTCACGCGCCAGCAATTCTACGCCTTTGCCGAGACCCGGAACGGCTGGTATCAGCCCATGGAGGACGCCTTCGTCGATGTTCGCACCCTGACCGCCGACAATGTGCCGGTCGCGACCCAGGGCAAGGTCACCGTCTACCGCATCCGCTACGAAGGCTCCGATCAATCCGTCGAAAAGGAAGAGGAAGTGAAAAGCTGGGACGCGGAGACCGATGCCGATGGCCGCCTCTCCTTCAAGTATCCGATCCCGAGCGAGGGCCAGTACCGGATCACCTATCGCACGCAGGATTCGTGGAACCAGGAGGTCCAGGCCAACACGGTCTTCTGGGTCTGCGGCCCGAAGTTCGACGGCCGCGTCTATCGCTTCAACGATCTCGAAATCATCGCCGACAAACGCACCTACAAGCCGGGCGACACCGCGCACCTCCTCGTCAACACGGCGGAGGACAACGACCGCATCCTCTTCAGCGACGACGTTTCCCAGGACATCCTGCGCACCTATCGCTTCATCGACCTGCCGCAGCGCAGCACCGTGATCGACGTTCCCATCACCGACGCGCAAATGCCGAATTTCTTTGTCGAGGCGACCCTCGTCCGAAACGGCCAAGTCCGCCAGGAGAGCCGTGAACTCTTCGTCCCGCCAAGCAAAAACCTGCTCAACCTCACCGTCGAAACCGACAAGGCGACCTACAAGCCGGGCGAGCAGGGCAAAGTCCACGTGAAGCTCAGCGACGCCGAAGGCAAACCGGTTTCGGGACACGTCACGCTCACCGCCTTCGACGAGGCGGTCACCTATATCCAGGACGAGTTCGGCCCCGCGCCAAAGGTCTTCTTTTACGGCCAGCGGCGGGAACACCGGCCCTTCGTCGATGCGTCGCTCGATCGCACCTACCAAGCGAACGGAATGCTCGATGCGCCGGAGAATGAACTCTATCTCAACGGCGTGCCGGAAGGTTGGCAGGGATTTTGGAATATCTCGGGCACGGGATTGACGCTCGGCGGGGCCAATACCTATACCGGCGCAACGACGATCAACGGCGGTACCTTGGTCATGGATTCAAGTTCAGCCGACCTTATGCTTTATAGTAGAGGCAATTTCAACATCAGCGGCACCGGCGCAATGGCCGGGATGATGCCGCCGATGTCCGGGCCTGCTCCAATGGAAAGAGCGGCGTGGGGAATGGCGGGCGAGGCTGAAGCATCCAAGGATAAATCGGCCCAAGACCAAGTTGACAAACCGGGCGGCTTTTTCAATTCCCTCTTTCCTTCACCCAAGCTCGTCGATCCGGCGATCCGCAGCAACTTCGCCGACACCGCCTTATGGCTGCCCGACCTGAAGACAGATGAGAACGGCCTGGCCGAGACCACGATCACGTTCCCCGATTCACTCACGACGTGGCGCGTCCACGGCTACGGCCTCACCACGACCACGCAGGTCGGCGACGGCATCGCCCACACGACCACGACCAAGAACCTCATCGTGCGGCTGGAGGCCCCGCGCTTCTTTATCGAGCGCGATGAGGCCGTTCTCTCCGCCAATGTTCACAATTACCTCGCCACGGGCAAAACGGTCACGGCCGAATTGATTCTGCCCGCCGCCGAATTGCAATCGCTCGACAAGCCCGGTCTCCAGCCCGACAAGAACGGCAACGTCCACCTCACCGCGTCGGCCAGCGTGCCCGCGAAGGGCGAGCATCGCTTCGACTGGCCGGTGAAAGTCGTGAAGCAGGGCCTCGCGGTCGTCACGGTCAAGGCGCTCACCGACGAGGAGAGCGACGCCATGCAACTCGCCTTCCCGGTGCTGGTGCACGGCATCAACAAGATGGTTGCGCAGGGCGGCTCGTATCGCGTCGCCGACAACGGCGCGCGCGAGCTCAAGCTCAACCTGCCCGCCGAAATCGACCCCGAGCAGACCAAGCTGGAGGTCACACTCTCCCCCAGCCTCAGCGGCGTGATGATCGACGCGCTCCCGTATCTGGCCGGTTATCCCTACGGCTGCGTGGAACAGACCATGAGTCGCTTTTATCCCTCCGTGCTGGTCAAGGACACGCTCAAGAAGATGGGCACCGACCTCGAAACCGTCGGCAAGCAGCGCAAGCAGATGTATCCGCCTGACCTGCAACATCGCTTCGGCCAGGACCACGATCCGGTCTTCGACTCGGACGAGCTCGACCGCATGGTCCGCGCCGGTCTCCAGCGCATCGTCAATTTTCAGCACGACGACGGCGGCTGGGGCTGGTGGGCGGAGGACGACTCGTCGCCCTTCGAGACTGCTTATGTCCTCCAGGGGCTGGAGGCGGCCCGCGTGGCGGGAATCGATCTCGACATGAACAGCTACAACCGCGGCCTCAACTTCCTGCAAAACTCGATCCGGCGTGAGTTGGCGAAGCCGAAGGAGAAGCAGAACCTCAGTGATTACGAAACGCAGGCCTACGTCGCCTACATTCTCGCCTTGACCGGGCGGGTCAACAACGACGACCAGGCCAAGTGGCTCGACGAGCTTTACGAGAAGCGGGGCGACCAGAACAACTACGGCAAGGCGCTGCTTGCCCTGACCTTCAAGCTTCGCAAGCAGGACGACCGCGCGTCGCTCCTCCTGCAAAACATCCTGCAATTTGCCGACCGCGACGACTCGAACGAAACGGCCTGGATTCGCACGCCGCAGGACGGCTGGTGGTTCTGGTGGAACAATGACATCGAGACCAACGCCTGGGTGCTCAAGGCGCTCGTGGCCATCGACCCGAAGAACGATCTCTCGCCCCGCATCGTCAAATGGCTCCTCAACAACCGCAAGAACGGCACCTACTGGCGCTCCACGCGCGACACCGCGCAGGTCATCGCCGCCATGGCCGATTACATGCGCGCCAGCGGCGAAGGCAATCCCAACTACACGCTCACGGTCAAGCTCGACGGCGCGCCGGTGAAAAACGTCAAAATCACGAAGGACAACTTCTTCACCTTCGACAATCGATTCCTTCTATACGGCCTCCAGCTCAAGCCGGGGTCGCACGTCATCACGCTCGAAAAGAACGGTTCCGGCGCGCTCTATTACTCCGCCTACCTCAGCTATTTTACCAAGGAAGAAGACATCAAGGGCGCGGGCAATGAGATTTCCGTGACGCGCGAGTATTACCTCCTCAAACCCATGACCGAGACCGTGAAAGCGCAGACCCAAACCATGGGCTGGAATTGGTGGGGCTTTGGTTCGCCCGCCGCGAATCCCGCCGGCCAGGAAAAGCCGGACGATGCCAGTGGGCACACGGAAGTACGTTCGGGCTACGACCGCATTCCACTGCAAAATGGCGATGCCGTCACCAGCGGCGAGCAGATTGAAGTCGTGCTCAAGATTCATTCCAAGAACACCTACGACTACCTGGCTTTCGAGGACATGAAGCCAGCCGGATGCGAGCCGGTCGATCTCCGGAGCGGTGGAAAATTTGCGGGAGGGCTTTGCCCCAATGTGGAATTGCGGGACGAAAAGGTCGTTTTCTTTATTGGTTTGCTGGAACAGGGTGACCACATTCTGCGCTATAAGCTTCGCGCCGAAACGCCCGGCACTTTCCACGCTCTTCCCACTTCCGGTTATGCGATGTATGCACCGGAGGTTCGTGCCATCAGTGATGAGATGCGCCTGAAGATCAAGGACCAGTAACGAAGGCTTAATTTTCAGTAAATTTGTCTGTTTCAGCATTTACTGAATTGATCCTTAAAAGGTGCGGAAACTGCCAGAGAAATCGCCAGAGAAAAGTAATCATTTATAGGTTGAAAGTAGGATCATGTTAGGCGTGAATTTGCTTGCGCCACAGCGACTTATCTTCTATAAGTGCTTGTAGGTAGACGTGCTCATTCGTTCGAGCCCTACCTCTGGAGCCATTAGTTTTTTAGCCAAATCACCTCAAACTTGCGGTACGGAGAAGGCGGCAAGCAGACAATAGGCTTGTTCAAAAAAGGGGGTGAATATGCCTCCTCTGAAGCAGGTGCCTAAATATTGCGTTCAAGAATTGGGCAGTTTTTGAACGAAACCGGTTTCCGGTTTATCGCCAGCTCCGTAGGGTATAATTGTGAGAGTTGCGATTTATGCCCGAGTCAGCACCGACGAACAAACCGTCAGCCAGCAACTTGACGCCCTGCGCGGAGATTGCCAGCGTCACGGCTGGACGATCGCAGACAGATTTACCGGGGCTAACTTAAACGTCAAACGAGCGGAAATTTTGGATGGCTTGGCAAAGTATCTTGGAGTTATACGACCAATAGGCGTCTTTGGAGCGTTGTTCGTTGACGGCAGCTTCACGACAAATAAAGCAATACCGGGCGACGTGGATGTTGTTCTTGAGGCTCCGCTTCCGGTTCCAGGACTGCTCCCTATTTTTCAACGGCCTGAATTAAATCCGGCGCACGTCAAAGCAACATACAACGTGCACGTTTGCTTCGCGTTTCCAAATCATCCAAGCAGCGTTGATCTTTTTCAGCAACTTCGTACAGCCGATCAAGCAAAATTGAAGCTCGCGCCCACCTATAGAAAGGGTATCTTGAGGTTACCTGTATGGCCGTAACGAGTCAAAATGGCGAGTGGGTAGTCCAGGTTGAGCAAAAAGCGCTACTTCTGCGCTCCCAAATTCGGGAGGCGCAAAGGTACGCGGCCGCTTTAGGCGACGATTCTCTTTTTGAGAATTTAGCGGCTCCATATTTTGAGCAACTTGCTCAAATTTATTCCGAAGATCTCCTCCTAGCACGGGCGATCGACACTTCCGATTTACTGCTGCGTTTTGACGGAACTGCCTTCAGCGGAGAGGGTCCCAGAATTTCGCTCGTGTCCGGCATTTTTACCAAAGTTCGCCAAAAGGTTGGAAGTGTCGCTCATGCTTTATCTGGACTTATACAGGAAGCGTCTCAGGAGAGAGAGATTGATCTGGAGGTTTCAGCGTTCGCGCCTGGCAGTCTTTATCTCGGATTCAATCTTTTGAATCCCGCAACAGATGGAAGGGGGACGGTTCCCCTACTTGGCGAGACCGATCCTCTGTATCAAGCCAAGAAAAGCGCGATCCGCCTCATAGGAATTGTTAGCCAAAAAGTTGCGTCAGGTGCAACCGAATCGGAAGCAACAAGGGATATCGAAGATCCCCTTGTCAAGGACATGACTCTTTCAGCCGTCCAATCGCTGGCGCCAAGCGGAAAGAATCGTATTACTTCCGTCATGATAATGGGACGGGAAATGCCAGACAAGAGCTTTGCACAGTTGACGCCAGCCATCAAAAAGGAGCTTCGACAATGGTTGATTGACAGTGATGCGGATTCGTCAAAACCGGAGGAGATTCGGGGTGTAATCCGCGAAATCGATTTAGATATCAGACGCTTTTTTTTACGAAGAATAGAAGGACATGAGGTCAAGGAATTAAGATGCACCTATCCTTCCAATATCTCAGATCCAAATCTGTGGCTGGACAAAGAAGTAATTGCCTCGGGCTCGATTGACCGGAATAAGTCCGGAGTACTGCGGGTAATGCACATTGTTTCGTTGAAAGGCGTTTCCGATCCCGCCCAAATTGAGCTTTTTGAAGAACCCGAAGATTAAGCAAGCCGTTGCGCGGTATTCCAATTGTCTGATAACGCCCCTCTGTTCCCGCCGCCCGTAATCGCCGCGCCTGAGCCATCCTGAGCGCAAGGCAAAACCGCCCCGCCGGAGCCGGTCACCCGCCGCTGACGACATGCAGCTTCAACGCCTGCACGTGAAACGTCTGCCCGTCATCCGAGTGAATGTCGAAGGCTGGGATCGTGAAGTCGCCCGCGCGGGCTGGCGTCACAAAAAAGTTGTAGGAGGGCGGTTTTGTGTTCGGATCCGCCCCGGACCCGTTGACCGTCAGCCCGTCGACGTGAGGCAGGCTGAACTCGCCAGGTTTCCCCACGGGTCCGTTCAGCGTGATGGTCACCGGCTGCCCGGCCACGACATCACCCACGATCTGCGGGACAATGTCGACTGTCGGACCCGACGCTCCGCATCCCGCGAGAATCAGCGCCGCCAACATCACCGCGAGGGCAATTCTCATGGGGAAAAGATAGCTCCGGTTTAAGGACGAGTCCATAGCGGCATCGCGGGAGCCTGCCCCCTGCTCAGGCATCCCCCGGATGGAAACGCCGCGCCTGAGCCATCCTGAGTGCCATGGCGGGCATGTTTTGGCGGATTTGGCAACAAGGTGACAAGCAAAAGTGCGTTCAGAGGTAAAAGGCAGGTGCGGTAGACCTTGGTCAGTCGGTTAACTTGGATCGCCGGGTTCATTCAGAAAGCACCTCCCCGACAAAATCTTGGCGTGGATTGAAAGCTACGAGGCGCAACCCGGTAAGATTGCCAGCCCTCAGACTCGCGCCAACCTAAAAACGAAGTTCTCGCAATTTCTCAAATTCTCGAAGCTCAAAGGATGGATCGAAAACAATCCGCTGGAAGGAATCCGGATCGCCCGCCCGCCGCGCGCGCCAGTAGCGATCCTGGACTTAAAGCAAGTCCGCCGCATCGAAAGTGGAGGAGCTGTGGCTGTGCTCCTCGCTCGGCTTCCGGCGCCAAGACAAAATTGCTTTCGGCGTAACCTGTACCTATTTTCCAGACACCCTCTTATGCCCGCCACCGACACGACCACCCAAAAATCGTTCACGAAGGGATGGTTCGTCCCGAATGACATCGACGGCTTTTTCGGGCTTTTCGTCGACAACCTGTGCCAGCTCATCGTGGTCGTGGGACTTTGCCCGAAGCTGGCGGGACTGCCCGATTCCCTCGTCGTGGGCCGCATCCTTCCCGGCATCGCCATCTCGCTCGTGGCGGGAAATCTCTTCTACGCGTGGCAGGCGCACCGGCTCTCGCAGCGGACGGGCCGGCCCGTAACCGCGCTGCCCTTCGGCGTGAACACGGTCAGCCTCTTCGCGTTCATCTTTCTCATCCTCGGGCCGGTCTATCGCGAGACGCACGACGCGGACCTGGCGTGGAAAGTCTCGCTGGTCGCGGGGTTTCTCGGCGGCGTGGTGGAAATCGCGGCCTCCTTTTTCGGCGCGTGGATTCGGCGGCACACGCCGCGCGCCGCGTTGCTTTCGGCGCTGGCCGGAGTGGGGATCACCTTCATCGCGATGGGCTTCATCTTCCAGATTTTCTCCTCGCCGCTCGTCGCGCTTTTCCCCGCTCTGCTCGTGCTGATCGGTTACGCGGGCCGGGTGCGCTGGCCGTTCGGCTTGCCGACCGGTTTCATCGCGGTGGTCGTGGGCACGCTCACCGCCTGGCTCCTGCGCGGCTGGCGGATGTCGCCCATGCCGGAGTGGCCCGCGTCGCATCTCACCTTTTATTTTCCCGTGCCGATTGTCGGCGAACTCTTCTCGCTCCTGACCGACATGCGGGTTTGGAAATACGCCGCCGTGTTCATTCCGATGGCCATGCTGAATGTCATCGGCTCGATGCAGAATCTCGAGAGCGCGGAGGCGGCGGGCGACAAATTCGACACCCGCTCCTCGCTGCTGGCCAACGGCATCAGCGCGGTGGTGGGCGTCTTTTTCGGCAATCCCTTCGCGCCGACGATCTACATCGGCCATCCGGGCTGGAAAGCGATGGGCGCGCGGGTCGGCTACTCGGTGCTCAACGCGGTCGCGGTCACGCTGATTTGCCTGACCGGCGCGGTGCCGTTTGTGCTTTGGTTCATGCCGCTGGAAGTGACGCTCGGCATCCTGCTCTGGATCGGCCTGATCATCACGGCCCAGGCGTTCCAGGAAGTGCCGAAGGCCCACGCGCCCGCGGTGGCCATCGGGTTCATTCCCTCGCTGGCCGCGTGGGGCGTGCTGCTCCTCCAGACGGCGCTCGAAAAGGCCTCGCCGGGCTATTCGTTCCGGCAGGCTGCGGCAAATTTCAGCCCGGAAATTTTCTTCAATGGGATGCTCAGCCTGGCGCAGGGCTTCATGCTGATCTCGATTTTCTTCAGCGCGATCATGGCGAAAGTGATCGACCGGCAATGGCGCGCGGCGGCGGTCTGGTGCCTGATCGCGGCGGTTGCGTCCGCCTGCGGGATTATCCACGGATTTGTCTTCACCCCGGACGGCGGTTACGCCCCGGCGTTGTTCCAACGGCCCGGCTTCGGAGGCGCGACTCCGTCGGGATTCGATTTCGCCAGCGTCTACGCGCTGGCGGTCCTCCTCTTATTCGCGATGCACGTCTTCAAACCGGGCGAGATCAAGCATTGAGTTCGACCACGGAGCGCGGTCATCCCGAGCTTGTCGAAGCAGTTCATTTGCGTTTTACCGAGGCGGAACTAACCCGTCACATAGGTGTGCGACAAGCTCGGGAAGACGGAAGATTGATGCTGAATTTCAGGGATAGGTGATCTAAGGGCCTGTTAAGGTTAAAAGGGCCATCCCGTCCTTTTAACCTTAACAGGCCCTAACTCCTTCCGGCGCCGGAGGCCGGGGTGTATTCCTTCTAATGGCTCGGCTACGGCCAACCATAGCCCCGGCCATTTTTTTAGCGAAAGAGAGAGAGGCCCCCTCGGATTGAGCGCCTCCGTTTAAAGCCGCCCCCCCTATATTTTTGCCGTACGGCGCAAGGGGTACCCGGCATCCATTCGCGGATTGGCTTGCATGAATTCGAAGTTGCGTAAATTCGCCCCGGCATGGGGAACGTCAATGTCCTTGACCCAGCACGTGGTGGCGCAACTCCACGAGCTTCCTCGCCTCCTTCTCCCTGAAATCGGGAGACGAAACCAACTGCGCGATCAAGCGCGCCGATTCTTCGACGGAAACCCGGTCCGTGTTGAAGACCAGGTCGTAACGCGTCGCGTCATCGAGATCGGAGTGAAAATAGGTCGAGACAAAATGCCGGCGCTGATTATCGACCTTCCTTACTTCCGCCGCC
>Ga0182030_10006329_pt1 | contig 24996 bp, 19 predicted proteins | sample 812S3MmetaG_FD_121299 | JGI IMG/M metagenome (GOLD analysis project Ga0182030, IMG submission 121299) | Permafrost microbial communities from Stordalen Mire, Sweden - 812S3M metaG (Illumina Assembly) | ecosystem: Environmental > Terrestrial > Soil > Wetlands > Permafrost | place: Sweden...
CACACCTATGCACTTTGGACTTACCACGCGCTGATCGAGCAGGGCACGTCGGAACCCTGGAAGATCATTCAATCGCTGCTCGGTCATGCGCATCTCTCCACGACACTGGACACGTACCTTCGAGTTGTGAATGTGGAGAGGGCTCGCACGGCTGACGGAGCCTACGAGGTCATGAGGAGTGTCATCGGTGGCAACTAGAGCGCCGCGCCCAACCCGTTTTTCGCGCGGATCGGAATCGGCCATCCTCGATATCGACCAGGCGCGCATCGAAGCCGGCCGCCGAATCGAAAAAGGAACGGAGCACGGCAAGCCCTTCCTGAGAGTAGTGCTTCCTACCCCAGGCGAGCCGAAGCCTCAGCAAGTACTCGATTTGTCCTTTCTTTATTCTGTGCCGAACCTGGCTGATGCCCTGGCCGAGGCTTTTTTGGATTGGACCGCGACCACGCAAAGGACCTCGACTCGCGGCGGAGAGGCTGCGCACCTTCGGGTGGGATTGGTGACTTTCCTGGTTGAAACCGCGAGGGCGGAGATTACCCCTGAAGGTCTCACCACGGAATTAGCCGAGGCGTTTATCGCATGGCTGGGCGAGAAGCGAAGCGGCAGAAACGAGCCTCTGCAGGAGAATTCACGGGCCAAGTTATTGGGTACGTTTCGCCGGGCGATCAGACATCTGCGGCAATTGCCGAAGTGGGCTGGACGGCTGCCGCGCGATCTTTACGTCAGATGCTCGCCCTGGCCGATGCGACACCTCAAGATGAAGGCAACGGAGATCATCGCATCCGACGATCTGAGGCGCTTGCTGTCAGCCTGTGCGCAGGAAGTGACCGCCACGATTGAGCGAATCGAAGAGGGCTGGAGACGGCGCGACAAGGCGCGAAATTCTGTGCCTTCTTCTCGCGAACGGTATACGGCTTATACTGATTTGGGAGTTTGCCTCGCTGCGCTTGAGGCGCAACTCGGTGGACAGATTCTCCGAGCCGACGCCGTCAATCCCATCAATCGCGGTCTCCGGGATGCCATAACGAAGCTGCATGACGGGCTCATCAGGCTGGGTGAGTACCTTTATCCGACTCCCCGCTTACTCATGCCGTTTGTCGTGCTCTTGTCGCTTTATACCGGGGTGAACACGGGAAGCCTGGTGGAAAGCCAAAGAGATGATTTCTGGGTAGCCCACATCCTCGGTCACCGCCGCTTTTATTGGAAGGTGTGGAAAGAACGAGCCCAGCGCTGGCAAACAGGAAGTATCGCCTGGGACGACCATGTGACCCATCCGGCCAGGCTGGTGCAGTTCCTTATTAGCTGGGCTGAGTATCTCCGTCCACACGTTCATCCCTCACTCGCCGAGCGGTTGTTTTTATTCGTTCCACCGAGAGGGGAAAGGCTAGCCGCGTCGTTTCAGAGCAAATGGGGATCATTATTAAGCGGCTCGTGGCAATACAGCTACGAATCATTCTTCAAGGAACATGGTCTCAGTAAGTTCAATACCCGCCAGTTTCGCGTCACCGGACTGGAAATAGTCCATCAGATCACGGGCGGAGATCTGCGGGCCATGCAGGCATGGGCCAACCACAAGCGGGTCGGTACTGCCGAGAGGAATTACGTGAGCGATGGGGCAAAGCAGCGAGATGAAGAACGGCTGGCCGAGATCATGCAGGTTCGTGGACGCTGGCGGCGGACGCGGGGAAAGATCGAAACCCGCGGCCGATCGGAGCACACAGATATCGGCGCCGCCACACCCGGCTGGACGTGTCTGGATCCGTATTCTGGTCTTTACGGGCCCAAGGATACCTTGTGTTCGGCCTACGCCCAGTGCCCCGTTTGCCCGCTGGGGAGCATCGACTTCCAATCGCCCTACGCCTGTGCCCAGGCTCATAATCTTTTAGAAGCGGTACGGCGCGCAGCGGAGACCATGGCTCCGCAAGCCTGGCTCAAGCGGATGGCGCCTGTACAGGAAAGGCTCCTGAACACCTGGTTGCCCCGATTCTCCCACCCGGTTCGCAAGGCAGCGGAAAAGTTGTCATTGCCTTCGCTTCCGGTGCCCGAGTAACTGCCATGCTCAGACCACTCCAGCACCTGACCACCACGGAGGTTGCGGCTAGCGACCGCGGGCGAGATATTCTCAAACAAAAGGAAATTGGTGATTTCTGGGTATCGAGCCAGAGCCAGTGGCGAGATCTGTACTGGCAGTTCGAGAACGAAACGGCTGGGCTCAGAGCACATGCGTCCCGGATCCGTTGGGATGTAAGCCTACCCGATGGCAGCCGCCTTACAGATTTCCAATGGGCTCCACTACTGGACGCTTTCAAGCGGTTCACCTGGTCGCTGTTTAACGAGCCCAGAGGTTATTACGGGAGGCCCCTCAAGCCCGGGAGTGCCGGGGCATTGCACACAAGTATTCGTTATCTTGCCCGCTGGATGATCCGGCGCAACTTTCTGTCCCTCAGCGAACTGGACAACGTCGCTTCCGAGCTCTTTCTGGAGGATGTGGCTGAAGAAGTTGCCCAGACGGACTTGCAGCCGAGCGACCGCGAAGAATCGATGTCGGGCTCCGCAAACGATTCACCCCCGGCCGCCGATGGCGAGGGCCTGAGCCCTTCACAAGTATATTCACGCGTCATTATATGGTTGCAACTCTGGCGTCAGACTGGCGCGTTGCGGGATGCCGGAATCCCGACCCTACCCGAGCCGCCCTTCAACGGCAAGTGTGCAAGAGAAATCGCACGCGAGATTGCTACGCGAGCAGCTTCGCTTATTCCGCCGCTGCCGGATGAGGTCGCGCTTTCCATCATGAATGCCGCGCACCGCATGATCGGGCTGCCCGCGGAAGAAGTCATACGACTTCACGAGATGTACGCCGAAGGTGTGCAGGTGGCAGTGAATAACGGACAGAAATGGCGCAACCCGCAAAATGACAGTGGGCTTCGCGCGGTGAAGGGCTTTCAGTTCTCGGTTCTTCCTGGGGAGAGGGAGCCCTGGCACGCGCCTCCTGACCAAGCCGAGATGGACGACTTCTGGGCCGTCTATAGGGGGCACACGCCTTCCAGGGTTTCCGGATCGCAACTTCTGCGATCGCTGATCTGTTCGATTCGAGACGCTTGCTCCATTGTCATCCAGTCGGAAACCGGGTTACGAGTTTCGGAGCTCTGCGGGCTTGAACCGGGCATTCACCCGGAATCGGGTCTGCCTACCTGCGTTCGAATCCGGCGGTCGTATAGTGGACTGAACGAGATTCTTTTCGTTGACGGACGTCTATTCAAGACCGCTGCCAGCTCTGAAAGGGTGGAGTGGCTGGTTGGATCGCGCCCCGCAGGTTCGAACGAAATCCCCCCACCGGTGCGCGCGCTCGCGGTGCTGACCCGGCTGCTCGCTCCCTGGCGCGACATGGCAAAAGATCCGAAGATAGCCAAAACGTTATTCGTGCAGCCAGCAGGCTGCAAGGGCATGCCTGGTGAGAGCAGTATCGGAATCACGTTTGAGGACATGATCTGTCTGGGGCAGAGGCAGTTCGTTTTTCGCTATGTTGACCTGAGCAAACTCCCGGACAGGAATCGGCGCGGCGAAGATCTGGCTGTGTATCGCGAGAGTCGCGGCCTCTGCTTGCGCACGCACCAGTGGCGTAAGACCTTTGCACGGTATATTTGCGGCACTGATAGTCGCATGCTGCCTGCGGTGAGCCGGCATTTTAAGCATCTGACTCTCGCCATGACGGAAGAGGCATATCTGGGAAAGAATCCCGCACTCCAGGATGCCTACGAGAGCAACATCAACCAGAGCACGGCCCGAATCCTTTACGAGAATGCGCGTGGCAAGCCCGCACAGGCCGGGAGGATGGCGAAGCTCATCGATGAGCACCGCGCTGAACTCGAGACACTCATTGCTAACAAAGATGAGCGTGACGGTCGGCGGGCCATCCAAAAGTGGGTTGAGCAAAACCGGTTGCAGATATTCTTTGCTCCCCACGCGAAGTGTTTCATTCGGGTTGATCCCGTCGGCGCTCGCTGCCATGAGGTAAGCCAAACGGTTCATTGGCTTAATGAGGAGCCCAGCTACGCGACGCGTCACCCTTCTCTGTGCGCTGGTTGTTCCTGTTTCCTGGTTGACGAGGAACACGAAGAGTTCTGGCTGCAGCGTTACTTCGATAATCGAAGAGCTTTCCTTGAAGGAACCTCCCTCGGGAAGGCGAGCGACTATCGCATTGCCCGGGAACGTGCTGAGCAAGCCGCGGCCATTCTGCAGGCGCTTAAAGTTCCCCTACCGGAGGTGTGATACATGGGACGCCGAGCGCTTTCGCCGCCGCCGGGCGGCTGGGAAAAAGCCATCGGGGAGGCGATGCAACGTCTCAAGGATGAGAAGCCCCTCAACCCTCAGCTTCTCAGGCAGGCGAAGCTGAGGAGGCTCCGCCTTGGCCCTTCCACCGTGGCCCGCGAAGCCGGGTGCCCGCGAGACTACATTAGCCACGCAGGCTGTCGTTTTCCAGATCTCTACCAAGCGATTAAAGCTCTCCAGGATCCGGTGGCCGAGCCACGCTCGCTCGCCGAATTAAACCTGAAGCTAAGGCAGCGCAATCGGGAGTTGTTGGAATCCATCAAAACGGCTCGCGCTCAAGTGGCTGCGGCGTTGCTGCGGATGGATCAGATGGCGAAGGACTACGACCGGAAGCTGAGCGAGTTCGAGCGCATTCAGAAGCGGCAAGGTACCGATCCGAACAAAGTCGCTGGCAGGGGCCATGACCGCGGAACAGTGCTGGCAATGCCTGCGCCCAGCATCGAAGGATGAATATGCCGGCACGCTCAATTATCCCGGAGATCCTTGCGAAGCTTGAACCCTACTTGGAACTGCTGGACCAGCAGTGGGGATTGCAAACCGAGGGGTGCCGAACTCCCACTCTGCCCCATGACAAGGGTCAGGTCAACGTTCGCGCGATCACCAAGGCGCTGGGACTGCGGCAGTCCCAGGAACAGCATTTTTTCAAGAAGCGTGAACTGGCGTTGGCGATCAACGAGCTTGCCAAGATTCAAGGACTTCGCGGAATCAACAGCCGGGACTTAGAGGACGCCGCCGATCGGGCTCGCGCCGAGCGTATGCATAAGGTCGTGCAGCACAACACCGATCTTTCGCGCTCCTTGGCTGAGCGCGAGGCGGTGATCGAGCGGCAGCGGCGCGAAATCGAAGCGCTGCGGGCCCAACTTGCCATGCTTGAAGAAACAGGGATGGCCATTCGTACCTCGAAGGTTCGGTGATGCTGGCTTGTATCGAAAAGGTGATTGCCGAGCGTGAGTGGGGCGTAATACTCTCGGTCCGCGATGTCGATCAACCGAGCGAAACACTTCAGATCAAAGGACTGACCAGAATCTTGCTCGGGAGGCCCTCCGTCGGGGAGACGTGGTATTTCGAAGGTGAGGTTGTTCGATCCCCGGCGTACGGCCGGCAACTCGTGGCCCAGTCCGGCTACCGCAAGACGCCCACCGGAAAGCTCATTTGCCGCTACCTGGCCGAGCATGCGCCGGGCGTCGGGTTGGAGCGGGCCATGCGGCTCTGGAATAAGTGGGGCGTCAATCTCGCCACGATTATTTCTGACGCGAACAACACCCCAGAAATCGCCATGGTTCTGGCGCCCGATCGGCCCAACCTGGCGGTTCGACTTGCCGCGGCAGTGGTGCGCGTGTGGAAGGATTCGGCGGCCGAATCGAACTTGGTCGACTGGCTCATGCAACGCGGCGTGGAAGACTTGAAGATCTCGCGGCGTGTGGCGCACATTTTCGGCGAGTCTGCTGTCGATGCGCTGTGTTCAAATCCGTACGTACTGGTACCGCTGCTCCCGTCTTGGATGAAGCTGGACGAGTTGGCCTGCCGCGTGATGCAGGAGACCGGAACTAAAGCTCCCAGAGCCGACGTGCGAAGGCTCGTGGGCGCCGTCGATGCCGTGGTGAAGCATACTCTGGCCGAGGGGGATACAGTGCTGACCCCAGAGCGTCTCCGAAGAAGCCTGGCAAAACTCCTGAAGTCCTCTGAGGGTTCCGACATGGTTGATGCCGCTATCGCTGCGGGCGAACGAAACGGAGCGATCCTGCCCGTTTCTTATGGATGGCGAGCACCAGGCGCGGCGCTACTCGAAGATAACGTGGCGGCGAAGCTGCGGCGGATGCTCGAGCCAAGTTATCCCCGCCCGGTGCGAGTTCCGCCTCCTGAGCAGCTCGCACGGCTATTAGCCCAGACTGCAGATCCCTCCCGCCCTCTCCATGAAGAACAGCGATTAGCGGTGTTGAAGGTTATGGAGCACCCCGTCGCGTGCTTGCAAGGCGGCGCTGGCGTGGGCAAGACATACACCCTGAAGATCGTTTGTGACCTTTATGAGAACCTTGGTGGCTGGGTTCTGCTGGGTGCTCTCGCCGGCAAAGCCGCCCTGCGTCTGGCACGCTCGACCGGCCGGCATGCCTTTACCCTGGCAAGGATCATCATGCAACTCGCGGAGCGCGAACGGATCGAAACCGCCTTGTGTGATCCTGGCCTGGATGCCGCTACCGCAGTAAAATTCTCCAGGCGCTTGAAATCACTGGTAAAGATCGAAGACAGGACACTGGTTCTGCTGGATGAAGCCAGCATGATCGACCTGCCAACGCTGCATGCGCTTCTGCGGTACATGCCGGAGGGTGCCCGGCTGCTGCTGACGGGTGACGCAGCGCAGCTTCCACCCATCGGCTTCGGCCTGATCTATCACGCTCTGGTGCGCGACTTGCACATCTCGGCGAATCTCACGGTGATTCACAGGCAATCAGCGGAAAGCGGCATTCCGGAGGTCAGTGCCGCAATACGTGAGAGCCGAATACCAATATTCAGCGAGTACAAGGGCGTTGGGGATGGCGTCTCTTTCGTACCGTGCGAATTGGGGTTGATCGGCGATGCGGTGGAGCGCATCGTGCTGGGCCTCGGCTGCTACTCGAATGGCGTGCTGGTTGTTTCACCCACGAAGAAAGGTCCAGGCGGAGTTGATGCCCTTAATGCGCGCCTCCACGAGCGGCTTCGCCCTCACGGTGCCCCGGCGGGCGACATCAAGGGATTCAACGCGCAATACTATACCGTTGGAGATCCCGTGATGTGGTTGCGGAACGACTACTCACGTGGGTTGTTCAACGGGCTGATTGGCCAAGTCAAGTCGATACCAGATAACTCTGAGGAGCGGTGGCTGGAAGTTCTTTTCGACGGCGAATCCTCACCTCGCACGCTTCAACTGGAAGACCTGATGGATCTGACCCTCGCTCACGCGATTACCTGTCACAAGCTGCAGGGCAGTCAAGCGGCGCGCGTGGTGGTGCCGGTCTACGAGTCGCGCGTGCTGGATCCCTCTTGGATCTATACGGCTATTACGCGAGCCGAACGCCAGGCCATTCTTGTGGGTGACCTGACGGTGCTGCACTCTGCTCTCAAGAGGCCCTGGACTTCCGAGAAGCGGCGGGTCGGATTCGCATGGCCACTTTGTGCATAGAATTAGACATCAGCGTATTGTAATCGTGAGCTGGTGGAAACACTGGCGGCAGACGTCAACGCCGCCAGCGGGAGATCTGGATGTCCAAGACCAGGGCGAGATCGGGCAAGCCGGCGGCCTGCGCTCACTGTGGGGGGAACAATCAGCGGAGGCGGATCACCACCTATCCGGTCCGGCTCACCGAGCCGGCCAGGCTGGCGGGAAAGGAAATTTTCGTCGGCAGCGTGGCCGTTTATGAATGCCAGTCCTGCGGCCATCTTATGCCCACGCCGAGCGGACAAGCCAAGGTTGATCGTTCTCTCGCCCAACGGATCCGCACTTGCGAACGGCCCGGCTGCTACGAAGTGTTCATAAGCACATCGAGATCGCCGCGGCAGAAGTTCTGCTCGGAGGAGTGCCGGCGCGCGATGAACCGCGTTTTGGAGCGGGAGCGACGATGGCGAGAACCGAGTGCAGGGGTACGGCGGTAGGAACGGCGGCGAAAGCTCACAGAGCTGCGTACTGCGTCGTTGGTGTTGCCGGGTGCCACTGGCGGACCCATAAGCATGGGACTAAACTAATACTGCCGGGTGAAACAGAAGCCGGCTCTGCGGGGACGCAACCGTGCTGAGGGATAACCCGGTGGGCTCATCGAGCCGATGAGGTGGGGAGCGCGTAGCCACGTGCTCTGCGCTCCCTTCCGAAACTCAAAGCTTCGTGGCTGGCTTCACCGACTTCATCGGACGATAGACCCCGATGCCTTGAAAATCCCCGACGCGAAGCGGCGGAACATAGAAAATCGACGGGCCTCTCTTTGCCGCTGGACCAACGCGTCCCAATCTTCTTCACTCCCCTGCCACAACAACTGAAAAAATGATGATTGAGGAGAACCATGGACGTCGAAAAACTGATACGAGAATTTACCTATAACGGGATCCGTCTGCCCGATCCGAACGCGCGACTCAGCGTTGAAGAAGTGCGCAACCTGTACGCTGGCAGCTATCCGGAAATCGCGACCGCGGCCATTGAGGGACCAGAGTCGACAGGAAACAAACTGATCTACCGCTTCAGTCGCAGTATTGGCACGAAGGGCTAGATCTATCAGTCCCAGCGTCGCCAACCTCCTAGCCTTGACGGCATGGTTCGAGACCTGCCGGTACGCCACCTCACCCATGTCTCTTGTCTATTTCAAACTGCACCCAATCTCAGACGCGAATGACTGCCGTTTCGATACCGAGCGCACGAAACTAGCAGCCTGACACGCTTCGGGAATAAAAAGCAGGGCACCGAGTCTTCGACGTCTGTCTGTACGTTTAACCTTTTCTTACGAAACGAGATCCTTCGCATGCTACATACACACACCGCAGATGCGCCACGGATATCCATTGGCACAAAGGGATAGCCAATGAGCCGAAATCCCAAAAGCAAGGAGGTGACGAAGCGTGCGGTCCTAGCGGAACTCGAAAGGCTTCGCCAGGGCCGCCATGCCCGTTACCAGACACTTATGGGGAGGTTTGTCCGGTGCCCCGAACAGAAAAGCGTGGCAGCCTTGATTGCCGCCGCAGTCGAGGCGAGCACGCGCAGTTACAACCGCACACCACTCGAGGCTCCTCCCGGATGGCTTCCTCCAATCAGTTGATGGCTCAGGGATGTGGCTTGGTGCTGCCGCGATTTGGCTCCGTCCCGGTAATGCATCGGTTGGTTGCCGATGACCGCTTGGCGGTGATGCTGGCCAAAGCTCTCCTGGAGCTTGGCATTGCCATCCCTGGAGTTTGGAAGAGGGCAGATCACGCCCCAACATCCTTTATAAGGATGACGCTTGAGCGGTGGATTGACACGCATGGCGGCCCAGCCATCCGTAACCGATTCCTGCTGTCCGCCGTGATCAGCAGCAGTCCCTCTGATTGGGCTGAGCGGGATGAAACCAGGCCCAATCAATTATTCCTCATTGTGGAGCCCTCCGAGGCAACGTGTGCCTGCGCGACCTTTGGGCCAACGCTGGCGTTACTGGAGAGCGTCCACCCGCAACTCCCGGCGACATTCTTCCACCTCTTTGTCGGAGCCCTTAATAGGTGGACCAGAATTTATGATTATAGAGATGCCCAAGAACGGGCTGAGACGTTGCGGGAATGGGCCACGCAGGAACCGGACGCTGACCAGTACGAAATCCCCGACGTTGAGGGATCAATTCCCCCGTGTATGTGGCAGGCAGCGCTGAATGAGATTGAGCTTGCCCACTTCAAGAACAAGATAAACGATCCACTCACCACCAAGCTGGTAAATGCCGTACTCGCCCTCGATCACCTGTCCACACAAGCAGAGCGACCTGACCTTAATGACAACATCCGTGAACAGCTCTCGGACTCCAATCCGTCCCTACCTTGTCTACTGGCTGTGTTTGCCGACGGTGATGCAATTTCAGCCGCATTTGATGAAGATGCTCAAGGAATGATGGAAGTAGAGCCTGAGCCTAATATCATCATCCCCTTTGATCCCACGGACAAGGCGAGGGTTCAGCGAACATTCCGCACGTTCGGAGTCGCCTGCCAGACCATTGCTGCGGCAAGCCAATTGATCGACCTCATGCCAGGCAACGACCAATGGATCATTTCAAAGTGAGAGCCATGAAAGCTTACGTCAATATCGGAGCCAACCAAGAATTCAAGCTTGCTGAAGCTGTCCTTGTTTACCGGGGTGGAGGCGACGGTGCCTTCGCAAGCCTGCACAAAGTCAAGCAAGCCGAGGATGGAATTCCTTATCTCAACCCTGGTGAAGCCCTGACCACAGCCTTCCTGCGTACTCTTGCCCAAGGCCTCGGTGTACAGGTCAAGCCGGAAATCCTTCCCGATAACGTGCTGGCGCGCACTCCAGACGTGCTGGTCTGGTGGTCACGGCCGCGGAGGCGGGTCATGTTCTTCGGAGGGGTGGACAAAGAAGCGCGGAAGCTTAACGGTCTCCTTTTCCCCCATCCGGCGCTGATCTTCAAAGTTGCAGGCAGTGACCTCTTCGTGCGAGCTGTCGCTACGAATTCACGGCCAAGCCATGAAACGCCCATGAAGACCGCTCCCTATTGGAACACAGACATTCGAGTTTGCCCCGGCAGTACCTTCAATCGAAATCCCACCTTGGAAGCCAATCTCCTCCACCAAATGAAAGAAGCGCAGGTATTCAGAATCTTCCTGGGGGCTCTTGCGCCAGCGCCGGCCTTGGGGATTCGCGAAGTGGAAATGAACAATCTCATTGCGCGCCTGGTAGATGATTTCCGGGTCTTCGTTCTCCCGGCGGAGGTGGTATACGCAGCGTCATAAATAATTGCGCATGTTAGTCAGCCGCTACCGCATGAACATTGGGGACCTTCAAGATTGGACCCGCGCGTAGTTATGACGCCGCGTATAGTAATCGACCATCATTCGGACATTCGGGTGATTGACGTCGCGCACGAGGCGGAGCACCTCGCCAGCGGCATTGATGATATCCGATTCCGGAGGGCTCAACGGTTCAATCGCAATCACCAATTGATTGGGGCATGCTGCGTCTCGGGCCATTCGCAGAAAACGCACGATCTCGGCCCAGGCGCGCCCGCGCGGATAGCCGTCGGGTACGTTGCGAGAGCTGGCGCTGCCCCAGACGACGATTTCGCCGCCGAGCTCGGGGCACCTCGGGAGACAAGAATCGAGATTGACTTCGAGGGCCTGTGCCGACACGTCCGGTCCGACCACGCGTAATGTGCGGATGAAACTATTAAAGCTGCGGCAGCGCAGGCGCGATGTGGCCACGCGGGCCTTGAAGGCCTGGAACTCCGCTTCCGTCATGGTGGAAACTTCGACGGCCGGCGGCTCAAAGTAGTCAAAGCCGAGGCGCTCGACCTGGTCGAGATCAGAGGGTGGGCGCACACACCCACCTGAATGTGGCCGCTCGAGCCCAAAATGCGGTCCGCCCTCCCCGCAAGCGGTGATACTGCGAGGGTGCGGAGAAATACGCGTCTTGAGATCATGGAAGCTAACCGGATGTCTTTTTGATGAGAGGCGCCGACGCGATAACCGCATCTTTTCCAAAGGCCGGTGATGCCCCACCGTTGGCGGAGCAGGACGCAAGCGAGGCCACGGCGGCGGCGCCCAGCACTCCTGCCGAATATCCCAGGCTTGAAGCTTGCACTTGCAGATGACGCTCGGGCCACACGGTGACGCGTTTCGACAACTCTTCCGTCAAAAATCTCACCAGCAGAGCGTTATCCTGTGCGAGCCCACCGGCCAGAATCAGCATCTCCGGGTCGAGAAGGTTTATGATGGAAGCACACCCGATGGCCAGATAACGGGCAAGCGCTCTTAGGGCACACGTGGCAGACTGTTCTCCCGCCTGGGCCGCAGCAATGACTTCCTCACAGTTGGTGAAATTCCCATGGGCGGCATAGCGCATCAGGGCTGCGGCGTTCGCATACAGTTCTAGGCACCCTGATTTGCCGCAAGTGCAGGGTGGCCCGCCGGGCACGACCGGAATATGGCCCAGCGCGTTGGCAAAGAAATGACGGCCCCGATTGAGCCGGCCTCCGATGTAACATCCCCCTCCCACTCCGGTGCCCAGAGTAATGCACACAAAATCGGTGGCGTTTTTTGCCACCCCAAAGTGTTTTTCGCCAACCGCCAACGCGTTGGCGTCGTTCTCAACCGCGACAGGCAGGCCAAACGCCTCGTGTAGATACGCGCCCGGATTCGCCCCCGTCCAGCCCGGAAGATTCTCCGTGGCATAGACGACCTCGCCGGAGGAGGGATCCACCCAGCCAGCGGTACCCAGACCAATCGCCTGCGGTTCGAGTCCCTGTCTCTCTGCTTCGTCGCTACAGGTCGATACGCACTGTTCCAAATGCCTCAGCAGGGCCTTGCGCCCTTCATTCCAAGGAGTCGCCCCCACTGACTGCCACAGCAATTCCCCCCGGCCGGTGACCAGTCCGGACTTGGTATTGGTTGCGCCGAGGTCGATGCCAATGAAGGTGCGTTGGGAATCGTGACCGCGGCGCCATCCCTCAATGGCGGAGACAAACCTCTGGGTGATGATCTCGGGCCGGGTGATGGCGGTTCCTATGATGATCGCGAAAGCGCCGGCATCAAGCGCGGCGCGAATTTCACGCGGCGCCCGGATGTGGCCCTCGGCAATGACCGGTACATTGACGGTGCGGACCAACTCGGCGATGAAAGACGGCTCAAACTCCACCACGTGGCTGGTCTCGGAAGTGTAACCGCGAAGCGTGGACAGAACCGCGTCCGCCCCCGCTTCCGCCGATTGCACGGCTTCCTCGACCGTGGCAATGTCGGCGAGGACGGGGACCCCAAGCTCCTTTCTAATTCGCCGCAGACGATCGAGCGCTCCATACCGTTGGCCCCGGCTGGTGCAATCCAGGGCAATCAAATTTGCGCCCGCCTCTACTAACTCCTTCGCGCCTTCGAAAGAGGGGGTAATGAGGATGTCGCCGTCGTCTTGCCTGATCTTGGAGATTCCCACGATCGGAACGCGCACAGCCTTCCGAATTGCGCGAATGTCTTCCACCCCCTCAACGCGAATTCCGCGCGCGCCACCCTCAACGGCGGCTTGGGCGAACCGGGCCATCGCGGCCGATTCTCGAAAGGGGCTGGTCTCGGAAGCCTGGCACGAAACGATCAGGTTTCCGCGAAGTTCAAGAGGTAATTTCAACAGGATCTCCATGCTACCCCCAGGGTAACAAATAATGAGGACGAATCGGTGCTCCCGCAAAACTCGCACTGATCATGCTTCAGCCCCCACGGCTACCGGGGGTCTTGCTTCATAAAAGGTATCGTCAAGCAGGTATAACTCGATCGCGATATCGATGATGGCATTGTCCCAACCGGTTTCCAGACAATAGGCAGTCCATGATTGGTCCGCGTTCGAGCCGTAGTATTCCCAGCGCGCGTAATCAAAGCCCCGCATCCAGCCGCCGTTGATCGTTCGATCCCTGCTTTCAATTTGGATGCGCACTAGAAAATCCACGACGCGGAAAAAGTTGGCGCGGTAAAACTCGTCGCCCGTCGCTTTGTAGGCAATCCAGAAGTTCATGGCAGCAAAACTCATGGTGTAAAGCTGGTCGCTAATGGGTTCCGAGCTATCGTGAATAAGGCTCAGGTCGCCCCCCTGCACCTTGCTGCCGGTGTAGACGCCCTCTTCCTGGATCGCGCCACACGGGGCCATGCGCGAGACCAGGTAATCGGCCTGTTCCCGCAACACCGCGGGAAACGCGGGATCGGTGGAGTACACTGACGCGAGCGCCAACGGCAGCATGAACCGGGTCGATTCCCCCGTGTGGGCGGGCAGGCTGCCGGCAATTTTGGGGAAAGACTCCATCAGCTCGTGCAACGCGGGCAACGCCAAAGTCAAGAAGGCACGATCGCCCGTGATGCCGTAAGCGTAAAGCCACGCCGCAATCATCTGGCCGCGATCGCTGGGGCGGGGGCGCGCCGGGTCGGCAGCCTCCGCTTCTCGGGGGGCGCCCTTGGCAAAAACTTTCGCGGCCGTGTCCGCAACCAGTCGCCCTCGATGCAGGAGCATTGGCTGGCGACTGTAGCGATAGCCGGCCAGGGAGCCCATGATGGCCCAAGCTTCGTCATCCTGGAACACCGGCCCTTCGCGTCCGCGGGTATACCAAAGACCGTAGAAGGAATCATTCACGCTCAGCCGTTGGAAATCCATCACGTTCAAAAGCATGTTGCGGCCGACTTCGCGATGCCGATCGCTCGCCGCGACTTTTCCGTACAGCCAGTAAGCCAGCGCCGATTCAAACACGCAATCGGAGCGCTCGGGGGAGTACCCCTGACGCTTGCCGAACGGGATGCGATTGCCCTCGAGATCCGGTCCGGAAATCCATTCGGCCACGCCCAAACTTCCGTCCGCGCGGAGCAGGACTCCGGACTCCTCAAACCAACGAAGGTTGTTATCGAGTGCGCGCCGGTAAGCAGTCTTGCGGTCTTCAACCCTGAGCTCGACGGTCGCGATGCGTGCGGCCCGACCTCGTGTGGCACGCAGATTGAATTTTCTTTCGCCAGCCACCTGAGCGGGAAGTTGTGTCTCGTAGCGTCCTGGGGCTGTTTCCTTCCAGGCCGAATTCGATTGGGTGCCCAGGCTGAGTGTGACCCCGGTGGTGGTTTCGACGACCAGCCGGACTGCCGTCCCGGGTGTAGCCCAGCGCCGGGGTTCAGTATGGGTGCGAAGTGGGATGTGGTCTGCCAGGATGCGCGTCCGCAGGTCAGCGGGCAGCAGAGTCAAGGCCAAATCCTGGAGGAGCCGGGCCCAGTGCGATTGTGGAGCATATTGTCGCCGTGCGAATTCGGAGATGCTGGTGGCGGCTACGGCAAAATATCCGGGTCCGCGCTCGCCAAGTAAAACACCTGGCATCAAGTTCTTAGGAGGAATTGAGGCGTCAAACTTTTCCACTCCTGCAATCTTGGCGATTTGGACAATCGCGCGCGCGGTTTCGGTCGCCTCGAAAGGCAGTAAGACCGCGTCGTGCGGGTCCAAAATTGCTCCCAGGGGAAGCGCATCGGGGTAAGGTGCAGTTTCGGCGACAAAGAGACGGGCCACGTCGGCGCGGCGGATCGGCCCGGCGGGGCAAACGCCCGGGAAATTGGAAGCGAACTCGACAAAAACGCCCTTTCCAGCTTCCAAGAACTTCTCGATCACGGTCAGATTAGCCGCCGAGATTTCCATCGGGTCGGGGTAGGTGGCCCCGACAATCCAAAGCAGGGAAGCGCGGGCGGGATCCATCTTGGTCATGCCCGATTCCTCCACCAAGTCCACGACAAGTCCTAGTTCTTCAAATACCTGTGCGACATCGAGGCGCCGAGGGCGGTCGCCGGTTACCAAGCTAACCCTGACGGCGCTGGATTGCGCCACGGCGCCGAGGCGGTAAGCAGGGAGCGCTGCCACGGCCGCGCCCACTCCCGATGATAGAAAGGTCCGACGGGTCACTTTCATCGAATAGAGCCTTCTCGGATCAGTTTTGTTTTCCAAGAGATAACCAAACTGTCGATCTCCATCAATTCAACCTTCGCATGCTTCGGGAACACTTGAAATCCAAGGTCCGAAATCTTACCCCGCGACCATCGGGAAGCCTTAGCCAGAGCAGACAGCCGCAAGGCGAACCTACATCGCTCCTTCGCTGAATCTCTCAAGCGGCCCCATGAGTTCTCTAAGGATAACGCGGATTTCTCTGATATTGCGAAGTCAACAGCGAGAGGCGCGGGGAGAGGGCCGAACAGCGAGAAGATTGTTTTCTTATTCATGGCGAAGCCCGGGGCCCTCGCCGCCCACGGAAGTGAGCGGCCAGGGTCGAGGCCTGGTAAAGGAGCGACCTAGAAGATGAATTTCGCTCCCACCTGGACATTGCGAGGGGCCCAGGTGCTGCTGACTCGCCCCACGCCGGCGTTGATGGGAGTGCCGCTAAGCGTGGGCGCGGCTGATAGAACAGCGGGGGAGGCGGCAAGAGGTGTCGCGCTGAGAACTTTCAGCGCGCCTCTCGGCGGTAAATGATTCATGGCTTCAGCCACCTTCCCCTTCCCATGAAGGTACATCCCGATTTCATTGTGCCGCCGCCTTCATCATCGTTCTACATCAGAAGGCAAGTCGGAGTGAGAACTGTACGACTCGCGTGGGTCCTGATGCCCACGTAATCGTTCCCACGGTCGACGTTTGGCTGATGTCATTGTTCGGGTTGGCAAAGTTAGGATGATTCAAAACGTTCATGAGATCCGACCTGAACGTCAGCTTGAATCTCTCGTTGAGCGAGAATTTTTTGAAGATACCCGTGTCCCAATCGAAATAACGCGGGCCGAAAAGAGAATGGGGAGCTGCATCACCATAGGTATATTCCGCCGGCACGGCAAACGCCGCTGGATTGAACCATTGCGCGAGTGACGGATTGCTCACCTGAGGATTGCTAATTTTGTCGGGATAATTGCTGCTGTTAAGCCCAGTCTGCCATCCCGGGAGGGAAGTGTCAAAAGTTAACGAGTAAGGAAGACCGCTCCCTATCGTGATGATCCCGCTGGTTTGCCATCCGCCAGCAATTGCATCGAGCGCACGATTGGCGGACCCGAGGAATTGACGTCCCTTGCCAAACGGCAATTCATACGTGTAGTTCCCCACAAAGTACAAGGGACGTACGTACGGGTCATTGCCGCGATCGAGACGGATATTGCGGTTGTCCGTCGGCCACGAACCCTCGGGGTATGACCCGTCGTCGAGCATCTTGGTCCAGCTAAACTCGCCCTCGAACGAAAGCCCTGTGGCAAAGCGGCGGCGCGCCGAGACTTGCAGTTGCTGGGTGTTGGTTGTCGAGCCATCCGACCAAAGGGTGATCTCGCCAAAAGGTTGATAAGGCCGGAGCGCCTGATACGTGCCCCCGTCCGGGATTGGCTGCATCGCAGGGTCGTTCAGGTTGTACTGTTGCGTGACATGTTCCGACTCGCTTCCCAGGTAACTGATGCGCACGGAAGAATTGGGCGTAAGCTGGGATTCGACCGTGAGGTTCCATTGATGAGTTGCGGGGTACTTGTAATTCGTCGGCAGAGCATTGGCGCTGGGATTGCCAGAGAGCGTGTTGGTTCCTCCACTGGCCGGGAACGGATCGGAAAAGTTGAGCGTGGGGGTTAAACCTGCCGTGGCGTTGTACTGCTCCTCTGCCGCGTAGGGTGCATTGCGCGCAAGCTGCATGGAGCCCCAAACCCACGGTATGGACACATAGTAGAGGCCGTACCCTCCCCGCAAAACCAAGCGGCTGCTTTTGAACGGACGGTACGCAATTCCCAAGCGCGGCGAAAACATCGTATGATCGGCTCCGATGTAGTTGCCGGTGTTAAGACCAACGCTTGAGCCGGAAACGATCGGTATGCCAGAGAACAAGTCGGGCCTACCAGCGCCCTGGAGCGTAACCAGTTCGTCGAGCTTGGGATAGAAGTTGGCCATGTTCCCCGGTGAATTCTGATAGAGCGTGTCCAGGTCATAACGCAGTCCCATGTTCACGGTTAACTTCGACGTCGGCTTCCAATCGTCGGTGATAAAGAACCCAAAACGGTTGTTGGTGGGAGTGGCAGTCACGGGCAGAACGGAGTAGTTGGATTCGGACAAATCGCCCAGAAGGAAGTCAGCAAACGCGTTGTAGTTCGGCGCGTTGGAATTGCCGCCGCTGGTGTAATATCCATCAAAGGTGAAATTGCCGTTGTCACCAAGCCCGTAGTTGGTGAATTTCCAACGCATATAGGAGAAGCCGCCCTCGAGAAGGTGCTTTCCCTTTGCCCACGTCAAAGTGTCAGACCCTTCGTAAGTCTGTTCATTGTCGCCACCGGCCGCCGAGTCATAAATTGCCGTGTTGTTGGACCCGAACCCTGTAATGTTAATACTGGGAAGTCCCCCCAACCCGTTCGGAGGTTCCGGCATCTGCGAAAATACGCTGTGCATATCAACCTGACTTGCTGTTTGCGCCACACCCTCGTCCCACACGCGATGGAATCCGAAGGTGGCCAGGTTCGTCAGAGCGGGGGTGATGGTGCTGGTCAGGTTGATGCCCACGTTCTGATAAGTAGCTGGGTTGATAAAGGCGCCAAATTTGGGGCTCCATCCAGCGTAATCCCGGGGGACATAGCGCGCATCGAACCACATCGCCGACAACTGGTTCTTGTTATTGATCGTGTAGTCGCCCCGACCTTCATACCGGAATTCATCCTGTTTGGTTCGCAGACTGGCGATGAAGTTTGTTCCCAGGCCGCCGGGCGCAGACGTGGCCAAGTTCGGCGTACTAAACCACTTAAGGAATTGCTGCGAAATAGAATTGAATCGGTTCGTGGGAATCTGGTTCCCTGGGAACTGCTCGCCGGTCGAGGGATCGATGATCGCCGGCAGCCCGGAGAAATTCCCCTCGAGGAGCGCCGCCGTTGGCATGTTGGTCTCGCTGACGTTTGGGGACCGGGAAGTGAGACCCTCATAACTGCCAAAGAAAAACAGTTTGTCCTTTTTGATGGGGCCTCCAAAGGTTCCACCAAATTCATTCCGAACGTACTGGGACTTGGGTTGACTCGTGGCGAAGAAGTTTTGGGCCGTGAGGTTATCGATTTGATTGTACTCAAAAGCCGTGCCGTGGAACTGGTTGGTTCCCGACTTCGTGACCATGATCACGGACGCAGAGCCGTTCCCGTATTTTGCCGATCCCATGCTATCAATGACTTTGAATTCCGCAATGGCGTCGAGGGATGGGTCGCCAATCCCGATGTACTCGTTCTCGCTTTCCGACGAGTCCACCCCATCGATCCTTACGTTATAGCTTCCTTCCTGATTGGCGCCGCCCAATTTTGGAGTATACATGCCCCAGGCCCCACCCTGCACGCCAGGAGCAAGGGCAATCAAACCAAAAACGTTCGTTCGGCCGTTAAGGGGCATCGTTTCAATCTGTTTCGAGTCGATGGTGCCTTCCACCGAGGAAGTATCCGTTTGGACCAGTGGCGTGGCCGCCGTAACAGTAACCATAGTGGCAGTTGCACCCACGGTGAGTTCGGCATCCTGACGGACAGTCTGGCTAACAGACAGTTCAATATGATTGGCGGTAAACAGGCTGAAGCCTTGCTGCTTTACCATAAGTTGGTAATCACCGGGGACCAGATTGGGCAACACATAGTCTCCGGCATCATTAGTTCGCGTCACATTCGAGACGTTCGTGTCCTCGTTGCGCGAAGCGACTGTCGCCTCGGGCACAACCGCGCCAGACTTGTCCGTCACCCTGCCCAGGATCGTACCGTAACCGTTTTGGGCACGCATGGTAACCGGAGCAAGAACAGAGAGTAGAAGCGCCGCTCCGAGCCAAACGCTTACCAAATCACTGCGGAATCGAAATAAAGAATTCCTTCTCATCGTGCCTCCTCATGGCTTATCTTCGTCATTCCCAGTTGGGTAAAGAACGCTAGACATACTCCGCAGCCGCCGCTTGCACCGGGGAATACAGAAGAAGCTGCAATCATAGCTAGATAAGCAATTATGCTGCCAGTGTCCCGACCACTTTTCACCATCGTAAACGGTTGAATTATTTAGATCAGGCTCTTTGCTCTGCGTCTGAGAATTATGAATTTCAGAACATATATAGTTTTCTATATATTATAAACCGTATGGGTGCGTCGGAAAAACGACAATTTGTAGTGCATGCTTTTCTGGAATTGTAATAGTCAATTCGTCAAAACAAGTCTGTTGCTTGCGCCTCGACAGAGGGTAATTTGACCCAACTCGTTTCGATTTTCGGGATAACGCAGGATTAAGGCCAAACTGCGCGCCCAGTGCGCTAGCGCAACTCGTAGGGGCGGGCCTCATGTCTGCTGGCGCTAAGATAGGCGCGTTATCGACCCGACGCGTCACCTCCCTGGGAAGCGGGATGCCGTGAGTAGCGGTAGCTGAAACCCACGGAAACCGAAGCGAGGGGATGTCTCCGGTCCTGACAGAGCCGACCCTTCGAACCGTCAACCCCGTTGGGTTGGGTGGCTGGGTGGGTCCGTTATCAGCAGGCTAAAACCTGCGGCTACGCGACGTTGGCCCCTTCGGAGCCTTTCCAGGAAGTGTCTATCTTAGCGCCTCTGGCCTCGTGCCTTCCCACCATGGGGCGGATCGGAACCCGCGCCGTATCGGCCGATCCGGCCCCCGTGAGGGTAGCCGCTAGGGGCAGCATCACGATTTGCACTCTACACTCGCAGAAAAATCTTTTGCCGGTAGAGGTAATAAAGGAACAACCATCCTGCCACCACCGAACCCAGTTCGATGGTGAACGGCTTCCAGGCGCCGATGTAGTTGATAAACCCGTGCGTGAAAATCAGCCCTACCTCGCGGAAATTGAAAAAGTGGCGCGCCAGATAAATGGTGATGGAATTCGCCCCGATGACGGTGAAGACGAAAGCCCATTTGCGGTAACCCAGGATATCGATGATCCCGTAAAAGAGCGCGAGGAGCAGCAGGCTCCATCCGCCCGCGAAAAGGACAAAGGAACTTGACCAGATGTTCTTGACGATGGGAAACGTCAGGCTCCAGAGCAGGCCCACGCCAAGGCTGGCGACTCCGGCCACCACCAAGCCCAGCAGCTTGCGTTTTTGGGAATAGGCCGTCCGCAGTCAGTGTCCCGCCAGCGCGCCGAGCATGCAACTGGCGATGGCGGGGATATTCGAGATGATCCCCTCGTTTTCGCCATAATCGTAGCAGCAGAAAGGGTGGGGCAAGAAACGCTGGTCGATGTAAGCCGCCAAGTTTCCTTGCATCGTAAAATTACCCCGGCCGAAGCCCGGCACCGGAACCCACGCCATGAGCGCCCAATAACCCAACAGGATCAGCGCCGTCGCCACCACTTGGCCGCGCATCTTGAAGTTCATCACGAGCAGGGTGGCGAAGAAATAAGCGATGGAAATGCGCTGGAGGACCCCCAGGATGCGAAGGCCGGGGAAGTTGAGGTCCAGCAGCCCGTTGGCGAGGAGCCCCAAAAAGAACAGAAGAAAGAGCCGGCGCAAAGCGTGCTGGTAAAGCTCGCGGCGATCGCCTCCTGCCTCTAATCGCCGAGTCAGCGAGAAGGGAAGGACCAGCCCGACAATGAAAACAAAACGCGGGAAGATAAGGTCATAAAAGTGAAAGCCCTCCCACTCCACGTGCTGGAACTGCCCGGCGAGCGTCACCAGCACCGGAAGCGGCGCGGCTTTGGATAAGTGGTAGACCAGCGCATCGCCACCGGCAATCCAAAACATATCGAAGCCGCGCAATGCGTCGATCGAGGCGAGCCGGTTGGGAGCTGGCGATGGTGGCTTGATGGGCGGTGTGGCGGAAGCAACGGCATTTTCATTCATAGGAGCCTGGAAACTGGGGAGGCTTCAAACATATCTAGCCACCTAGTTGACTGCGGGAGTATATTCGATAGGCCCGGCAGAATGCAAAGGGGGATTTTGCCCGGATGCTGGGAGCGCGGCATCCTGCCGGCTCGAATAGGGACGCGGGATGTACGCCCGCACCTAAGGGGCCGAGAATCGTGATCCCGACCGTACAGGGATCAAGGCTCAGTCTGGTGAGAGGTGTCCATGTCTTTCCGAACATACCTTCGCGGCGGGACTCAGACGCACCCTCTGCGAAGCGCCATCATTCTTCTCTCCCTTGCGGGGCTGATTTTCATCGCCGCCGCGCGGCCCGGCACAGGTGAGGCGACTGTCCCCTATCGCGATCCATCCCTCCCGACCGCGGCACGGGTTGACGATCTCGTCTCCCGCATGACCCTGGAGGAGAAGATGGCCCAACTCGTCTACGCCTCTCCGGCCATCGAGCGGCTAAGGATTCCCGCCTACAACTGGGGAAACGAATGCCTCCACGGCGTTGCGCAGGCAGGCGTGGCGACGGTTTTCCCCCAGTCTATCGGCCTGGGTGCAACGTGGGACATGGCCTTAATCCACACAGTCGCCGACGCGATTTCCGATGAGGCGCGGGCTAAGTATCACGAAGCTCTAATTCAGAACGAGCAACGAAAATACTATGGCCTGACCTTCTTCAGCCCCAACGTCAACATCTTTCGCGACCCGCGTTGGGGGCGCGGACAGGAAACCTACGGTGAGGACCCGTACCTGACGGCGCGGCTGGGAGTCGCCTACGTGCAAGGGTTGCAGGGCGACGATCCGCAATACTTAAAGGTGGTCGCGACTCCCAAGCACTTCGCCGCGCACAGCGGACCGGAACCGGAGCGGCATCGCTTTAACGCCCAAATGGACGAACGCGACCTGCGCGAAACCTATCTGCCGGCTTTCGAAGCGTGCATTCGGGAAGGTAAGGCCTTCGCGGTGATGGGAGCATATTCCCGCTTGAATGGCGAGGCCGACTGCGCCAGCCCCAAGTTGCTCAGCGAGATACTGCGCCGCGAATGGGGCTTTCGGGGTTACGTGGTTTCCGATTGCCAGGGAATTCGGGACATCTTCGAGAGCCAGCATCTCGCGAGCAGTTTGGAGCAAGCTTCCGCCATGGCGCTCAGGGCAGGATGTGATCTCAACTGCGGCAACGAGTATCTCTCCCTGCCCGCGGCGGTAAAGCAAGGCCTCGTGAGCGAAGCCGACGTTGATACGGCCGTCAAGCGGGTGATGGAGGCAAGATTCCGGCTCGGGATGTTCGATCCTCCCGAAAGAGTTCCATATGCGCGAATACCCTACTCAGCTGTCGACAGCCGCGAGCATCGCGCGTTGAGCCTGCAGGCGGCGCGGGAATCGATGGTCCTACTGAAGAACGATCGTCACCTCCTACCCCTCAGCAAGAAGCTGAAATCCATCGCCGTCGTGGGTCCGAATGCCAACGATGTGAAAGCGCTTTTGGGCAATTATTACGGAACGCCGTCGCTGGCCATCACTCCCGTGGTGGGAATCCGGCAGAGAGTCTCGCCTCTGACCAAGGTCATCTACTCCAAAGGCTGCGAACCGGTTGAACCCCCGACCATTGCCACGGCGTTGGACGAAGCGGTTCGAGCCGCCAAATCCGCCGACGTAGTCGTGGTGGCGCTCGGGCTCTCGGGAGACTTGGAAAACGAGCAATTCGAAATCGAAACTGACGGCTTCTATTGGGGGGACCGCACCAACCTCGATCTCCCCGGGGCGCAGGAACAACTGCTCGAAGCCGTGGCGGCAAGCGGCAAGCCCACCGTCCTTCTGCTTTTGAATGGCGGGCCGGTAACCACTGCCTGGGCCAGCGAGCACGTGGGAGCGATTGTCGAGGCGTGGTATCCCGGCGAAGAAGGAGGCTCGGCGATCGCGGACGTCTTGTTCGGCGATTACAATCCCGGCGGAAGACTGCCGGTCACAATCTATAAATCCGTCGATCAACTGCCTCCGTTCGGCGAGTACAAGATGGCGGGAAGAACCTACCGCTACTTCTCCGGCGAACCTCTTTACCCGTTTGGCTACGGGCTGAGTTTCACCCATTTCGAATACAGCGGGCTGAAGGTAGGCGCCCAGCAAATCGGCACGAATGAGAATCAACACGTCAGCGTTCAGGTGAACAACGCCGGTGCCCTGGGCGGCGATGAGGTAGTGCAACTCTACGTAACCCACGAGAATTCTCCCGTCCCCGTTCCGATTCGGTCGCTGGCGGGATTCAGCCGGGTTTACCTGAAGCCGGGTGAAAGCAAAATCGTGGATTTCGGTCTCGCCCGCCGCTCATTCTCAGTCATTGATAAAAGTGGGAAACGTGTAGTCATTCCGGGGAGGTTTAGAATAGAGGTCGGAGGCAAGCAGCCGGGATTCCACGGAACCGCCGACGCCGCGACCACCGGAGTTGTGACAACAGAGTTTGAAGTCGCCGGCGCCACGACGCCGTTGAAATAATGTCGACGAAGCGGCGGGTTTACCCCGCCATTCTGCCCCCGACCGTGGGGCCGCGGTGCCGGGTATATGGCGGGGTAAACCCGCCGCTTCGTCGTGGTTTGGACGCTGGCCAAGCGGACCAATATCTGGAGGTTCGCAAACCCGCGAAGTGAATGCGCACCATCCTAATGCGGAATGCCGTGCTGATGCATGCGGCGGTGGAGTGCAGCGCGGGCGTCGGTATAGACTTTTCGAATCCTACCGTGAGTCTCCGGGTCGCTTCGCGTCGCGAGCGTGTCCACATACAACTGCGCGCCATCGATAAGCTGGAGGAAGTACGTGGCAGCCTCCGGCGAAAACAACTCCCTCCCAGGAACCTGCACGTAGACGGGCGAGGTGTGCGCGGCAATCTTGAATCGCCACGAACTCGTGGGGCCGGATTCGGACGAGCATCGCGCCGCGATCCACCCCGGTCCCTCCACCTTGATCTTTTCCGTCAGCCGAATCGTCCGTGCGCCGGAAGGCTCGTTGCGCGAGGCAACGACTTTGCCGTTGAGAATGACCTCCAGGCGATGGATGGGCACAAAGCACTGCGCGTCGGCGGTAACTTCGATCGTGCCGCCGCCCGCGCCCAAAGTGATCTCCGCTCCCGGCGGCCTGCCATCGGCGTGAAACATCAGGAGCGGGCCGGAACTGGCGAAGGTATTCCCCAACCGCACAGCCTTGGCGAAGTTGGGATAATTGAACTCCTGTTGACCGAGATAGGTGTATACCCGATTGACGCCCGCGGCGATATAGGCGCCCATCTTATCCGTCCCCGCGACGGCAGGCAGGCGATAACCGCAGTTCAGGTAATGATACCAATCGAGATAACGCAGGGTTTTGAACTCCTCTATCGTCTTGGAACGAAGCTCTGCATCCTCCTGCGGCCAAAGCTCGACCGCATCGATTTTGCCGAGCACGATGTCCGCCGCAATTTCACCTGTGGGGTACGGGAAATGTACGGCTACAGAGAGGCCCTGGCGCTGGCGGCAGACGTCTGACCACTCCGCCATGCTGCTCCAAAGCGGATCGCCCAGGAACGACTCGTCCGGTCCGTCCGCCGACAGGGGAAAGACCGCCCTGCCCTGCACCCCCTCCAGCCCGATGTGCCCGAGAATGTGCTGCCGATTCTCGGTGCCCACCCACACCATC
>Ga0182030_10006330_pt1 | contig 24996 bp, 23 predicted proteins | sample 812S3MmetaG_FD_121299 | JGI IMG/M metagenome (GOLD analysis project Ga0182030, IMG submission 121299) | Permafrost microbial communities from Stordalen Mire, Sweden - 812S3M metaG (Illumina Assembly) | ecosystem: Environmental > Terrestrial > Soil > Wetlands > Permafrost | place: Sweden...
ACACTTTATGGCCCGGGCAGTGATACCAATATCGAATCAGCCCATGTCTTGGGCGCGTTGATAGCCAAATTTCATAAGGCCAAAAAAGAAAATGCCAAAGAGGTCATTATCTGGGGTACTGGAAAAGCAAGACGGGAATTCTTGCACGAAGATGATTTTGTTAGCGCTTGCATTATTTTGATGAAATCATATGTTGGGTCACAAATGTACAATGTCAGCAGTGGAGATGATGTGACGATCAAGCAATTAGCAAGCATGATCAAAAATATCAGCGGTTATAAAGGCAAGATCAAATTCGATAAAACTAAGCCCGAGGGCGCCCTGCGCAAACTCATGGATAATACCTGCATGTGTCAATTAGGCTGGAAGCCAAAGGTAAGTTTAGAAGAAGGCATCGAGAAGACGTATCAATGGTACATTCGCCGGTAATAAAGAAGGACCGCGGTATTTTCGCCGAGCCCGTAGCATAATGGATAAAGGAAGAAAATGCGGGTCAATAAAATATTCTTGATTTTGATGGCCGTCGCTATCCTGATCAAGCTTTCTTTATTTGTTGGTGGTACGCTTCGTGTAGCTGACAGCAAGATGGCTCCGGATACGGCTTGGTATTTAGAGTTAGGCAAATCTCTCTATGAGAAAGGATCTTTTTCTTTGCCTGATCAATATGGGGCAACGCATCCGGAGACGTTTCGTACGCCGGGATATCCGCTTTTTTTAGCCGTTCTTCATGATGCCGCCAAGATCCCCTTAAACGGGGTCATTTTGGTGCAGGTCATGTTGACTCTTTTGGTAGCCTGGATCATATATATCGTCGCGGGCCAGATCGATGGCAAGATCGCCCCTTTAAGCGCGATAATATTCTTGTTCGATCTGCCGACGACGATGATTGCGCTAAGATTGTTGACAGAAGTTTTATTTATGCTCTTCACGGTGCTTTTTGTTTTGAGTTTTGTTCTTTATCTTCGGCGAGGAGCAGTGAAGTTCCTTATTTTATCGGCATTGGCCATGGTCGTTTCGGTCTATGTCCGTCCGGGCGCCTATTATTTGGGAGCAGCAGTCGCTGTTTTTATTGTTTATGCCAATGTGCCTCGAAATATAAAAAGAGCGCTCATGCATGCCGTGCTTTTTGGGGCCGTTGTGTTCAGTCTTTTGGGGGCATGGCAGGTCAGGAATTATAACTGTTGCAAGGTAACGGCTTTTTCTACTGTCAATCATGGCATTGATCAAGCCAATGGGATAGCTTCAGGTTATACGAGGGAGCAATCTCCTTCATCGCACGGAGAGATGCCGGCAGAGTATTATTCCATGTTATTCTTAAAGGCAGCGGTTTCCTTCATGACGATGCCGGGATCTTTGAAATATTTCGGTTCGTCTGTTTTGACTAATCTAGGAAAGGTTTTGGGTTATGCGTATATGGTTTTCTGGATGATTGGTTTCCTGGTGGGGACCATCAAGACCGGCCGGAATATTTATTATCAATTTTTGTTACTGATCATTGCTTGTTTTCTTTTTGGTTCGGCTCTTTTCGTGACAATGATTGCCGGAGACCGGTTCAGAGCGCCTGTTGTGCCTTGCATTGTGATGATCTCAGCCTATGGGTGGGGGATCATATGGAAAGAGCACCGGAAAGACAAAACTAATTTAACAACGTAGGGGCGACCCTTGTGTCCGCCCGCGCTAAGGGAGGATTTTATGAGTTTTACTCGACAAATTTTAGTCACAGGAGCGGCGGGATATATCGGGGCGGTTTTAGTGCCGCGGTTGTTGTCCGAGGGGCATGAGGTCATCGCCTTGGATAATTTTATGTACAATCAAGCCTCACTCTTGGATGTTTGTTACCATGACAAATTAACCATTGTACGCGGGGATACGCGGGACAAGAATTTAATGACCAGGTTAATGAAGAATGCGGATGCTATTTTTCCCTTAGCATGTCTTACCGGGGCTCCTTTATGCGCTAAAGAGCCTCAAGCTGCCCAGGCGATCCTGCTCGATGCGATCAAAATGATACTGGAACTTAAGAGTAAAGAACAAATGGTTATCTTTCCCACCACCAATAGCGGCTATGGGGTGGGAGAAAAGGGTAAGCATTGCACGGAAATGACACCTTTGCGGCCGATTTCTTTGTACGGTAAATTAAAAGTGGAAGCGGAAAATGCAATTCTGGATGCGGGAAATGGCATTACTTTGCGATTGGCCACGGCTTTTGGTATTTCCCCTCGCATGCGCCTGGACCTGTTGGTCAATGATTTTACCTATCGCGCCGTATATGACAAGTTTGTGGTCCTTTTTGAGGCCCATTTTAATCGTAATTACATCCATGTCAGGGACATTTCCAAGGCTTTTATCCATGCTTTGAATAATTTTGACAAGATGAAAAACCAACCCTATAATGTCGGTTTAAGCGACGCTAACCTGACGAAATTGCAATTGTGCCAGGAGATCAAAAAACTCGTCCCTGATTTTTATTTTGTGCAAGCCACTATCGGCGAGGACCCTGACAAGCGCGATTATATCGTCAGCAATGAGAAGATCGAAAGAACGGGATTCAGAGCTGACGTTTCCCTGCAAAAAGGCCTACAGGAATTGATCAAGGGTTATCAAGTCATTAAACGCAATCAATTTGCCAATATTTAGAGGATTTCATGAAACAGATGGATGTTCTGTTTGTTCACGCCAATGGGGCCAAGAAGATCTATCAGGACCTGGCCAATCATTTTTCTGCCATCGAGCCCCCGATCTGGGCAGGTATGCTGGCCAATCATTGCCGCACTAAAGGGTTTTCTGTCAATATCCTGGATTGCGAGGCTTTGCATCTGGATGAGCTGCAGTCTGCAGAGAGAATAATAGGGGATAATGCACGCCTGGTCTGTTTTGTGGTGTATGGCCAGCAGCCTTCGGCTAGCTCCCAGAATATGGCTGAAGCCACCACTTTAGCCGACACGGTCAAAAGATCGGCGCCCGATTGCAAAATTCTTTTTGTCGGTGGGCACATCGCTGCTTTGCCCCATGAAGTTTTAGAAAGGCATCAATCAATTGATTTTGTCTGCCAGAATGAAGGCGTTTATACCATTTCCAATTTATTAAAGACCAATTTAAAAGATGGACTGGAAAAAGTGGATGGTTTGGGATTCCGTTTGGGGGGCCAAGGCATTGTTTTAAACAAGCCTTCTCCCATTGTAGCCAAGGAGGATTTACCCAGAGAGCTTCCGGGCATTGCCTGGGATTTATTGCCTTTAAAAAATTACCGTACCGCCTTGTGGCATTCATATCCTAATAATTCCGAGCGTCAGCCTTTCGCGGCTTTGTACACGTCTTTGGGCTGCCCCATGAAATGTTCTTTCTGCATGATCAATATCATCAACCGCCAGGAGAATGAATATTCCGACGGTTCGGCAATTTTCCGTTATTGGGAGCCGGAGCATATCATCAAGGAGTTTGATTATTTTGCCTCTCAGGGCATTACCAATATTAAGATCGCCGATGAGCTCTTTGTGCTTAACGCTAATCATTTTCTTAAACTATGTGAATTGATCATCCAGCGCGGTTATAAATTTAATATCTGGTGCTATTCCAGGGTGGATACGGTGCGTGACCAGTATCTGGCCACGTTAAAAAAAGCCGGTGTCAATTGGCTGGCTTTGGGCATTGAAAGCGGCAATACCCGGGTACGCAAGGATGTGACCAAGGGCCGCTTTGAAGACGTGGACATCCGTTCGGTGGTGGGCAAGATCAGGGAGCATGGCATTAATGTTATCGGCAATTATATTTTTGGCCTGCCTGAGGATGATCTAGAGAGCATGCAGATGACCCTGGATCTGGCCATGGAGATGAATACCGAGGAAGCTAATTTTTATGCGGCCATGGCTTATCCTGGCTCTCCTTTATACGGCATCGCCAAAAAAGAAGGGTGGAAATTGCCGGTGAGCTATGAAGGGTTTTCCCAGCACTCCTATGAAGGACAGCCTTTACCGACCAAATATTTGACCGCCGAACAGGTCTTGAGCTTCCGGGATGAGGCTTGGTTGAAATACCATACCAATCCTAAATTCCTGGAACTTATAAGGAATAAATTCGGCCAGGCGGCGGTGGATGAGACGAATAAGTCGACCAAGATAAAATTAAAACGTAAGATCCTGGATGAGGCCAACGTAATCCTATGATCATTTCCCGTACCCCATTTCGCGTGTCATTTTTTGGCGGAGGCACTGATTATAAAGGCTGGTTCCAGGACCATAACGGGTCTGTTTTGGCCACCACCATTGATAAATATTGTTATATCACCTGCCGGCACCTGCCGCCGTTCTTTGAACACAAATCGCGCATTATTTATTCCAAGATGGAGCATGTGCGTGAGTCCATCGATGAAATCGACCATCCTTCAGTGCGTGAAGTCCTGCGTTTTTTGAAGGTCCATGAAGGCATTGAGATCCATCACGACGGAGATCTGCCGGCGCGTACGGGGCTGGGATCAAGTTCTTCGTTTACCGTTGGATTGCTCAATGGTTTGTATGCCCTCAAAGGTCAGATGGTCACCAAGGAGAGGCTTGCCCGCGAAGCCATTTATGTGGAACAAGACTTGATCAAGGAAAATGTCGGCTGTCAGGACCAGACCCTGGCCGCTTATGGCGGATTTAATTTGATTGAATTCGGCGGGACCAATCATCTGCGCGTGCAACCGCTCACCGTTCCGACGGATAAATTGAACCTTTTGCAGCAGCATTTGATGCTTTTTTTTACGGGGTTTTCCCGGACCGCTTCGTCCATTGCCAAGTCACAGATCGAGAATATCCCCCAAAAAAAGGCGGAATTAGTCCGCATGCATGAAATGGTGCATGAAGCCGTGGAAGTTCTAAACGGCAATGATTTGTTGAAATTCGGCCGTCTTCTCGATGAAACCTGGAAGCTCAAGCGCACCTTGTCAGACAAAATATCCAGCGCGTACATTGATGATCTGTATGACACGGCGAAGCGGGCCGGGGCCATTGGAGGGAAACTGCTCGGGGCAGGCGGAGGCGGTTTTGTGTTGCTTTTTGCCCAGCCTGAAACCCAAGCCCAAATTCGCTCAAAGCTCAAAGACCTTTTGGAAGTTCCTTTCAAATTTGAGAACTTAGGAAGCCAGATCATTTTTTATCAACCCGACAGCGGTTTAATAAAATGACAATAAATATAATGTCATTCCCGCGAAAGCGGGAATCCATTTATAAGTAGTTTTTTATGGATCCCCGCTTTCGCGGGGATGACAATTCTGGAGATCAACATGTTTCCTGACGTAGTCATCCTTGCCGGCGGTTTAGGCAAACGTCTTAAATCCGTCACCGGCGGCTCCCAGAAAGTCTTAGCCAAAATAGGCCAACAGCCTTTTTTGGAGATCCTGATCGATTATATTGCTTCCCAGGGCGCCACCAGGTTTATTTTATGCGTCGGCCATGGCAGTAATGAAGTGGAAGCTTATTTTAAGGACAAATGGGTGGGCCGTGAAATTATTTTTTCCAGGGAAGATTCTCCCTTAGGCACCGGCGGGGCCATCAAACAAGGGTCGGCCTTGGTCAATACCGATACCTTCCTGGCCATGAACGGCGATTGTTTTTGCGTCATCAATTACAATGCCTTGATCGCCTGGCATAAGAAGCAAAAAGCCAAGGCAACCATTGCGATCACCCGGCTTGCGGATGTCCGTGACTATGGGAGCATTAAGATCAATGATAAGAGCCAGATCATTGGGTTCGAAGAAAAATCGATCCAAGCCCAGGCGGGGATGATCAATACAGGTACCTATTGTTTGGACCGCAAGGTCTTTAATTTGGCTTCAACACCCCAAAAGTTTTCCATCGAATACGATTTTTTTCCGTACTTGGTGGGACAGGGTTTTTACAGCTTTGAGGTGGAAAATAAGTTCATCGATATCGGCACTCCCGAGCGCTACCAATGGGCGCAGGAACATTTGAAGGATCAATATGGATTTTAATAAAAGAACAGCTATTAGCGACGGTAAGGAAGAGACTAAATCCGGGTATAAAGTACCTTTTGGGACAATATCGATCACGCCCAAAGCCAAGAAACTCATTGATGAGGCCATTGAACAGCGTTGGCTCACCAAAGGCAAATACGTCAGGGAATTCGAGGAGAAATTCGCGAGGCTATTTGGCGTCAAATACGGCGTTGCGGTCTCCAGCGGTACGGATGCTGATGCTATTGCCTGCGCGGTACTATATGATTTTGGCGCCAAGCGGGCCGACGAGATCATTGTGCCGGCCCTGACATTTGTGGCCACGGGCAATGCTGTCTTACAGGCAGGGTTCACTCCCGTTTTTGTCGATGTCGAGCGGGAGACATTAAATATTGACCCTAAAAAAATTGAGAAAGCCATCACTTCCAGAACGCGTGCCATTATGCCTGTGCACCTGATGGGCAAGCCCGCGGCTATGGATGAGATCATGGGGCTGGCCCAAAAACATAAGCTGTATGTTATCGAGGATGCCGCTGAAGCGCATGGGGCCGAATATAAAGGTAAAAAAATAGGCACCATCGGGGACATGGCTTGTTTCTCGTTGTATGCGGCGCATATTGTGACGACCATCGAGGGCGGCATGATCATCACCGATAATGAGAAAATGGCCCAAGCGGCCCGTTCCCTGCGCAATCATGGCATGGAAGGGAAATTCCAATTCAAGCGCATAGGGTTTTCTTCCAAGATGAATGAGATCGAGGCCGCGGTGGGCTTGGGGAATATTGAGATATTTCACGATATCCTGGAGAAAAGGCGTGCTAATGTGCGTCATTTGATCAAGGCCTTTGGCCGGTTTGATAAATATTTTTGGTATCTTAAGGAAGAGTCCCATGAAGTTTTAGGTCCGCACGCATTTTCGATCATTCTTAAACCGGGTTTAAATTTTACCAAGGATGAATTCGTGACCTACTTAGAGAAACAAGGGGTTGATTCACGTAATTTGTTTTATTCGATCCCCACCCAAACAGAAAGCTATCAGTTCATGAATCACAAGCTTGGGGACTTTCCCCAAGCGGAGTATTGTTCCAACCACGGAACACATATCGGCTGCCATCAGGATATTAATATCAGTCAATGCGATTATGTGGTTGAGGTTGTATCAAGGTTTCTCAGTGCCCACGGGGCAGTGGATTCATAGTTAATAAAGAGAGGCTGCAATTGATGAAGATTAGCGGAGCAACGATTGTGCGCAATGCCATCAAATTTAGGTATCCTGTAGTGGAAGCGATACTTTCAGTGTTGCCTATCTGTGATGAATATATCGTCAACGTAGGGGACTCTACTGACGGCACGCTTGAGCTGGTGAAGTCTATTAAAGACCCCAGGATAAAGATCTTTAAGCGCGTATGGGACATGTCTATCGGGCAGGATGTGCTATCGGTGGAAACTGATTTTGCCGTGAGCCAATGTACGGGAGATTGGGTTTTTTATAACCAAACGGATGAACTTATTCACGAAGATGATCTTATCCGTATCAAGGAATACATGAAACGGTATCTGAATGACCCTAAAGTGGGCGCGTTCCAGTTTCGTTGGATCCATTTTTATGGCAGTTTTTATCGTTACCGGATCGATGGGGGCTGGTTCCAGAAGCAGGTCCGTGTTATCAAGAATAATGGCAAGTATGTGTCCCATGATGGGGCGTGGGGTTTCAGGTGCAAGGATGGGACTTCGTTAAAAGGACTTAAGGCGCCTTTTTTTATTTATCACTATGGATGGGTGCACGATCCGCAGACAATGGCCGAGAAAAGAAAGAACGCCCATGCCATCGGTTTTTTTGCCGAGCTAGACGAAAAAGAAAAGAAGCCCGAATATGATTACGGAGACCTGTCCCGTTTTCCTGTTTATTTTGGCACCCATCCGTCGGTCATGGGCCATTTGATCAAGAAGCACGCGGTCAGCCAACAAGATTGGCAAAAAATTATCGCCCGTTTTTGGTGGAACCCATTATTGTGGTTTAGGGTACGTTATAAAACCTGGCGGCGGGTCAAAGAGAAACTCCTCTAAAAAGTAATGACAGGAAATAAAAGGCCATGTTGCAATCCGATAATTATATCAGATACGGACTGTTGCTGATGTATCCATAGAAAGGGAATAAGAAGTGTTAAACACAAATTCAAATAATTCCTGCGGGCATATAAAAGCCTGGGCACCCCGGATCACCAATAATAAATTTATCCGTAAATTATTATATAGAAGGTTCTTTCGGGGTATTTTTGGGATCATCGGTCCCAAATATATCATTTATGAAATCAATGGCTGCAAGTATTATTGTAATCTGCTTGATCAAGGAGGCGTGGTCCATTACTTTTTGAAGAACAATCATTATGAGCCGTATATCACTAAACTAATGTCGGAATATACGCAATCGACCGGGGATGTGATGGATGTGGGTGCGAATATAGGGTATTTCTCGATACTTTGTTCTAAAAATACAAACGGTAAAGTTTATTCAATGGAACCGGAACCGACCAATTATCGTGATATTGTTGAAAATATCCGCTTGAATGCGTCGAATAATATTTTACCTTTCAATTTAGCCGCAGGTAATTTAAATGAGAAGATCAACTTCTATGTGAATAATAAGAATTCAGGGGACCATCGGTGTTCTAAATTGGACGATAATTTATACAAAGTAATTCAAGTGGATATGAAGCGCATAGATAATGTTTTGACAAAAGAAGAATTTGATAATATTCGGCTTATTAAGATCGATGTCCAGGGATATGAAATGAAGGTGTGTGAAGGGATGGCGAAGTATTTGAAGGGATCCAAAGATCTTAAAATCATCTCCGAACTGGAGCCAAAGGGCATGTTAAAGGTCGGTGATGAGCCTGCCCAATATCTTCAATTCATGCAAGACAATGGTTTTAAAATATCTATCATTGATGAGGAAAAACGTATTTTGATTCCCGCATCCATAGAAGAAACGATCAGTTGGTCCCGTAAGTCTCAAACCTCAAATATTTTGTTTGAAAAATAATTTTGGGAATATTTTTAAATTCCGGATGATACCCCTGCGACATTATGAATTTTAATAAAATCTTGATCATTAACCCTTATGGCATCGGGGATGTGTTGTTTACCACACCGGTTATTAGGAATCTGCGCCTGGCATATCCTCAGGCTTCTATCGCGTATTTGGCCAACCGCCGCACCGCGGGTTTTCTTAAATTTAATTCCGAAATAGCGCAAGTTTTTGTTTATGAGCGCGATGAGTTCGTGGGGAATTGGCAAAAATACCTTGAACTGTTTAACAGCATCAAACAAGAAGCCTTTGATGTCGTTTTTGACTTTTCTCTTAATAGTTCTTTTGGGTTTTTGACGGCTGCCTGCGGGATCAAAAAGCGGGTGGGATTGGATTATCGAAAACGGGGGCGATTTTTAACTGACAAGGTCTCTGTAACTGGTTTTGAGGAGAAACACGTCGTTGAATATTATTTGGACTTACTGCGGTCGATCGAGATCCCGGTTGTTGCAAAACAATTGGAATTAAATGTACCCCTTCAAGAAATTCAATGGGCCCAAGAGTGGATCAAGGGGCATAAAATCAGTCCCGCTAAGCCTTTGATAGCCCTCTTACCAGGCGGGGGCGCAAGTTGGGGCAAGGCCGCCGGATTTAAGAGATGGGCCGCGCCTAAATTCGCTAATTTAATAGACAAAATCATTGAAAATTTCGACGCTGACATTATACTGATGGGAGATTCCAAAGAAGAGGAGTTGTGCCGCGAAGTTGTCAGTCTGGCCCATTTTCCTTTACATTTTGCCGTTGGAGATACCTCTGTGTTGGGATTGGCTGCTTTGCTAAAGCAATGCAAGGTGGCCATCGTCAATGACGGGGGGCCATTACATATGGCGGTAGCTGTGGGTGTCAAGACAGTTTCTATCTTTGGAATGGTAGACCCGCAAGTGTACGGACCCTATCCAATGGCCGAGAACATCGTGGTCCAAAAGGGACTACCTTGCCAGCCTTGTTACCGTCGCTTCCGAATGGCTAATTGCGGGCATATCAGTTGTTTAAAAGATTTATCCGTTGAAGAGGTTTTACGAAAGGTCCAAAACATCTTATGAGCATTCCCTTTATTGATTTTAAAGAACAAAATCGTCTGATCCAAAGTGAAGTGGATTCAGGTTTTAAAAAAGTATTTGAAAAGGGCGATTATATTTTAGGAGAACAAGCCCACCTTTTTGAGGAATCTTTTGCCAAATTCTGTGAAGTTCAATATGGGGTGGGCGTTAATTCCGGCACCGACGCACTGCATCTGGCCCTGATGGCGTTAGATATTCAGGAAGGTGATGAGGTCATTGTCCCGACACACACCTTTATTGCCACGGCCTTGTGCGTTTCATTTTGTCGTGCTACACCGGTTTTTGTGGATATTGAGCCGGATACCTTTAATATTGATCCAAAATCTTTTCAAGCGGCGATCACCAAGAAGACCCGGGCCGTTATCCCGGTACATATTTACGGCCAGCCGGCCAATATGGATGAGATCGCGGCGATTGCCCGCCAACACGGCATTAAGATCGTCGAGGACGCGGCCCAGGCGCATGGGGCCCGATTACAGGGCAAACGTGTCGGGTCAATGGGCGATGTGGCCTGTTTTTCCTTTTATCCCACCAAAAGTTTGGGCGCTTGCGGGGACGCGGGGATGATCGTGACCAATAATAAAGATATTTATGAAAAAGCTTTGATGCTGCGCGATTACGGGCGTCAAGGGCGTTATGAACATAAGATCAAGGGCACTAATTCGCGTTTAGATACACTTCAGGCTGTGGTCCTTAATGCCAAATTAAAACATTTGGACCAATGGAATGACATGCGCGCGAAAAACGCCGCCACCTATAAAGAACTTCTTGGGCCTCTTAAAAGTGTAGTCACTCCTGTTGCTAAAGAAGACCGCACGCATGTATATCAAACCTACGCCATCCTTGTGCCCCATCGCGACAAAGTTGTGGAGTCCATGAAAGCCCAAGGTGTGGGAGTGCTCATCCATTATCCGATCAGCTTGCACCTGCAGGGGGCTTATGCGGAATTAGGGCACAAAAAAGGAGATTTTCCCATCGCTGAAAAGGTGGCCGGTGAAGTGATGAGCCTGCCGATGTTCCCTCATATGACCAAGGAACAAATCGAGGCGGTGGTAGAGGCATTGGTAAAATCTTTGTAAAAATTAATGGTGGGACCAAGTGATGGGCCGATTTTATCATAATATTTTTTATCAGGACCTTATCAGCCTGCCATCGACGATAATCAAGACGGTCAGGCGCAATGCTCGGGGCGAGAAATTCGAACCGGAAGTTAAGGCCCTGTCAGGGTTGATCAAGCCGGGTAGCATTTGTTTCGATGTGGGCGGGGCGTATGGCCGTTATGCGTTTCCCTTGTCGGGCATGGTGGGGCCGCAGGGCAGGATATATAGCTTTGAGCCGGGAAGTTATAGTTACAAAGTATTCTCATTTGTAAAATTTATTTTTGGCCTAAAAAATGTGACTTTGATCAAAAAGGCGGTCTCCGATAGATCAGGGACCATTGAATTGTGCTTACCGTCCAAGAGGTCAGGGAAGCTTGGCCCTTCATTGGCCCATATTCATTCAGGGAAAAAAGAAGACAGCTTTTGTGAAACAGTGGACATGCTGTTCTTGGATGAATTCGCAAAACAAGAGGATTTGAAGCGCCTGGATTTAATTAAGTGCGATACCGAAGGCTCAGAGTTATTGGTGTTTCAAGGGGCCAAGGGCGTCATTGAGCGCTTTAAACCCATTGTACTTACAGAGATCGACGTGAATAATATGTCGCGATACCAACAACAGCCGTCCGATATCATCAATTTTTTCCGCCAATGGAATTATAAACTTATGGTTTGGCAAGCGGGTACTTTTATCCCGGTTGCAGATGCCCAAAAACCGGGGAATTATTTCTTTATCCCGGAGCACATTGTTATTTAATAGAAGGGTCAATTAATCGATTATGAAAGTTATTTTTCTCGACAGAGACGGTGTTATCAACGAGTTTCCCGGTAACGGTGCATACGTGACCAAGGTCAAAGATTTTCATTTTATTCCAGGGTCTCTGGACGCTATCCGCGCCTTGACCCAGAGCGGGCACAAGATCTTTGTCATCTCCAACCAGGCGGGTGTGGGCAAGGGGGTTTATTCCCTGGATAAACTCAAACGCATTGATGCCAAGATGATCAAAGGTGTCCAGAAAGCCGGCGGCAAGATACGCAAGAGTTTTTATTGCACTCACCGCTCGGATGCCGGTTGTGACTGTCGTAAACCCAGTCTCGGTCTTTTAAAAAAGGCACTGAAGTCCCTTAATAAGACCATTGTTCATGCGCAAAAGGCCTTTTTTGTCGGAGACACCGAGGGCGATATCAAGACAGGGCATAACGCGGGCTGTAAAACAATTTTTGTGCTCTCAGGCCATCAAGACCGTCGCTATATGCGTAAATGGACGGTCAAACCGGACCACATTGTCAAAGATTTGAAAGCGGCAGTCCCCATTATCCAAAATGAAAATTCTAGTCATCCACGCAACGGCCGGAGCCGGGCATAAAAAAGCGGCAGAGGCCATTTTTAACGGCTTAAAGCTCAAGGGCATCCACGACGTTCGTCTGGTTGATGCCCTTGATTATACTAACCCTCTTTTTAAAAAGAATTATCCCGGAGCTTATACTTTTTTAGTTACACGGCTGCCATGGCTATGGGGATATTTATTTGGATGGCTGGATGTTCCCTGGATCCAGCCATTGGTGCAAAGTGCCAGGCGTATGTACAACAGCCTTAATGCCCGGGCGTTAGAGAAATTCTTGATCAAGGAAGAGTTCGATGATGTTATCACGACCCATTTTTTGTCGGCGGAAGTTTGCTCCTATCTTAAACGTAATGGCAAGATCAAATCTAGGATCATTTGTGTGGTGACGGATTTCGATGTGCATCACATTTGGGTCAATGATGGGATCGATGTTTATACCGCAGCTTGTGACTACACTAAAAATAAACTGATTGCCTTAGGTGTGAGCCCTGAAAGAATCTTCACGACCGGCATACCCACCGATGCTAAGTTTTTCCATAAGCCCGACACATCTGCTTTAAAGAAAAAATTAGGGATCCAAGACGGTATTCTGACGGTCTTGATCGCGACAGGCTCTTTTGGCATGGGCCCCATTGAAAAGCTCATTGAATTACTGGCAGGGTATCAACTGCTGATCGTATGCGGTCAAAACAGTGTTTTGTATGAACGCTTAAAACCTTTGGCCCAAAAGAATGTGCATATCATGGGATTGGTCGATAATATGGACGAGTTGATGGCTGTCGCCAATGTCATGGTGACGAAACCCGGGGGACTGTCCATTTCTGAAGCGTTGGTAAAGAAATTACCGATGTTATTTTTTAGCGCCATCCAGGGACAGGAGACCAATAATATCAAGGTTTTAAGTACCTATGAGATCGTTGGTCCAACTCAAAGCTCATTACCCGAGATCGCCCAGATCATCCATGAGTGGAGCTCTAACCCTAAAGATCTAGACGCATTGCGCCTGCGTTTGGGCGACTTATCCAAACCCAATGCCGTTAATGATATCATTGCTTTATTATGAATTTTCCCTATTACTTGCTAGGTGTTAGCTAGTTTATTATATGATAGCTCAGATCGTATTTGATTTACCCCTCGATGGTCCTTTTGATTATTTGATCCCCGAACAGTTAATCCCCATGACCGTGGTTGGGACGCGTGTTAAAGTATCATTTGGACCCAAAACCCAAATTGGATATGTAATTGGCATCTTAGAGCAAAGTAAAATCCTTAAATTAAAACCTATCCTGTCCATAGGGGATACCTCCGCGGTTTTTAACAGCCTGGAGTTGGCTTTTGCCCAAGACTTTTGTGCGTATTACGGCTGCAGTTTAGGGGAAGCTTTAAGCACAATATTAAGGAATAAAGAAAGCCACACGCCTTCCATCCAACGGGACCATAAACCGCGTTTGACATTACATAGATGCCAGCCTGATTCCTATGCTGGTAAAATCCAGCAGATCATGGACGGGTATCGTCGTCAATATAAAGACACCGCCGGTGATTACTGTCATTTTTTGATTTTGGTCCCGGATAGTTTCAGGGCCCGGAGGCTTTCCCAACAATTACATTCCCTTACCCCGGCGGGGAGGGATAGCCAGGGGGGAGGCGCAAAAATTGGCACCCGTTCTTCTGTCTTTGAATCCGACGGTCAACATGATTGCGTCATTATGGTGGATGATGAAGACGCCTCCTATAAGCAAGAACAGTCGCCCAAGTATGATGCGCTCCAAGTGCTTTTGATGCGTTCTAAAATGTTCGGCTTTGATGTGGCTTTTGTGGGCGTTTCTCCATCGGTGGAACTGATGGCCTTGGTGCGCGCTGACCCTGAGGCCAGAACTATCGATGAGCCAGCGGACAGCGCCCCACCGGCGAGGCTGGTTGACCTGACTAATTATAAATTTATCCCAGGGCTGCTCTCAGTGCCTGTTAGAGAGGCGCTGGAAAGGACATTCAAAGAAGGTAAGAGGAGCATCCTGGTTTTAAACCGCCGGGGATCGTATCGCCTTACCCGTTGTGTGGATTGTGGGGAGATCTTAAAATGCAGCCACTGCGATAGTTCACTTATTTATTCCCGGTCAGAAGGGAAATATTTATGCCGCTATTGTACCTATACGCTCGCCGGAGACACTGTTTGCCCAAAATGCCATAAGCCCTCCTGGCGTTCACAGGGCATCGGTGTGGAACAAGTACAGACAGAGTTAAAAAAATATTTTCCGCAAGCAAAGATCTTTTCTTTTGAGCGGGCGGGACGCCTCAAAAAGTCAAATGGCCCTGTTGGCGGCGGTGAATCTCTGCCCGATTTTGACATCCTCATTTCCACCAGCGCAGTCCTGCGTTTCCAAGGGACAGTAAAGGCTCAATTTGCAGCGTTCATCGATTTTGATGCGGAGTTAAACCGTTTAGACATGCGCTCTGCGTTTAATGCCTTTAGTTTTGTACTTCATATCAGCAGCATGGCACTGGAAGCTGTTTTTATCCAGACCCGCAACATCAATCACTATGTGCTCCAAAGCCTTTCGCGCGGTAATATTAAAGGATATTACGACGAGGAGTTGAAATTAAGAAAAGAATTTGGGTTTAGTCCCTTTAAACACTGGGTTAAAATTAGCTGGCGGGGTAAATTAGAAAAGGCTGCCAAAGAAGTTGCCCAAAGAGGGTATGATGGATTTAAAAAATCATTAACTAAGATGCATTACGTCATAACACCGCCCTTGGCTGATGCCGTGGGTCGCAAACGTGATCAATTCCGTTTTAATGTGATGGTACAGACGCCTCACGTGCCCCCAGCCGTGTCCCTCATCAAGTCCACCCTCCAAAAAATTAAACGCCCCAGAGGTGTAGTCATGACCCTTAATGTTGATCCTTAATATAGATGCTATCCTTGACCGCCTGGGATACAATGCGTATACTATCGAATAATATGCGTATCATTTTTTTCGGCAGTGATGATTTTGCTTCCTCGCATTTGGAGCATCTCTTGACCTTCGGGCATGAGGTGCTTTGCCTTGTCACGGGTCCTGATAAACCGCAGGGACGGGGGATGAAGGTCTATGTTTCGCCCATCAAACAGATCGCCATGGAGCGCCAAATCCCATGCCTTCAGCCCTTGTCCTTAAAGGACAAAGATATCGTTGATGCGTTGAGATCTTACCAGGCAGATATTTTTGTGGTCGTGGCCTTTGGCCGTCTCTTGACACAGGAAGTTTTGGGACTGCCCAAAATGCTTTGCATGAATGTGCACGGCTCGCTTCTTCCTAAATACCGCGGAGCAGCACCTGTAAATTGGGCTATTCTAAACGGGGACAAGGAAACCGGCGTGACCATCCAGAAAATGGCCTTGGCGCTGGATGCAGGCGATATTATCGCCCAGGAAAAGATGCTCATTAACGACGATGAAAATGCCGCACAATTACGTAAACGCATGGCCTCAGTGGGGGCCAAGTTGTTGCTCAAGGTTTTGGATAAGAGCCCCATAGGTCAATTTTCATTAAGCCCTCAAGATGAATCTTTAGTAACCTACGCGCCAAAATTGACCAAGGAGATGGGGAAGATCAATTGGAAAAATAAAGCGCGATCGATCATGGATCAGGTGCGAGGTCTTCAGCCTTGGCCGGGCGCATACACTTTCTATAACGGTAAAATGCTTAAAATCACCCAAGCCCAGATCTCGACAGAGGATATTGGTAATTACAGTCCAGGGCAGGTGTTCAAGACCGGCAAAAACGGTTTTCACGTTGCTTGTTTGGACAAAGGCCTGTTGATCAAAGAAGTCCATCCCCAGGCAGGTAAGGTAATGCCTGCAAATAGTTTTGCGGCAGGATATAAAATAGCAGTAGGGGTTCGATTTATCGGCCCCGTTGTGGTATAATTCCACTCATGTCTCAATTAAGAAAAGACCCCATAGTCGGACGCTGGACCATCATTGCCACTGAGCGTGCCCGACGCCCGGCAGCCTTTGTGGACCCGCAATCTTCCCAAACTGACCCCAAACAGTGCCCGTATTGTCAGGAGGCATCCTTTAAAGGAATTTATGAGTCTCATGGGGTGAAGGTCATCAATAGCAGCAGCCCTATTTTAGATGATATTAAACCATTTGAACACCGTGGGCATGGGCTTTATGATGTTTGCTATAGTTACGGCAGCCATGAGATCGTCGTAGAAACCCCTGATCATATCGCGAATATGGCGGACCTGTCCCAGGAAGAGATCAAGGCGGTTTTCCAAACCTATGCTTTGCGCATGCAGATACACCGCAAGAACCCTTTTATTGAATATGTTTTAGCCTATAAGAATTATGGTGTTGCCGCCGGTTCCCGTAATATCGGGCACGCCCGTTCGCAGATCATGGCAGTGCCGGTATTGCCCATGCGCGTTACAGATAAAACCAACGGGGCCAGGAATTATTTTGATACTCATGAGCGCTGCTTATTTTGCGATATAGTCAATCAGGAACTTAAGATCAAAGAGCGCGTGGTCGTCCAGAACGACCATTTTGTGGTCATTACTCCTTTTGCTTCAAGGTTTCCTTTTGAGACTTGGATATTGCCCAAGCATCATCACTGTGATTTTGCCGACGGCATCAACGGCTATGAAGATTCGCTTGCGGCCATCATGAAAGATATTTTATTGCGTTTTAAAATAGGGTTAAACGACCCTGCTTATAATTATATGATACAAACCTCTCCGGTCAAAAAATCATCCTCCTTCAAAGATGATTACCACTGGCATATTGAAGTCATGCCGCGGTTGACCCGGGTGGCCGGTTTTGAAAGAGGCACCGGTTTTTATATCTGTCCTATCCCGCCGGAAATGACAGCATCTTTTTTAAGGGAGGTTGATATATATGCCTGAGCTAAGGCGAGATCCGGTGGTGGGTCGTTGGGTGATCATTGACAGCGATCACACTAAAGGCCCTTTGGATTTTCCCAAAGTGGACAATACCCCCAACCGTCAGGCGATCTGCCCATTTTGTCCCGGACGAGAATACCAAACGCCCCAGGAAGTCGGTGCTGTGCGCGGCCCTAATAGTCCTGCCAATACGCCCGGATGGCTGGTTCGGACAGTGCCTAATAAATTTCCGGTTTTGTCCTCTGAGGGAACTCTTGAAAAAGAAGGCCATGGCATTTATGACCAGATGACCGGCATTGGTGCCCATGAGGTTTTGATCGAGAGCCCTGACCATGATAAAACCCTTACCGAATTGACCAAGGAAGAAATGCAAGCGGTGATAAGCCAGTACCAGGACCGCTATCGTCAACTATCAAAGGACAACCGTTTTAAATATGTGGTGATCTTTAAGAATTTTGGGGCCTCTGCCGGGGCCACTGTTGAGCACACCCACAGCCAGATCATTGCCTTGCCCATGGTCCCTAAAACCGTGCTGGAAGAACTTAAGGGCTGTGAACATTATTATCAACATCACGGCCGGTGCGTGTTTTGCGATATGATCGCACAGGAATATCAGGACAAAGAGCGCATCGTCGTGGAAAACAGCAGTTTTTTGGCTTTTTGTCCCTTCGCGCCGCGTTATGCTTTTGAAACCTGGATCATCCCCAAAGGGCACAGTGCGGATTTTGTCAATAAAAACCAAGACACCCAAGCCCATTTGGCACAAATTTTGCAAGAGGTACTTAAAAAGGTAAAGAAAGCATTAGGGAATCCGTCGTATAATTATTATCTACATACGGCCCCCATAGGGCATGCTCATGAGGCGTGTTATCATTGGCATATCGAAATTATCCCTAAATTGACCTTCAGTGTTGGTTTTGAGTGGGGGACAGGACTGCACATTGTCCCCACCTTCCCGCATGAAGCGGCCCGTTTTTTAAGGGAAGCTTAAAGGACGAATTGACAATTCAGGCTTTTAAAGTAGAATAGGGTTCTTAGTTTTCCTCAAATTTATGCCGAGATAGCTCAGGTAGTAGAGCGCAGGACTGAAAATCCTGGCGTCCCCAGTGCAAGTCTGGGTCTCGGCACCATTCTTTTTTAACCAATTCTTTTTATGAATAAGATCTCGATTGTTATTCCAGCCAAAGATGAACAGGAACGTTTGCCGTGTTTTTTAAGGACTGTTATTGATTATTGTCGCCAATCTTCGTGTTCTTATGAGATCATTGTGGTTGACGACGGAAGCAAAGATCAAACAGTTAATTCGACCTTGGGCTTCCAAAAAGAGTTCCCTGCGTTGAAAGTCATCAGCCTTGAACGTAACCATGGCAAGGGTTATGCTGTCAAACAAGGGTTCCTCAAGGCCCAAGGGGATATCGTATTATTTTTGGATGCTGATGGATCTACCAAACCTCAAGAAATCGAACGTCATTTGGGGGCCTTTGAGGAGGGGTATGATATTGTCATAGGTTCCAGGGTCCTAAGTGATGGAAAATCTCAAGTCAAAGCGTTGGCTTATCGAAGATGGATGGGGGCTGTTTTTAATTTTTTAGTTTCGCGTATTCTAATTGAAGGTATCAAAGACACCCAATGCGGTTTTAAAATGTTCCGTGCTTCGATTATTCAAGACCTGTTCGGCAACCTTCATCTGGAAGGATATGGTTTTGATTTGGAATTGTTGTTTCTGGCCCAACGAATGAAGTTGCGCATCAAGGAAGTGGCCATTAACTGGTCGCATGTAGATGGCAGCAAGGTCGGTCTTTTAACGGATTCTTTTGGAATGTTATGTAATATCATACAGATCCGGTATTACTTTAAATATAATCGTGATCCTAATCTTGGGGAAGGCCATGAAAATGTTCAGTAATGAAGGACCATTAATAGCTTTAAGCAGTTTGGTCTTAGGGCAAACGGCACTGATCGTAGCCTTTTCTTTTGATACCGAGCAAGGTGAACAAATCCATAAGATGGGCTTGGTTCCCGGCGAAAAGCTGGAAATCGTAAGGTTGCCGCCTCTGGGAGATCCGATTGAAATTAAGATCCGCGGGTATTTTATTTCTTTAAGCAGGAAAGAAGCTGACCGTATCAAGGTCAAAATACTCTCCTAGTCACCTCATGGGGCAGGCAAATGAGATTTAAAGTATACAAAGAACTAAAAGATTTTACAGTCCCTCTCTTATTTGTCGCGGGAGTGGTACTGTTTATATCCATCTTTATTTGGGGGACCGCCAAGGTCATAGAATTGCTTTTGCCCTTATTGATCGTCGTGTCCTATTTGTTGATCATCGTTTTTTTAGTGGGTTTTCTGCCCGCGACTTTTATCAAATATCTTCGGCCATCCCTTGGAGTCTATTGCGGATTGATGTCCCATGCCTTGGGGCTTTCGACCTGGTTGATGTCATTCTTCTATGTCATGAAAGTTTTCGGGTTTTTAGGGATATTCTTTGCTTTCCTTTTTCAGTTTTTGGCGCCCATCGCTGTTTTGGGGGCAATACTTAAAGGTTCCTGGCATATGGCAGGTCATTTATTATTATGGATCAGCTTTACCTACGTGATGAGGTTTTATAGCCATTGGTTGCTGGATTTAAACTCACAGGACCGGCAAAAAAGGGATATTATCGATGTCGATGCCGTTGAAGTGGACAATTAAGGCGTCATTATGATTTTTCAGAACAATCCACATCTGCCTAAAACATTTAAGAAATTTGTTGATATCATGGGCGTTAAGCCGGTCCATGTGCTCATTCCCGTTATTTTATCATTCATCGCATCGGTTTTAGAGGGGTTAAGCCTGGGATTGCTGGCCCCTATTGTCGTGGGGGTGATTAAGAGTGATTATTCTTTCCTGCAAAATAAGCCCATCATAGGGGATATTTTAAGGGGTTTTTATAAACACAGCAGTGATTTTATCACGGAACAAAAATCGATATTTTTATTTATGGCCGTATTAATTTTTTTAACATCTTCTTTAAAATATATCATTGAATACATAAGCAGGGTTTATTCGAATTATTGGAACGGGATATACTCCAAAAGGATGAGCGTGTTTGTTTTTAACAGGTTCCTTGGGTTTGGGAATTTATATTTTGACAGGATAGGGCAGAGTTATGTCAGTACGGTCATGGGGCACACCGAGAAATTCCTTTCGTTGTTTGATTTGATCCAGAATACGATCCGGGAGAGCTTTTATATCATCATCATCCTTATCGTCATGTCGGTCATATCCTGGAAGTTGGTTTTATTTACGGTTCTTTTATTTCCGGTCTTGAATTTTGCGCTTAGGGGCATTGTTAAAAGAATTATAGAGTTGGCGCAGAGGGATTCCCAAGCCTGTGTAGGATTGAATAAAAGTTTATTCAACGTCCTTTCTTGTTTGCCTTTAATTATGGCCTACTCAAAAGAAAAACAAGTTTCCCAAGAATTTGAAAAATCCGCGGAAGCCCGCAGGCAGTTGGTATTTTGGAGGGACAGCATTGGCAGTTTGGCGACTCCTATCCAGTACATTATCATCAGATTGACCATTTTAGGCATGGTTGCTTTTGTGGCTTTTTTTATGGCCAAGGACAAAACTGTCGATTTGGCTGTATTTATGGTATTTTTTTACCTGGCCATTTATGTTTTACCCAAGTTTGCTGTTTTTAACACGGCAAAAATAGATTTCGCGAATTTAAAACAACCTATGCTGGAGATAACAAAGATCCTGAAAGACGAAGGCAAAGAAATCATCCGGGAAGGGAACAAGAATTTTGAAGGTATAAAGGAAGGCATTAAAATCGATCATTTGAGTTTCTTTTATGGGGAAGGAAGGGGGGCTTTAAATGATATCAGTTGTTTCATTGAAAAAGGAAAGGTCACCGCAATCGTCGGCGCAACAGGGTCCGGGAAAACCACGTTCATTAATCTTGTCTTGCGCCTGTATAATTGTCCTCCCGGTACGATCAAAATAGACGGTGTTGATATTGGTGAATTTAAGTTAAATTCTTTGAGAGCCCATATGTCCGTTGTCACCCAAAACAATTTTCTTTTTAATGATACGATCAGGAAAAATATTTCTTTTGGGGTGAACAGGGATGTCTCGGACCAAGAGTTATGGGGAGTCTTAAAAAGGGCCAGGCTATATGATTTTGTCACCTCCCTGCCGGATAAACTCGATACCCAAATAGGGGACAGAGGTGTTAAGATATCCGGAGGTGAACAGCAACGGATCTCTATCGCCATGGCTTTATTGCGTGATACGGACATATTAATGCTGGATGAGGCGACCAGTTTTTTGGACAGTAAAACAGAAGGACTGATACGTCAATCCATTGATGAAGCGATCAAAGGAAAAACCACGATCGTCATCGCGCACAGGTTTTCCACCATCAAAAATGCGGACAAGATCATTGTTTTAGAGAATGGCGCAATTGTTGAACAGGGGCCTCTGGATGAGCTTTTAAAAAATAAAGGAAGATTTTATGAGTATTGGGAAACCCAAAAATTCCATTGATTATTATGGAGGCATCCCAAGTGGGTGAAATGATAAGTCCAAAGAACAATTATTCTAAAACAGCGATAATCATCGGGGCGGGCCCGGCCGGGCTTACGGCTGCGTATGAATTATTACAAAGGGCCCCGCATATAAAGCCGGTCGTCTATGAAATGAGCGGCTATTTTGGAGGTATCGCCAGAACGGTCAATTACAAAGGGAACAGGATGGACATAGGCGGCCATCGTTTTTTTTCTAAATCTTCCCGTGTTCTTCAGTGGTGGCAGAAAATCCTTCCGTTAGAAAGCGGCGCTTCCGGAGACCCGGATCTGGTCCTCAGCTACCATAATAAAACCACGAAGGTCTATCCTTTGTTTGAAGGTGGCGATCCTCAAAAGACAGATAAAGTGATGTTGGTGCGTAACAGGCTTTCCCGGATATTCTTTCAAGGAAGATTTTTTGAATATCCCGTGACCCTCAACAGGAATACTTTGACTAATTTAGGTTTGGCCAGGACAATCAAGATCGGGCTTAGTTATATTTATGCAAAAATCCTGCCTAGAAAAGAAAAGTCTTTAGAGGATTTCTTTATTAATCGCTTCGGCAATGAACTTTACAATACTTTCTTTAAGGATTACACCCAAAAAATATGGGGCGTACCGTGTACCGATATATCTTCTCAATGGGGAGGGCAGCGTGTCAAAGGCCTTTCGATCGGCAAGGTGTTTGCCCTCATGATCAAAAAATTCTTTTTTCCCAAAAGGGTTGGAGAAAACGTTGAGACAAGTCTTATCCAGAAATTTCTTTATCCCAAATTTGGACCGGGCCAGATGTGGGAAGAGGTGGCCGCTCGCCTCCAGGCAGATGGAGCTGACATTTATTTGCATCATCAGGTCATTGGCATGACGATGCATGAAGGGAACATCATTGAAATAAGAATCAAGGACCTTTCCACTGGTGAAGTTAAGATTCAGCCGGGAGATTATTTCTTTTCAACGATGCCAGTTAAGGAGCTTATCGCTTCTATTCATCCCCCTGTGCAAGAAGAAGTTCAACAGGTAGCTTTAGGTCTTAGGTACCGTGACTTTATGACCGTTGGATTGCTGTTGAGAAGATTGAACAATAAAAATATTGTCTTGGATAATTGGATATATATTCAAGACAAAGGTGTAAAAGTAGGTCGCTTGCAAATATTTAACAACTGGAGTCCTTTTTTGGTTAAAGATCCTGATAAGATATGGATAGGGTTGGAATATTTTTGTAATGAAGGCGATGAGCTATGGAATAAAAATGATGAAGAGTTTATGCGGTTTGCCATTGATGAGCTCGTTTTGATCGGGATCGTTAATAAGGAAGATGTGATTGATGGGACAGTCATTCGTATGCCTAAAGCGTATCCAGCTTATACGGGGACATACCCGCTGTTTAATTTGATAAGAAATTTTACAGATAGCATAGAAAATCTCTTTTTGATCGGAAGAAACGGAATGCATAAATACAACAACCAGGACCATTCTATGCTGGCAGCCATGACTGCGGTAGATAACATTGTTTCCAATATAAAATCGAAAGATAATATATGGGCGATCAACATGGAAGATGATTTTTAAGGAGTTTTGTAACAGTCCCAAGAGAGGAGTATTGGAATGGAACAAGTATACGCTATTGCGACAGTGTGGATAGGGCTTGCCGTCATCAGCGCGATTGTTGCCTATCATCTTAGGATATCCATTGCCCTGGTTGAAATTTGTGTGGGTACCATTGCCGCGGCCGTTGCCGGTCATTTTTGGGGGCCTGATGCCATGGGCAGTAACCTGGAATGGTTGCGTTTTCTTGCTTCCATAGGGGCTGTTTTATTGACATTTTTAGCAGGCGCAGAGCTTGACCCACAAGCAATTCATTCCAAGGCCAAAGAGGTCACTATTGTTGGGTTTATCGGTTTCTTGGCTCCATTTTTAGGGTGTGCAGCCGTGAGCCGTTTTGTCCTTCATTGGGACCCAAGGGCTAGTTTGCTGGCAGGGGTCGCTCTTTCGACCACATCCATGGCCGTGGTATACGCCGTCATGCTGGAGACGGGATTTAACAAAACGGAATTCGGCAAAGGTATTTTAGGGGCTTGTTTTATCAATGACTTGGGGACTGTTTTGGTGTTGGGATTTTTGTTCGCCCCCTTTACGTATAAATCAATTGTTTTTGCTGTTGTCAGTGTCGTTGTGCTGGCCTTGTTCCCGTTTTTAACGTCATTACTAACAAAAATTTATGGGAACAGGACTGCGGCTATCCGGGTCAAGTGGGTAGTTTTTGTATTATTGGGACTGGGGGCCCTTGCTTATTGGTCCGGCAGTGAGGCGGTATTGCCGGCGTATGTTGCCGGTATCGTGTTGGCTGAATTTGCCTCCAAAGAAGAGCATTGGATCAAACGCCTGCGGACATTAACAGTCGGATTCTTGACCCCCTTTTATTTTTTACGCGCCGGCTCATTGATCTCCCTGGCCGCCCTGGTTAGTGCTCCGGTTGTCTTTTTGTGTTTATTGGCAGGTAAAGTTCTTTCCAAGATCTTTGGTTTATATCCGGTCATCAGTTGTTTCCGTAAAGAAAAATCAGAGAGATGGTATTACACCTTGATGATGTCCACAGGGCTAACCTTTGGCAGCATATCAGCCCTTTATGGGTTGTCCCACGGGATCGTGACCAAGGAGCAATATTCTTTTCTCGTGGCCACCGTCATAGCAAGTGCTGTCATCCCCACCATGATCGCTAATTTCGCATTTTGCCCCAAGCATCTTCTTGGGTCTGGTCTGAAGGATAAGCAAAAAGGCAGGCTTATGGATGCGGGTGTAGATGAGGAATAATTTGACGTCCTGAATGATAATGTTTAAGATATAAGGATCAATTTTATTAAGAAAGGGGAACAAGTATGTTAGCTAAAGTTAGGGTTGTCAAGATCTTGATGGGGGTATTAATGTTGATTTTATTGGCGGTGCCTCAATTATCCTATGCGGATTGGTCGCTGGGGATTGGAGTTGGAGGCCGTGATCATCATGACGATAGGGGCCG
>Ga0182030_10006331_pt1 | contig 24993 bp, 19 predicted proteins | sample 812S3MmetaG_FD_121299 | JGI IMG/M metagenome (GOLD analysis project Ga0182030, IMG submission 121299) | Permafrost microbial communities from Stordalen Mire, Sweden - 812S3M metaG (Illumina Assembly) | ecosystem: Environmental > Terrestrial > Soil > Wetlands > Permafrost | place: Sweden...
GCGTCGGCTTTCACTTCCGCGGCGACTTGCAACTTCGGCAACGCAATTTTCACCGGCTGTTCTTTGTCCGCGCCATCGAGCTGAACACTGGCTTCAATTGTGTTCGTCGTGCCGGCTTTGAGTTGCACTTTGAAATTGGAAACGAACGTCGCCGGCGTTTCCACCAGCAGCACGTCGCGCGTAAGGCCGCCGTAATTCCACCAGTCGGTGTTGACCGTCGGCACGCCCTCGATGTGGCGGTGGTTGTTCACGCGCACAACGAGCGAGTTGTTTTTCGCCTTCACCAGCTTCGTGATTTCGTAGGCGAACGGCGTGAAGCCGCCGATGTGTTTGCCGAGCTTCTTGCCGTTGAGGTAAACATCCGCCTCGTAATTCGCCGCGCCAAAATAAACAAACAGCCGGTGGTCGGGCGCGGATTTTTTCACGTCAAACTTGGTGCGATACCACACCGAGCCTTCGTAATAAAAAAGTTTTTCGTCCTGCGAATTCCAGTCGCCCGGCACCTTCAGCGTCGGGCTGGTATCAAAATTGTATTCCACCAGATCGGTCTTGTCCTTCGCCGGTTTGTCGAGCGCAAAACCGCCCGTGACCTTTCCGCTTTCGTCATACGGCACGTGGCGATAATCAAAATAGCCCGTGTCATACGGGTCAACAATGACGTGCCATTTGCCGTTCAAGCTCGTCGTCTGCCGCGCAAACACATCGGCGATGACGACTTCGCTGCGGGCGCTGGCCGCCATGACGACGGCGCTAAAAAATATCAGGCATGGTTTTTTCATTTGATGACAATTTGAATCCGGCCAAGTTAGCGGAATCGCAAATCCGAAGGAATAAATTTTCGGCGGCCAAATAAATTCCTTTGCGCCTTTGCGTCTTTGCGTGAAAATTCCGGCGTGCAAGCGCGCTTTCTCCTCGGCCCCGCCGGCAGCGGCAAGACCTTCCGCTGTCTAGCCGAAGTGCGGACCGCTCTGGCGCAATCACCGGACGGTCCGCCGCTGATTTTGCTCGCGCCAAAACAAGCCACCTTCCAGCTCGAACGCCAGTTGCTGGCAGACGCCGAAATTTCCGGATATACGCGGCTAAATATTTTTTCCTTCGACCGGCTGGCGCAGTTTGTTTTTGAAAAGTTAAATGTCGCGCCGCCGAAACTATTGTCCGCCGAAGGCCGGCTCATGGTGCTGCGCGCATTGTTGCAACGGCACGCGGACGAGTTGAAATTATTTCGCAGCAGCGCGCGCCGCACCGGTTTCGCGCAGGAACTCGGAACGCTGCTTGCCGAGCTGCACCAGCATCAATTCACACCCGCCAAACTCCGCGAACTCGCCGCCGGAAAAAATCTGTCCCGCGAGCTCCGCGACAAACTGCACGACTTGGCGTTGCTTCTGGAAAAATACGCCGGCTGGCTGCGCGAGCATGAATTGCAGGACGCGAACCACCTGCTCGATTTCGCCACCACCGCGTTGCGGGAAAATTTCCGCCTTCCGCTTTCCGCCTTCCGCTTTTCCGGCTTGTGGCTTGATGGTTTCGCCGAGATGACGCCGCAGGAACTGGCCTTGCTCGCTGCCGTGGCGCCGCTGTGCGAGCGCGTCACGCTCGCCTTTTGCCTCGAAACGGAGCCGACACCGGAAGCGTCGTGGCTTTCGATCTGGTCGGCCATCGGCAAAACTTTTCAAACTTGTCGCGCACAAATTTCCAACCTGCCCGGTTGTGAAGTGCAGACGGAAATTCTCCCGCGCGCACCGGGCAAAAACCGTTTTCTCGAAAATTCCGCGCTCGCGGAGCTGGAGCAAAACTGGTCGCTGCCCAACGCGGCCGGATTTGAAATTTCAAATCTGAAATCCGAAATTTCCGTCACCGCGTGCGCCAACCCGGAAGCCGAAGCCGTTTTCGCCGCGCGCGAAATTCTGAAATTCGTCCGCGCCGGCAACCGTTTCCGCGACTGCGCGGTGCTGGTGCGGCAGCTTGACGGCTATCACCCTCCGCTCGCGAAGGTTTTTCGCCGCTACGCCATTCCCTTTTTTCTCGACCGCCGCGAAAGTGTGGCGCATCACCCGCTGGCCGAACTCACGCGCAACGCCCTCCGCACCGGCGCGTTCGACTGGCAGAACGACGACTGGTTTGCCGCGCTGAAAGCCGGCTTCTCGCCCGTCGCCGAAACCGAACTTGACCGGCTGGAAAACGCCGCGCTGGAATTCGGCTGGCGCGGCAAAAAATGGCGCGAGCCGTTGCCGGATGAAAACTGCGAGTGCCTGCGCGAAATGATTTTCCCGCCGTTTGAAAAATTTTACGCGGCGCTCGGCAAAAACAAATTTCAGCCCACCGGCGCGCAGCTCGCCGAAGTTTTGCGTGAGCTTTGGTCAGAGGTAAAAGTAGAAGCAACTTTGGAACGCTGGACGCTCGACGAGGAAAAATCCGCAATCCGCAATCCGCAATCCGCAATTCATTCGACGGTTTGGGAGCAAATGAACGCGTGGCTCGACAACCTCGCGTTGGCCTTTCCGCGCGAGCCGCTGCCGTTGCGCGACTGGCTGCCGATTTTGGAAGCGGGCCTGGCGAACCTGACCGTCGGCGTGATTCCGCCATCGCTGGATGAAGTGCTGGTGGGCGCGATTGACCGGGCGCGGAATCCCGATTTGAAATTCGCGATTCTGCTCGGCGTGAACGAAACGGTTTTTCCTGCCGCGCCCGCCGCGCCGGTGATTTTGACCAACTCCGACCGCGACGAACTGGAAAACGAAAACGTCACGCTCGGGGCCAGCCGGTTCGACCAGATTTCCCGCGAGCGTTACCTCGGCTACATCGCCTGCACGCGGGCAAACGAAAAGCTGGCGCTGGCCTTTTCGCGCCAGAGCGCGGACGGCAAGACGCTGAATTCTTCGCCATTCATCACGCAGTTGCAGCGGATTTTTCCGCAGCTTGGAACGGAAGATTTTTCCGCCGACTTGAACTGGCGCGAAGCGCAACACGCGAACGAACTCAGCAAACCGCTGACGACAATTCAAAATTGGAAATTGGAAATTGGAAATTGGCAAACCCTGCTGGAACTTCCCGCGCTCAAATCGCTCGCGGAAAAACTCGCCGCGTTGCGCGAGCCGGATGAAAAGGAAAATCTTTCGGAAGCCCTCGCGAACAAACTTTACGGCCCGGTTTTGAAATCATCCGTCAGCCGGCTGGAAGAGTTCGCGCAGTGCCCGTTCAAGTTTTTTGTCCGCGTCGGGCTGCACGCGAACGAACGCAAAGTGTTTGAGCTGGATGCGCGCGAACGCGGCAATTTTCAGCACGACGTCTTGAAAATATTTCACGAACAGTTGCAGGCGGAAGGCCTGCGCTGGCGTGACCTTGAGCCAACGGAAGCTCGCGAGCGCATCGGCCGGATCGCCGCCGCACAGATGGAACATTTTCGCGATGGCTTGTTCCGCGATTCGGCGGAAACGGTTTTTGCCGCGCGGTCGCTCGCGGCGGCGTTGCAGGATTTTGTCGAGGTCATCGTCGGCTGGATGCGCGGGCAATATGAATTTGATCCAGCGGCGGCGGAACTCGGTTTCGGCGGCAAGGATGACGCCGCGCCGGCCTGGGAAATTGATTTGGGCGGCGGGCGCAAGCTGGCGCTGCAAGGCCGGATTGACCGCGTGGATTTGTGGCGGTCCTTGCACGCGGCCACCAGCGAAGCGTTGGCAGTCGTGACAGATTACAAGTCCGGCGGCAAAAAACTGGATTCCCTGCTCGTGCAAAACGGGATTCAACTGCAATTGCTTGCCTATCTCGGTGCGCTGCGGCATTGGAAAAATCCGCGCGAATTTTTTGGCGTGGAAAAAATCATCCCCGCCGGCGCATTTTACGTCAACCTGCGCGGCGAGTTCAAAAGCGGCGGCTCGCGCGCGGAAGTTTTGGACGACGTGGAGGCGAAAAAAACGGCGTATCGCCACAACGGACGTTTTGACGCGGGCGCGCTGCGGAAGTTTGACCGGCGCGCGGAAGTGAGCAAAGGCGACCAGTTTAATTTCCGTTTGAACAAGGGCGGTGAATTGCCGTCTAATTCCGCAGAGGCGCTGCCGCGCGAACAGTTCGAGGCGCTGTTGGACGGCGTGGAAAACAAGCTGCGCGAACTGGGCGAACAGATTTTTTCCGGGGCGGCGGCGGTTGACCCGTATCGCAAAGGCACACAGACGCCGTGCCAGTATTGCGATTATCGCGCGGCGTGCCGGATTGACGGCTGGACCCACGAATGGCGGGTTTTGGCGGCGGCCGAAATGGAAGAGAAACCATGAAACAATTTTTAATTTTATTAGCCGTCTCCGCGATGGCCTTTGTCACTGGCTGCGAGGCCGGGCCGACGAACAGCCCGGCCATCATCAATAATTCAACCAACTCCACCATGAAATATCCCCTGCAACGCACCGAGGCCGAATGGCGCAAAATTCTGACGCCCGAACAATATCACGTCCTCCGCGAGGCCGGCACGGAACGGCCGTTCACCGGCAAATACTGGAACGCGCAGGAGCCGGGCGTTTACCGCTGCGCGGCGTGCGGCGAAATTCTGTTCAAGTCGGACGCCAAATTTGACTCCGGCTGCGGCTGGCCGAGCTTCTCGGAAATCGCCGCGCAGGGAAAAGTCATCGCGCGCGAGGACAACAACCTGGGCATGCACCGCACGGAAGTCTTGTGCGCAAATTGCGGCAGCCATCTCGGCCACGTTTTTGACGACGGCCCCGCGCCGACCGGTTTGCGCTACTGCATCAATTCCGCCTCGATTGATTTTGGTACGGACACGAACCTGCCGGCTTGGAAGCCGGAGGAGAAGAAATAGAATTTGCCCTACCTTTTTGCGTTCGCCGCCGCGCGGAAAATCCGCAGCTGGCCGTAATCAATTTTTCCTCCGAGCGCTTCAAACACCGGGCCGAGCGCGCCAAAGCCATTGCGGCCAAAAGCGGCGGCGACTTCCGCCAGTTCCGTGACGGTGAAAACGCGCTGCAAATCCACCGGTTCGCCGCGTTCAATGCCCTCGGCAAGATGGCCGTAAATGGTGCCGGTGGTCACGTCGCGTTCGCGGGCGATTTGCTCGACGCTGTTACCAGCGCGAAAGCGGCGCAGCGTTTCGCGCGCGGAATCGCCGAGGCTGCTGCGTGACGGCGGCGGGGCGGCGGGCGCGGTGAAAGACTCATCGGCGAAAATCTGGCGCGCGTTCGTCTGCAAATAAGCTGCGATCTCGCCGAGAAAAATCTCGCCGAACTCGCGCAACTTTTTTTCGCCAACCCCGCTGATGCGGGCAAATTCACTTTCGGTCTGCGGATAATTTCGCGCCATCTGCCGCAAAGCCACGTCGGAAAAAACGATATAGGCGGGCACATCGCGCTCGTCGGCGAGCTGTTTGCGGAGCTGGCGCAGGCGGTCGAACAAAACTTCGTCGCAGGAAATTTCACCGACGTGGTGAACTTTCGTTTCCGGCACGACGGCGGGTTTGGTGAGCGTGATTTTCCGGCGTTCCTTGAGCGCGGCACCGCCGGCGTTGGTCAGCTCCAGCACACTGAATTTGTCCGTGGTCTGCCGCAGAAAACCGAGCCGCACCAATTCACGGCCAATCGCCGCCCATTCTGACCGGCTGTGTTCTTTGCCGATGCCGTAGGTGGAAATCTACGCGTGATCCCATTTGCGGATTTTTTCCGTGTCCGCGCCGGTCAGAACTTCGACAACATGATTCAGTCCGACGCCAAAACCATTTTTTTCACGGATGCGATAGACGCACGAAAGAAATTTCTGCGCGGCCAGCGTGCCGTCAAACGTGGCGCGCGGCGAAAGACAGTTGTCGCAAGCGCCGCAATCAATTTCGGATTGCGGATTGCGGATTGCGGATTTTTCGGACGGAACGCTGGCATCGAATTCCTCGCCAAAATAGCGCAGCAATTCCTTCCGCCGGCAGCCGGCGCATTCGGCATAATGCACCATCTGCTGCAATTGTTCGCGGGCGATTTTTTGCTCCTGCGGATCGGGTTTTTCGTCAATGAAACCAGTCTGTTTCACCACGTCGCCGGCACTGAACAGTAAAACACATTCGCTCGGTAGACCGTCGCGGCCCGCGCGACCGGTTTCCTGATAGTAGCCCTCGATGTTTTTCGGCAAGTCGTAGTGCACCACGAAGCGGACGTTCGGCTTGTTGATGCCCATGCCGAAGGCGATGGTCGCGCAGATCACGCGCACGTCGTCGCGCAGAAAAAGTTCCTGATGCTCGCTGCGCTCCTTGGGCGTGAGGCCGGCATGATATGGCCGCGCCTTCACGCCGTCCTCGGTGAGATTGGCGGCGACGCGCTCGGCGGATTTGCGCGACTGGCAATACACGATGCCGCTTTCCTTGGGCCGGGCGCGGAGAAATTGCAGCAACTGGTCGTAGGGCTTGTTTTTCGGAATGACGCGGTAGGTCAGGTTCGGACGGTTGAAGCTGGCGACGTAAATTTTCGGCTCGCGCAATTTCAAGTGCGTGACAATGTCCTCGCGCACGCGGCCGGTGGCGGTGGCGGTAAGTGCCATGAACGGGACGTGCGGAAGAAGTTTTCGCAGGTCGGAAATCTGGCGGTATTCGGGGCGGAAATCGTGGCCCCATTCGCTGATGCAATGCGCCTCGTCCACCGCGATGAGCCGGACGTTCCAGCGCTGCAAATCTTCGAGAAAACCGGACAGCATCAGCCGCTCCGGCGCGGCGTAGAGCAGGCGATATTCGCCGTTGTGCAGACCGCGCAGACGTTTTCGCGACTCGTCGGCGGCGAGTGACGAATTCAAGAACGTCGCGGGAATGCCACTGGCTTGCAGCGCGTCCACCTGGTCTTTCATCAGCGCAATCAGCGGCGAGACGACCACGGTCAGGCCGTCGCGCGCGAGCGCGGGAAGCTGGAAGCAAAGCGATTTGCCGCCGCCCGTCGGCAGCAGCGCGAAGACGTCCTTGCCCGCGAGCGAATCGCGGATGATTTCCTCCTGCAACGGGCGGAACGAGGTGAAGCCGAAGTATTGCTTCAGCAACGAAAGGAGATTTTGCGAATCGGATTTCAATGTGAATCAATAAAGTAGGACAGGCGTTGCGCCTGTCGAGAGGATTTTTGGATCGCGCTGGCAGAGCGCAGCGGCGACAGTGTTCTTGGAACCGAGCGAAGAAAAGCGGCGTCGCGCTCCGCTTGCCGCCGCAGTCCAATACTGGCAATCGAGCCGCCCGCACTGCGTCAGAGACCACCGACTTCCGCTTCGCTGTGGATGATTTTTCCGCGCGTGCCGAAGGATTGCACGGCGTCAATCAGCCGGGCGTCCACGGCATCGCGGTGCAGTGAGCAGCCGGCTTGGGCAAGGACGTTGACCAGCGCGGCGGCGGCCGATTCAATTTTCAAACCGTCGAGCGGGCCGTTGCTGGGCGCGGTCACAAATGTCGGCGCGCCGTCGCCGCTGCCGAAATCGGCGGGAACCAGTTCGCGGCCGTTCAATTTTCCGCCCTTGTCCAAGTCCACGAAATTGCCCTTGAGAAAAACGTGGTCGGTTGGGGCGCATTCGCCCACGGCGTGCTGGTTGGAATTCGGCCCGGCGATGAAATAGTTGCCGACGACATCCTGAAAATGATCCGCGCCCGAATGGCCGCCGACGAGCCCGCAGACGCCCCAGTTGTAAACGACGTTGTTGATATACTGGATTTTTCCCTTGGCCTTGGGATTGCGGCTCTGATTGTTGATCCAGAGGTTGTGCGTGTAGGTGATGTTGGTCACGGAATCGGAAAGCGAGCCGAAACGCTGCGGATCCACGCCTTCGCCGATGATGCAGTTTTGGAACGTGATGTCGTGGCTGCCCTGCGTGAGGCCGAGACAATCCCAGCGGCCCCACTCAATGGAGCAATGGTCAAAAATCATGTCGCGGCCGCTGGAAAGATTCACGGCACATTTGCCCTTGTCGCCGGCAATGCCCTCGCGGAAACGCAGGTAGCGGACGATGACGTTTTTTTGTCCGCTGAACGAGGTGGAGCGTCCGTAAAGCGTGATGCCATTGCTCGGCGCGGTGTCGCCAAGAATGGAAAGGTCGCTGCTGGCGGCAATGTTGGATTGGAGCCGGATGATGCCGCCGACATCGAAAACGACGATCCGATGCGGCTGGCTCACCGCCTCGCGGAATGAGCCGGCGCCGGCATCGGCGAGCGTGGTGACATGAACCGTTTCGCCGCCCGCACCGCCGGTGGCGAACTGGCCAAAACCTTCCGCGCCGGGAAAAGCGAGATTGGTTTGCGCGGAGGCAAGTTGAACGATGGCCAGAATAGCGGCGGCAATGAGAACTTTGGGTTTCATCAAGAGTTGGACGGCATCCATCCAGCGGTCGTTACAGCTTGCAACGGAAAATCAATGATACTCCTGCACCGTCTTCACGTCGTAGCCGGATTCTTTCAGCGCAGCGATCCCGCTCGCGGCGGCCTGGGCGCTGGAAATCGTCGTCATGATCGGCGTATTGGTATAAACGGCCGTCGTGCGGATTTTCACCTCGTCGGCGCGCGGCGTGGCACCGCTGGGCGTGTTGATGACGAGCTGGATTTCCTTGTTCTTGAGCAAATCCACCGCGTTGGGCCGACCCTCGGTCAGCTTGAAGATGCGTTCCACTTTCAGTCCGGATTTTTCCAGCACATCCGCCGTGCCGCCGGTGGCGACGAGTTCAAAGCCGAGTTCGGCAAATTGTTTGGCGACTTCGACGATTTTCTTTTTGTGCGTGTCGCTGACGCTGATGAAAACTTTCCCGCCGAGCGGGAGCGGTGAGCCGGCGGCCATCTGCGATTTGGCATAGGCGATGCCGCGGTCGGCGTCCAGGCCCATGACTTCGCCGGTCGAGCGCATTTCCGGCGAGAGCAAAATATCCTGGCCGTGAAAACGGTTGAACGGAAAAACGGATTCCTTGACCGCCCAGTATTTCGGCCAGATTTCCCTGGTGAAATTTAATTCTTTCAACGTCTTTCCCGCCATGACTTTCGCGGCGAGTTTGGCGAGCGGGAAACCAATCGCCTTGCTCACGAACGGCACGGTGCGCGAAGCGCGCGGATTTACTTCGAGAACGTAAACCGTGTCGCCTTTCACGGCGTATTGGACGTTCATGAGGCCGATGACTTGCAGTTCGCGCGCCATGGCGTGCGTGTAGTCGCGGATGATGCCGATGACTTTTTTGGAAAGCGTGTGCGGCGGCAGCACCATCGTGGCGTCGCCGGAATGCACGCCGGCAAACTCGATGTGCTCCAGCATCCCGCCGATGACGATGGTGCCTTCGTCGGGATTTTTGAACAAGCCGACATCGGTGATGCAATCCACATCCACCTCGGTGGCGTCTTCGAGAAATTTGTCCACGAGCACCGGGCGTTCCGGCGAGGCCTCGACGGCGAATTTCATGTAGTGCGACAGCTCGGCGTCGGAATAAACAATCTGCATCGCGCGGCCGCCGAGCACGAAGCTGGGCCGGACGAGCACGGGATAGCCAAGTTTTTTCGAGGCTTCGAGCGCTTCTTCGGCGTTCGTGGCGAGGCCGTTCGGCGGCTGCGGAATGTCCAGCTTGCGCAACATCGCGGCGAACAGCTTTCGGTCTTCGGCAATTTCAATGCTCTGCGGCGAGGTGCCGATGATGTTGACGCCATTCTTCTGCAAACCGAGCGCGAGATTCAGCGGCGTCTGGCCGCCGAACTGCGCGATAGCGCCCCAGCATTTTTCGCGCTCGTAAATATGCAGCACGTCTTCCAGCGTGAGCGGCTCGAAAAATAATTTGTCGCTGGTGTCGTAATCCGTCGAAACCGTTTCGGGATTCGAGTTGACCATGATGGTTTCAAAACCATCTTCCTTGAGCGCGAAGGCAGCGTGGACGCAGCAATAATCAAATTCAATCCCTTGCCCAATGCGGTTCGGACCACCGCCGAGAATCATCACTTTTTTCTTGGGCGAATCGGGTTTCACCTCGTCATCGCCGCGGTCGTAGGTGGAATAATAATACGGCGTGTAGGCCTCGAACTCGGCGGCGCAGGTATCCACGAGGCGGTAGCTGGGCACGAGGCCGAGTTTTTTTCGCTGGGCGCGGATTTTGTCCTCGGTGGAACCGGTTAAATGGGCGATCTGCCGGTCGGAAAATCCGAGCGACTTGGCCTGGGCGAGTTTGTCAGCGTTCAGCGTCGGCATGGCGAAATCAAAGTCGCCATAGTAAGCCGGAATTGCCGGCGGGTGTCGAGCAAGATGCGCGGCGGGAAAGAAACCGAATCAGCGGGCAAACCGGTTGCAGCCTGTGCTGTTGTTAGCTCACTTCCTATCTGCCTGAGCTTCTAATTTCGCCTTCATATTCTCAAGCTGTGTCGTGCTGGCGACTTTCAATCTGGCACCGTCGCGTTTCAGCGTCACTACAGATGGAACATTCACACTCATGGCCAAATCCTTGAAGTCAGCCTCACTCCGATACAACACATGAACGTAATCCTTCTCAACAATGCTGCCGACAATCGTAATCTTCGCGTGGAGAGATGCCTCTCTGGCCTGCTTCGGAACGGTCGAAAAAGCAAACTCATAAAATCTGACGGTAGCAACCTTTGGGGTGAGCTTCTTGAACTCGTCGAGGCTGGCAACACCCAGCGCCTTCAATAAATCAGCCCTCTCCGCCTTGTCACTGGTCGTCTCGATAATATGAATCGCCATCGTGTAACAAAACTGGTGAACATCCGAATGAAACTCTTCTACCATCGGAGCAACGTCAAAACGTGCGAGGGACTCCGCAAACCTCTTGGTCGTCGCTTCCGCTTCGCTCGATGATTCTGAGCGAGCGGTAACACCTAACCCGGATAAAAAAATTCAAATCTTCACAAGGCAGTGAGCCGAATTCACTGGCGAGACGCATCCGGCCATTCTCATTTTGAATTATCAGCGTCTTAAACCGCCGATTGACGTTTAAGCCAAACCAATTTTGTTCGGTTGCGCCCGCCACGGCCAACGCGACACTAGCCCGGCTTTTGCCGACGCCAGGACAACCGCCAATGACGAAAACCGAGCCGCGCGTGATATGCGCGTCGCCAACAAGAATCATGTCATGCGGCGGCGTGTAATCCCTCAACTCGGTCGGCAAGAAAAATTCAATGAATTGTCTTGGCGGTGTTTTTTCCGGCTCGCTAGTTTTTCCGATGGCGTCCGGCACGTCGCGGAGTTCGGGTGAATCAAGCAATGTGTTCAATGGGTTGTCTCCATAGGTTTGAAATTCAAAAAGAAAACCGTCTGCCGGTTGCCGTTATCGCGTGTGCCGTCCGGCATCCGCACAAACTGGCAGCGCGTCCATGTCGAGTGATCCGCACCGAGAGAAACCGCGTAGTGAAAGAATTTTTGCACCTTGTTTTCCGGCTGGCCTGCCACGAAAAACCAGCCGTGCAAACTTTTCCCGCCGCTGTGAACCACGCAGACCAGCGGCGCGAAAGTGCCAAGATGCAACAGCAACGCCGCATGATCGTCCGGCGTGCCGGTGTCAAATTCACAAACCAGAAAACGCCGCGTGCCGGTGTTGTTCAAGGTGTGTTTTGATTCGCGCCTGTCTTTGGTCAAGCCGGTAACGGCGGACATGGGCGACGGCACAATAAATTGCAGTGCGGCCAATTCACCGCGCCAAGCGTCACGCGGCTTGGTGTCAAAACTGGAATTGGACTTGCCACAACATAGCAGCGGATTGCCGGAAAAAAGTTTGTCGGCAATTTCTTCTGCGTGTCGCCGGTTGTCTTCAACCGGCATGGGCGAAAGTTCCCAAAGGTCTGCCAGTCCATTGCCGTTACGCATAATCGCCGCACGTTGCTTTTGATTTACGTCCGGCCATTTCGCGCCGGGTTTGTCCGGCGGCCTTTGCGACGGTTGCCACGCGCTCGCCAGCGCGCTTTGAACCGCAGAAATTATTTCAGTGCGGGGAACGTGGCGCCCGCAATTGGCAACTTTGCTTTCGAGCAACGTGATAATTTCAACGGCTGGCAAATGCGCGTGCAACTGCCGGGCGACGCTGAAAAGCCAAGCGTGAACACCTGCCCCGGCACGCGGCGGCGTCGCAAGCAAATCGCGTAGGAACGGCGGGATTTTTTGGATTATGGCTGGGGATGGTTTTTTCATCATTCAGCCTTTTTCAGTATCGGGATTGGCGACGGTATTCAGCCGGGGGCGATATTCTTCAATCAGCGAATTTTGCAGGCCAAGCGCGCGGTTCGCCGGGCAGCGCACAACGGCAACTTCCACCTTGGACGCGGCGAAAGTCGGGCCGGCGGTTTTGCCCGTCCAGTGTTGAAAATGACGGAGCAATGTCGAATAAAGGCGGTCGGTGTGGCTTTCGCCAATGTAAACCACGTCGCCGTTAAAAAACAGGAAGCCGTTTTTTTCGCGGATGAGATAGCAGCCGCTTCTGTTTTTTAGTGCTCTTACCCAGCCGGCAATCTGGCGACCTTCTTTGATGGGGCGAAATTCGAGGCTCATGTGACACCTCCAATTTGTTTGCGGAGCAATGCGGCCTCAATGGACGGCCAATGAAACAAGACGCGCCGCCCGCCAAGACGGACAGAAGGGATTTTGCCGGTCGCGCGCCAACTAAACAGCGTGCGACGTGAAACGGGGAGACGTTTCAACAGTTCTTTTTCGTCAATGAAGCCCGTCTCGCCCGACGGTGCATTTTGTAGCGATATTTTGCTCATACAAGAGCAAGTATCGCGTGAGTGGCGTTAAAATATATTGGGGCTTTGAATTTGGTGGAAACGTGATTTAGAATTTTATTAAAATCACGATTCCACTAATTCACCGGCTCGTGTTTCTGGATTCTTCGGTCTTCCCGGTGTTGCGCCAGATAATCCTATAATCTGAAAAATGTCGTAAAACTCGCGTGAGCTTAATTGCTTTGCTGAAAACTTTATCCCTTCATTCGTCTGCAACCATATTTCTCGCTTGGCTTCGTTTTCAAATATCGGCTCTTTTTCTTGGATCAACGGACGCAACCACCGCTCCCTCTCGGCTTGGGTTTTGAATCCTTCAATCTTCCTCCATGCGGCGGCAATGACAATATAGACCTTGGCGCGTTTGGTCATTTCGAGAAAATTGGGGTTTTGCATTTTCTCAATTATTTTATCCGCCCGCGCCCGTCCTGCATAAAATTGTGATTTCTCCTCGTCTGATAATCTTGAAACAATTTTCTCCATGCAAATACTAATAATTTTGCCCGCGATCTTTCCCAAGAAAACCTCTAGTTTTGAAAGCGGCTTGACCGGTTTCGGATCGGGGAAATGGCCTTGTGTAAATAGTTCGATCATTTTCATAACGACGCCGAAATCTCCCACCGATTTTGACAGATCAAGAGGCTGGCATATGCCATAGTTTTTCCAAAACTGAATTGAAGCGCATCTTGCCCATTCAGGAATGGCGATTGCGCCACGCCTTTTGCACCTATCACTTCGCCTTGCACGCCAATGAAAATTTGACCGCCGCGCAAGCGGGCAATTCCCCGGCCATGATTCACGCCCAAGGCAACCAAAAAACGACGGCGCAAAGCTGATTGCTTACAAAGCATCCGACTTGGGCAGGCGGCAAATTTACGTTCACGTCTGGCAGCGCCGCGCATGGCTGGATGAATGGAAAGGCGTTGCAAAGTGGGACGCGGCGAAGCACTGGCACCGGCACCCGGCAAAACAGCTTTATATCAATGCCCAAACCGCCAGAAAACGGCGCATGAAAACGAGCTAATAATTAAACCGGGGAGGGCCGCGCGCCGTCTGTCACGAGTGTCACGAGTGTCACAAGTGCAAGCCCGCTCGCTTCATGCTCCATGCGTTTGTCATTCTGGAATGGATTCCGCCGCGCTCAATGTTCCAGGTTTTTAGGCTAGAACTCCCAAAAAAACATCACGCATAAGGAGATACAGGAGGTCCGTAATCTACCGGCAGAAATGGTGAAGGAAAAGAATCCTTACGCGCCACCCCGACCGGGCCACTCACGCGCAGAGCAGGTCAAAACCCTTGCACACTATTTGCACAGATTAGGCGGCGTCTTTTGGTTTGCACACCTTTTGCACAGTCAGTTTTGCTTGCACAGAATTTGCACAGCTTTTCTTACCGAAAGTTACCCATTAAATCAAAATAGTGCTTGAAAATAAAGGGCAATGTCTGTATATTCATGGGTAATGAAAAGCATTGAAACACCCCCGACCGGAAACCAAGAGAACACCCATTTGCAGGTTCAAGTCCTGCTATAAGCACCACATTTTACAAGGGAATTGAAGGTTCTTGTAATTCCCGCACAGTTTCCGCACAGTTTTTGGCGGAAACTGAAGGCCGGAAAATGCGCTTTCCAAAAATCATCAAACATCGCCGTTTTGAGGCGACCATTTACGGGCGAAGCGAAAATTACCATTATTATCGCGTCGCCTATTACGCTGCTGGGAAACGTCGCGTTCGCAATTTTAAGACGTTTGGCGAAGCCAAAACCGAAGCGGAACGCATTGTTCGTGATCTTGCCGACGGCTCGCAATCCGTTGTGCTTGCGCGGGGCTTTGGCATCTTCGCAGAGCTTCACCAGCTTTTGCTGGAAACAAATTTCGTGGCCGGTCCACAGTTTGCCGGTGTTCGCGCGGCAAGGTTCAAGCCAAGTTTCAAGCGCGGGGCAGATTTCCACCAGCCGGCGTTGCCGTGTCTTGGATTTGACCGCCACGATCTCAATATGGCCCGGCACGCGCCACACGTCCGCCCAGTCCAAGCGGAGCAATTCCGCCGTGCGGAGTCCCGCCAGCGCGCCAATGGCAACCAGCGGGCGCAAGGTGTCCTTGGCGGCGGACAACATCCGCGCCAGTTCCCCCGCCGTGTAAAATTCAATTTCGGCGGTGTTCGCGTGTTCGGGCCGCATGGCGTCGGCTTCAAACAGGCGGTGCGTCGGGGACAGATAATCTTTGCGGACGGCCCATTGCAGGAATTGGCGGATGGCGCCGCGATAATGATTGCGGCTTTTGGCGGAAACAATTTTGCGCCGGTTGCGGGACTTGGTGGCCTGCTCGCCCAGCGTGGAAATGAATTTGTCCAAGTGTTCCTTGCTCAAATCGCAAACCAGCGTGCCGGTGAACGTGCCGGCAAACTTGCGCAGTTGGATTTCCCGGTTGTAAGCGTATTTGGCGGACAGTTGCGCCCGCTGCCCGTTGGCCGCGCGTGTCAGGTGTTCGCTGCCGGCCAGAAATTCCGTGACGGCTTCGCCAATGTCTTTGCGTTGCACCGTTACCACCGTGCGCAGATAGCCCGCCACGGCTTCCCCCAGCGTCCGCCCGCGCAACTTGCCGGCGGCTTCCACAAATTCGGAAATGGCCCCCAGCAGGGAAAACTTGCGGCCCGTGGACTGGCGGAAGGCGTCCAAGCGTTCCAGCGCGGCAAGGGCGTCTTGCGATTGCCCGGCGGACAGGCTCGCGGCTGACGAGCCTTGCGCGATCTCGCGCACGATGCGTTCCCCGGCTTCGCGGGCTTCGGAATAAGTGGCGAAAGTTTGCATCCGGCGTTTGCCCGCGACGGCGAAGCCAAGGCGGTAGTAAGGGAAATTTTTGGCGGGAGCATAGACTTTGGCCTTGCTCGCCCTGTGTTTGATGGTGACGGAGAACTTCACGCGCTTGTCCGCCGGTCGGGCCGGATTCTGTGCAAAATCTGTGCAAACTTCCGGCGAGTCTGCAAAATCCCTTGTAAAATGTGGTGCGCATAGCAGGACTTGAACCTGCACACCTTTCGGCACTACCACCTCAAAGTAGCGTGTCTGCCAATTCCACCATATGCGCAACGGGCCACACATTTTGCCTGATGCGTTTGCGGACGCAAGCGATTTCAGCGGCCCAGCAGCCAGTTCCAGCCTCGCCAGCGGCCGGGTTGCGTGGGACTGAATCCGCCGGCCGGCCGGTCCAAATCAATTTGCAGCAGAAAGGTGATGCTGCTGGCCCCGCGCCCGGAGGAGCGGAACGCATCAATGCCGTAGGCGTAAGCGACGGTGCATTTGAACCGGTCCGACGGCGAGCGATACATGATGCCCGCGCCCACGCCGCTCACCCAGTCGCCCGGCTGCTCCGTGCCGGAAAGATATTTGACGCCCGCCGTCGCGCCGTTGAACAGCAGGCTCCAGCGCTGGCTCGGCGCGATGGGCAGCAGGTAGCTGGCGTTGATCAGCGCGAATTGCCGCGCGCTCAATTCCTGAAAATAATAACCGGGCAGCGACAGCGGATATTCCGCCACGAGCGGAAGATAGCCGCCGAGGCGGTAGGCGCTCATGCGGTCCGTGTCCAGACTGGTCCCGGCAATCAGCCGCGCGAAGAAATTCTGTTTACTCTCCGGCAGCGTGTAGGACAAGGCCGCCGAGGCCCAGAAAAGTTGCGTGTCGGACTCCAGCTCGCGGTCGCCGTTGTAGCCATACGCGCCGCTGTCGGTGCGGAATTCGCCTTGATACCACACGGCCAGTTCCATGGCCAGATCGGGAAACAGCGTCGGCTCGATGCCGCCCCAGCGCAGGCCGGTGCGGACGCTGAATGTCGTGCCGTCATTCGGCGGCGAGAAATTCGCCGCCGTGCTGTCGTTGGCCGCATACGCCGAATAATGCGCCGCGCCGCGCACGACCAGGCTCAACGGAATGAGCTGGCCGGGGTTGAACCGGTGATACACGTTGGCGGACAGTTCCGCGCCGTAGCCGTCGAAGGATTCGGGCTCGATCCATTTGCCGCCGCGCATTTCGTTGTAGCTGTCGGCAAAACCGCCGCCGGCCACGCCGAGGCCGAAATCGGTGTTGGGGCCGAGCGCCTGGCCGAAGCCCAGTTCGGAATCAAGATACGTCGGCGCGACCGCCAGCCGCAGCGTCAGGTTCGTGCGCAGAAAATCCGGCTGGTTGTGATAATAATACACATAGCCCGCCAGCGGCTCGCGGCCTTCCAGCGGCTGGTTGTAGCCGAACTGGATGAGGCCGCGCTTGACCGGGTCAATTTGCGCCCACGCGGCGAGCGGGAGCACGAGCGCCAGCCCGGAGAGTAAAGATTTCATTCGCCGCATCACGTGTTACTTAAGGCAAATCCGGCGCGGGGGCAAGCGCGTTTGGCTGGACAAAAAACTTGACCCGGCGCAAATTCGGGGCGTGAAACGGAGCGCCGCCAGAAACGTGAAATGGTTTGCCGCCTTTGTCAGACGGAAAATTTCCGCTGATTCTGGCCGGAGGAACAGATGGACTACGAGTTGTCTCCGGCGCGGCCTTGAAGCGACGGCCAAGGATAGGCTGCATAACGCACCGTCCATTCTCTGTTAGCTCACTTATGCGCGCCTTTATCTTTTCGTTTTTGCTACTCGGTTTTGCCCGCCGCCGCCGTATGGGTTTGCGTTTGATCATGCGGACTTTCGCAGTCAATTGGAAAAGGCGATTGCAGATTTTGCCCCGGATGTGGTGCTGATTGATCCGTGGAACGCCGCCGCGCGCGATGAAAAGGCCCGCGACTATCTCGAAACCTTTGATCTGATTCGATCCGTTATTCCGGCGGGCGATACCAGCCCGGCCTTGGGCATCGTGGCGCACACGCGCAAACCAAAGAACGATGAAAAAACATCCGGGCGCGGCCTGTCCAACCTGATTTCCGGCTCCTACGTTCTTACGTCCGTTCCCAGATCGGTTTTTGTCATTCAGCACGCATCCGATGAACCGGAAGAAAATCGAATCATTTGGACGTGCTGCAAAAACAACGACGGCGAACTTGGTTCCCGTTCGGTTTGGGAACGGCGCAACGGCCTATTTGTGCCGGTTGAAAATTTTAATTGGGATGAATTTGACACGCCGGGCGAAAAACGCCGAAGCATCACGGAAGACGATCTCCTTGCGCTTTTCGATTCTGGGAAGGTTAAAATGAGCAAAAAACAGGCGGTGGAAAAACTCATGGAACAAACCGGCTCCGCAAATTCTGCGGCCTACAACGCTTTGAGCCTCTCCGGGCGATTTGGTTCTCGCCTGCAATTGGACGAAAACAAGCTGCTCACTTGGAAACCATGATATTTCCGCCAAAATTCCACGGAATTTCCACGGAAAACGGATGGAATTATTTCCATTCCACCAAACTCCTAGGAAATCGGTGGAATGGAAAACACGCCAGACGCAACCGCACAGTTATTTCTATTAAATTATGAATCCAAAACAAACCGTCCCGCTACTCGTAACGCTCGCCCCGGCCATTGCTGCTGCCGCGCCGCCACTGCTGATTGGCTGCGGGATTTTGCTGCTGCTAAAATGGCTTTCGGAAGACGACAAGGAAAAACAGCCGGAAACCGTGCCAGCGGACAAAGCGGAAAGTCCCCGGAAAGAGCCGGAATCCCTCATATTCCGCCATATTCCGGCGGAAATTCCTGCCAAGCCTGCCGCCGTGCCGCGTCCTGCCGCGCCGCGTGTTGTTGCTCCCCCGTCTGCCTTACCGTTGGTCACTATCGGAAATTCATTGTCTGGAAAAGAGCCGGACGGCGTCACAAAACGTCCATAAATGTTCCATATGGGATTCCCTGTGCCGCCGGTTTCAGCATCAAAACTCCAAACGACCAGATAGTTGGTCCCATTGAATATCGTTTCCAGATTAGGAGATTTGGTTGGAGAAACGGTCTGGCCGATTGCAAACGGCGAGCCCACCGTTCCCGCCGGTGAGATGAATACACCATACGCGACATAGTGGTTCGTGGTTGAACAGAACGGCTAGACCACGAGGAAATTTGTGCCGTCAAGAGCGATGGAAGCCCCATCCTCATCCTGGCCATTTATGGGTTCGCAGATGGGAATACTGTCGCCAATAAGCGTGCCACCGGCCGAAATGAATTGTCCATAGACAGCTCAATTCGTTCCATTCCTGTAATCATTCCAGACCGCAAGATACTCGCCGCTACCATAAACTAGCGCAGGGTTTTTCTGTTCTTGAGAAATTGGGGTTGTGACGTTAAAATATTCACCAGCCAGGGTGCCCAATGGACTGATTATTTGCCCGTTGATATTGAGGGTGTCAGGAGGTCCTGAATAATCCTCCGGCATTATCATCAGGAAGTTGGTGCCAGAAGAGGCGACGCGCGGGTTTTCACCGGTGAATCCCGGCACGGGGTTGATGCGCGAACCGATCAGCGCACCCGTTGGGCCGAACATTTGTGCGGTGGTGTAGTATTCTGGGTCTGCGTAATCACCTTGGATGCCCACCAGATAATTCGTGCCATCGCAAGCCACACTGACCGAGGTATCCGCGTTGTTGGTGACTATGGGATATACGGTCGTGCTTTGTGCCACGTCCGGCAACACGAATACCATCACTAAAACAACAGACAATAATATGAGCGATTTCATTTGACATTTCCCATATGGTTTCTTGCCCGCGAGCCGCGTGGCCTTGTTCGTGATTCTCTTCCTGTTCCACCGGTTTGCAAGAACTTTTTTCCAGTCCGTTTCGGTTATTCACTGCTTAAATCACTTCTTCTCCCCAGCCTTCTTTGCAGCCCATCTAGCCTTGACCGCAGCACTGATCTTGGCTTTGGCGGCAGCACTCATCACAAACTTTCTGTTATGGATGAAAACAACCGCAACTGTTAGGGTTTGGCTTTGGGGGTTTGATTTGTCGGGCCGCTTTTGGTTCCAAGCGCAAGTATTTCGTCGATTAGTGAAGCAAAACGACTTGCCAGACATAAAATGCGGTGACCTTCAATTCAAGATCCTGAATAGATCACATTACGGCTGCTTAATCCAGACCCGATATAAACCTTGAACCATTGCTGACTCAATGCTTCACTCTTCATAGAAAGTGGCTGGACAAATTAAGATCGCTTGGAAATGCACTTTTTGGGTTAAGAAGTGCATGGGCGGCAGCTTACGCCTCGAAAATGACGTGATCCAGAAACCTCTAAACGCAGGGGCGTCAAACCCAGCTGACTCCGCACCACAGGACTGACTAGCCGTTCGCCGCTAGTCGGCGGTGACTTTCTACTTTAGATGCAATGTTTTGAGTATCTTATGAAGATAAACATTAAATCAAATCGCATAGTATCGTGCGTCGTTCTATTATTTATCGGCATCCAATGCCTGCCAATATCTGGAATTACTATCAACTTCGGAGATGCCAGCTGGAGCGGCCTAATAGCCACAGTCAATAATCCAAACCCGCCCGGTGGAAGTTTTGGCATGGGTGGTGATATTTATCAAAATGTTACCACAAGCCCTGGCCAATCGTATGACATTACATTCTCGGCCGCAGCCGATCTGTTCTTGGGGCCAAGTTTGACCCTCGATTTTGTTTTGAATGGCCAAACAGACGCGACGATCATCACACCACCATATACCAATAATAACCGCATTAACCGTTATGATCAGATGGTCTGGGACCAATATACCTATACATTCACCGCCTCATCCGCCACTACACGTGTGGAATTTATTGATATGAACACATCCGATTTTGGACTGGACGCGGTGAGCATGGCACAAGTCCCTGATACCGCCGTCACCATCGCTTTGCTGGGGATCAGTCTGTTGTCATTGATGGCATTTTCAAGAATTGCGAAATATCGCGCACCTAACAACGCGCCGGAGACCTGATGGCCACCGCTCCATGAGATTTGGATTGAGCTATGAGATTTGAGAATCCAGATTCCATTCGTGAGCCAGCCGCCGTTAGCCGCCAGCGACGAACTGCACTCGTTCACAAGTGCGCGATTACTGGTCAACAGCAACGCGGTAACACCCGGTGCTGTGTTGCCTGCCACTTGCAGAACGTCAGAACACAATAGGGATTCACCAGCCTTGGGAACGGACAACATCTAACTTAATCTAAAAATGAGAACTTTCATACTGCTGGCGATTTTGATCTCTTGTAATGTTCTCGTTGCCGTTGCTTCAGCGACGACATAGTATGTCAACCTGAACGGCACTAACGCGATATCCCCTTACACTGATTGGAGCACTGCCGCCACGAATATTCAGGACGCCATTGATGCGGCGAATGCCAGCGACATTGTGCTGGTGACCAACGGTGTCTATTCAACAGGAGGCAAAAAATCATTTAACGGAACTGTGACCAATCGCGTTTTGCTAACCAAGGCCATTAAAGTGCAGAGTGTCAATGGCCCTATGTCCACAATAATTCAAGGAGCCTGGATGCCAAACGGCACTTCGGCGGTTCGGTGCGCATGGTTGACAAATGGCGCTTCATTGATTGGATTCACTCTTCAAGGCGGCTCGACCGCCTCTAGCGGTGACATGTATGGAGGCGGTGCTTATTGCAATTCTTCAAGTTGCCTCATTGCCAATTGCATGATTGTTTCAAATACAGCTGCTTTCTTAGGTCTTGGTGCATATCAAGGCATTTTACGCAACTGTTTCATCACAAAAAACACAGGCCAGATTTCCTATGGCGCGGTCGCTAACGGCACACTGATTAATTGCACGGTGGTGCGTAACTTAGTCATCGGGGTTGCGACCGACAAATGCACGAATTGTATCATTTACTTTAACTCAAGCAGCGGTAATTACCTCGGCTCCGGACCATATTCACACTGCTGCACAACCCCCAACCCGGGGGGTGATAAAAATATTACCAACGACCCGGCGTTTTTTGCTGATGGCTTGCACCTCAGCACCAATTCGCCGTGCATCGGTGCAGGTACCAATGTCGTTACCGGCACTGATATAGACGGGCAGGCATGGAATAACCCCCACCCCCGCGATTGGGTGTGATGAGTGGCAGCCACAACCGATCATCCTTGCTCAGCCGTGCTGGCAAATTAATTCTGCTGCCCATTCATTGAACTTCAGTGTGCCTTCCATTGTTGGACAACCGCCCTTTACCTGCCAATGGAGCAAGGATGGCTCCGTCATTTCAGACGGGCCTCATTACAGCGGTGCGACAATAGTCAATTTGACTATAACCAACTTCTCGCCGACGGATTCAGGTGCTTACCAAGTCATCGTCAGCAATCTTTCCGGGTCTGCCACCAATCAGTCCCCACTGGCATTTTACGCGAGCGTGATTCCCGACGTGGCGGCATTTCAGCGTGCCGATCTGTTTTTTTACATTCCGTGCGGGCTGGCGGGTGTCAGTTTTTTTGGTTCGCTCGCGATTGTCTGCTATGGCGTGTTGCGCGGGGATGATTATGAATATATGCCAACCTCGATTTTGATTGCCGAAGCGGTCAATAAGATCAGGGCAGAAAACCCACAGGCAGACATCCGGGCATCATTCATTGAAAATTTTGGCAACCAGTATTGCCAATGCGCAGATACGAACTGGAAAAGCAACCTGGCCAGAAACAAGCGGGTTGACGTAATTTTCGTGTTTATGGTGGTTTGCCTGATATTCCTTGTATTAAGCTTGCCGGACTATTTGAGCTTGAAAGCCCATGCGGAAACCAAACCAACCGAAGTAAAAATTTTGAGCAAATGAAATAGACAAAAAAAGCCTCAAAGAAAGCAGCCGCACCGTCCAAAACGGCAGCAACAAAAAAGCCAAAAGCGACCGCAAAAGCGAAGCCGCCCGTTTCAGCAAAAGTGGCAAGCGGCAGTTGGCCCCGCACGTTCAAGAAAAGAGAAAGATTTATCAGAGCCAGCTTTTGAAACCACCGTTGATTCGGCGGCGTTTGAAACGGAGATTCAAGCCATGAAAAAGAAAAAAAAGAGAGCAGCCAAGCAAGTTACAGCAGCATCGCCGGCCATAGCACAAAAGCTGGCGTCGGCAGCACTTCCAAGCATCACGCCGACAGGAACCAAGCTTGGTTGGCCGGATACGATTATGCTACATGAAGCGTTCCCAGCCCCGCCAGACAAGCCGTAGCTATTCAACCGGCACAAGTGAAGTGAATCATCACCGCGCCGGAAGCCGGTTGCCAATATTGCCAGAGACGTGCTAAATTCACAGCGTCATGCAAGTCACAATGGAAATGCCCGATCAAGTCGCCCGCCAATGGGGAGAAACCCCGGACGCGGTAGGCCGTCACGTCATGGAAGACGCGGCGATTGAAGGCTACCGCGCCGGACGCCTCACCCAGCGGCAAGTGGGTGCGATGCTGGGGCTGGATTACTGGCAGACGGAAACTTTCCTGAATGAGCGCGCCGTCCCGATGAATTATTCCGCCGCCGATCTTGCCGCCGACAATGCCACGCTGGAAAAAATTCTTTCCCGTCCGTGAGCGTCGTTGTTTCTGACACTTCGCCGTTGCACTACCTGATTTTGTGCGGTGCGGAAACCATTTTGCCGCGCTTGTTTCGTCAGGTGGTAATTCCCCCGGTGGTTTTCCGCGAAATGCAGCAGCCGAACACGCCGCTGCCGGTGCGTGAATGGGCGCGCTCGTTGCCGGAATGGGTTGCCGTCCACCCACGATAACTGATCGTTGACCGCGCCATACGTTGTCGGTTGAAGCAACCCGAGTTGGGCGGACGGTGTGAGGTTATTGGCACCGAAGGGGGTGGAGTGAGTGTTATCTCATAAGGCGGGAGACAAAAGTCATCAAAACTCAGCACATCATTGACTGTGAATTCTTCTCCTGGTAATTCATCCTCAAACCAAAAAAGCAAAAGGCCACCCCGATTAAGAGTGGCCTTTTGTATTTCAATTAAATCACTTCTTCTCCCCAGCCTTCTTTGCAGCCCATCTAGCCTTGGCCGCTGCACTGATCTTGGCTTTGGCGGCAGCACTCATTACGAACTTCTTTTTAGCAGGTTGAGCAAAAATGCGTTTTGGGACAGGAATAGTTTTGGCAGCAGTTTTGGGAACAACGACTTTGGCTGCTGGTTTAACAATTGGAGCAGTCCTGACAGCTTTGATCTTCGCCCATCTCGCTTTTTGAGCCGCAACAATTCTGGCTTTCCCCGCAGCACTCATCCCGCCCTTCTTCATTGGTTTAGCGGGTTTGACCACGACTTTAGCGACGGGCTTGGCTTTGGCGGCATTGACCTTAGCCCATCTAGCTTTTTGAGCAGCCCGGATCTTGGCTTTGTGGGCTGGACTCATTTTACGTTTAGCGGGTTGGGCAGCTTGGACTGGAGCCTTAACTTCACGGCCCAGAATAGCAGCGAGTTGAGTGTTAAGCTTCGCGATCTGTTCTTGGAGATCGGCGGCTTGGCGTAATTGTAATGGCGTAAGATTGGCAATGCTCATAGTGATGTTATTAAATCAAAGGCCGTATGATTAGGGAAGCACAAAAACACACAATCCCTACACCAGTCTGATTGTCAAAAGTGATTGCCAATACTTCTATGGCAATTTACCCGCACAGATTGACATGCAAATGAGCATAATCAATAAAACATATTCTCCCATATCATTCCTTCTTGGCTGACGTAGCTGCGTGACATGTTGCTAGTCAATCTCACCCCTGTCCAATCTGGGTCGTTCCACCATTGCCAGCGAATGAAAAGAAAACAAGGTGCCATTCAACAATTGGTTCCAAGTCCGGATTGTTTGCTGGTTCGATGCTTTTGAAAACGTTGCGTTGGCAGATGTTTTTTTAAGTTTCATCATATTTTCATTGGCGTTGAATAATTTCATAGTTTGTTTTGGTTGCAATAGATACGCTGCGCAAGAATCTGCCGCGTGTGAATGGTGTTAGACTTTATTCATGTTGAAGCTTAAGTCAGAGAGCCAAGAATGCAATGGGGTGAATCACCGACCCGTGCCAGGGGGGCGAACTCGCCCGCGCCACTGTCCTGCCACCAGTAGGCGGCAGGACAGTCCCATCTTCCCATGCCATTGCTCACAGACAAGGTTAGACGGAAATTCAGATACAAGAGAGGGCGAGCGAAAAATCATTCCACCATGGGAAATCGAGCTTTAGACTAGACAAACAACGCTTTTCGTGATACATTAAAGTTATAAATCACCGTCATAACGCATCATACGCGCTGGGCTTGCTTCGAAAAAACGGATAGTAAAATCGAGTCATTTGGTTAATTGTTTTTGGTTTCGAAGTCAACTGGGGACAGGAAATTTAGGGCGCTATGAAGGCGCTTGGGATTATAGAAA
>Ga0182030_10006332_pt1 | contig 24991 bp, 17 predicted proteins | sample 812S3MmetaG_FD_121299 | JGI IMG/M metagenome (GOLD analysis project Ga0182030, IMG submission 121299) | Permafrost microbial communities from Stordalen Mire, Sweden - 812S3M metaG (Illumina Assembly) | ecosystem: Environmental > Terrestrial > Soil > Wetlands > Permafrost | place: Sweden...
GCTATTGGTCGGCAAGACGATGTGGGTTTATCCCACCGAGAGTGGCGGTCCGGGCGGCCGCTTCTTTGCCTACTCATCAACGGATGTACGCCACTGGCACCGCCAGGGGCCAGTCTTGGATTTCCGGGACGTGCGCTGGATTCCGGATGACGGGCAGCCCCGGCACGGGGCGTGGGCGCCGGCGGTGGTCGAATGCCGGGGCAACTTCTATTTCTATTACTCGGCCGGGCCGCAGAACCCGACCCCTTCGCGGATTGGGGTGGCCGTGGCCGATGGCCCGGCCGGGCCCTTCGTCGACTCCGGCCGCCCCCTGCTCACCGGCGGCGCAGGCTTTGAAGCGATAGACCCAATGGTCTTCCGCGATCCTCACTCCGACATCGCGTACTTTTACGCCGGGGGAAGCGCGGGGGCCAAGCTCCGGGTCTTCGAACTCAACCGGGACATGATCTCGTTCGCCCGCGAAGTCCCCGTTTCCACCCCGCCCGCCTTCACCGAGGGCGTCTTCATGCACTACCGCCAGGGCATTTATTACCTCTCCTACAGCCATGGAGGATTCCGGGATTCCTCCTATTCGGTTCATTACGCCACCGCCCCGTCCCCCACCGGTCCGTGGACCTACCGAGGGCCGATCCTGACGAGCGACGTGACCCGGAAAGGCCCGGGACACCACGCCTTCGCCCAGAGTCCCCTGGATGGGGAATGGCTCATTTTCTATCACCGCTGGGAAAACCAGCAGGGCGACGGACCCTACCATGGTTCACGCCAGGTGTGCGTGGACCGTGTGGTCTTTGACCCCGCCGGGCTGATCCAGCCGATCCAGATGACTTCTGATCCTTCGCCCCGGGGACGCGTACCACGGTCGGCATCGGGTGAATGAGCCTCCCGCCCGGCCGGTGCCGAAAAACCAGCGGCAGCTCAAGCTCGTGACCTCGCCCCTGCCTCGGACCCGATTCCGAGGCCCTTTTCCGACTGCCCCATCCTGTTTTCGCAGGGCCGCGGTGCGGAGCCGGCGCGGGGCTGGGCGGCCACTCAACCCAGGGCGGCGAGCGCCGCTTGGTAGGCGGCCGCCACGTCTGCTTTGCCGGAAATGGTGCATCGCAGGTCGCGCAAAAAGCCGTCCCGAAGCCCGTACACCCACCCGTGCACCGTCACCCCCTGCCCGCGCTGCCAAGCCCCCTCCAGAATCGAGGTTTCGCAGACGTTGACCACCTGCTCGATCACATTCAACTCGCAGAGCCGATCATGCCGCCGCTCAAAGTGCGGCAGGCCGGCCAAGAGTCGGTCGTGCTTCTCCCGGACGTCCCGCAGATGGCGCAACCAGTTGTCCACCAGGCCGAACTTCTCCGAACCCAACGCCGCCTTGACCCCGCTGCACCCGTAATGGCCGCAGACGATGATGTGCCGGATTTTCAGCACATCCACCGCAAACTGCATCACTGAAAGGCAGTTGAAGTCGGTGTGGACCACCAGATTGGCGACGTTGCGGTGGACGAACAGCTCACCGGGCAACAGACCCACGATCTCGTTCGCCGGGACACGGCTGTCGGAGCAGCCGATCCACAGGTAGGCGGGTGCCTGCTGCAAGGAGAGCTTCCGGAAGAACTCCGGGTCGCGCTCGCTCACGGCCCGGGCCCACCGCCGGTTGTTCTCGAACAAATGAGGGAGGATTCGCATCGTGGCCGGTTCCTTCTAGGCCCGCAGTTTGATCAGCAGGTCCTTGCTCTCGACCGTATCACCCACCGCGGTCAGGACTTCCTCCACCACCCCGTCCAGGGGCGCTGAGACCGTGGTCTGCATCTTCATCGCCTCCAGCATCAGCAACTTGTCGCCCTTGGCGACCTTGCTTCCCACGCTGACCGAGAGGGCGGCGACCAAGCCCGGGATCGGCGCCGCGATTTGGCGCGGGTCCGTGAGCACCGCCTTCGGCCGCCGCTTTACCTCGGAGGCGAGGCTCAGGTCGGGGATGGAGGCCTCGCGGGTCATCCCGTTGAGTTCGAAGGTGACGGTCCGCCGCCCCTCCTTGTCGGCGTCGCTCACATTCACCAGGCGGATGATCAATGTCTTGCCGGCCTCGATATGGACGCTGATCTCCTCGCGCAGCCGGAGTCCATAGAAGAACGCGGGGGTCGGCAGCACACTCACGTCGCCGAAATCCCGCTGGTGCTTGTCGAACGTGGCGAACACCTGGGGATACATCAGGTGGGAATACAAATCATCCTCGGAGGCCGTCTTCCGGAGCTTGGTGGAGAGTTCGCCGCGCAGCTTCTCCAGGTCGGCAGGAGCCTGGAGGTCGTCGCCGGCGGGACTTCCCTTTGCGACCGCGGCCTCGTACCTCTTGCGGGCCTGCTGGAAACCCTTCTCCCCCAGAATCGCCCGCCAAACGGGTTCCGGCCATCCCCCCACCGGCCAGCCGAGCCCGCCGCGGAACATGTCGAGGACGCTCTCAGGGTAAGGGGTGGCACCCGGTTCCAGGTTCACCACGTCGGCGGGATGAATGCCACGGCTGAACAGGAACAGCGCCATGTCACCCACGACCTTCGAGGATGGGGTCACCTTGACAATGTCCCCGAACAGGGTGTTCACCTCGGCGTACAGCCGGGCGATCTCGGGCCAGCGCCGCGAGACCCCCATGCTGGCGGCCTGCTCCCGGAGGTTCGTGTATTGGCCGCCCGGCATCTCGTGGAGATAGACGTCCGCGCTCCCGGTCTTGGGCGCGGCGTCAAACGGGGTGTAATACTCGCGCACCCGCTCCCAGTAATCGGAGAACTCGTTGAGCGCGGCGAGGTCCAGTTTTGTGTCGCGCGGCGTGTGCTGCAACGCCGCGACCACCGAGTTCAGGTTCGGCTGGCTGGTGCTGCCGGACATCGCGGCAATGGCCAGGTCCACCACGGACGCCCCCGCCTCGCTCGCCTGGAGGACGCTGGCGGCCGCGATCCCGCTGGTGTCGTGGGTGTGGAAGTGGATCGGCAGTCCGACTTCCTCCTTCAGCGCCTTGATCAGCTTCTTCGCCGCGAAGGGCCGGCACAACCCGGCCATGTCCTTGATGGCGAGAAAGTGAGCCCCCATCTTCTCGAGCTCGCGTGCCAGGTCGACGTAGTACTTCAACGTGAACTTGTCCCGCCGCTCGTCCAGGATGTCGCCGGTGTAGCAGATCGCCGCCTCACAGACCGCGTGGGTTTCCTGCACGGCCTCCATTGCCACGCGGAGGTTCGGCAGGTAATTGAGCGAGTCGAAAATCCGGAAGATGTCCATCCCGGACCGGGCAGCGTGGCGGACGAAACCGGCCACCACGTTGTCCGGGTAATTGGAATAGCCAACCGCGTTGGACCCGCGGAAGAGCATCTGAAAGCAGATGTTGGGAATGGCCCCCCGGAGGTGCTGCAATCGCTCCCAGGGATCCTCCGCCAGGAAGCGCATTGCGGTGTCGAAGGTCGCCCCGCCCCACATCTCGAGCGAGAACAGCCCGTTATCGAGGGCGCCCAAACGCCGGGCCAGCGGCGCCGCACACGCCAGCATGTCGTAAGTCCGCACCCGCGTCGCCATCAGCGATTGGTGGGCGTCACGGAAGGTGGTGTCGGTGATCATCAACCGCCGGTGTCGTGCCACCCACTCGGCGAATTTCTTCGGCCCCAGCTCCAACAACAAATCGCGGGTCCCTTTCGGCACCTGCTTCTGCGGATCAAAGGCCGGCGGCACCGCGGCCTCGATAAGGCGGGCCGGCTTGTACCCCTTCGCATGCGGGTTGCCGTTGACGATGACATTGCCGAGGAAGTTCAGCAGCTTCGTCGCGCGATCCTTCCGCGGCTTGAAGTTGTAGAGCTCCGGCGTGTCGTCCACCAGCCGCGTGGTGGCCGCGCCTTCGGCGAAGACCGGGTGGGCGATGACGTTCTCCAGAAAGGGAATGTTCGTCTTGAGCCCCCGGATCCGGAACTCCCGCAGCGCCCGCTCCATCCGGTGCCGCGCCAGATCCCACGAGTGCGCCGAACTGATCACTTTCACCAGGAGCGAGTCGTAAAACGGAGTGATCACCGCCCCGGCATACCCCATCCCGCCGTCCAGCCGGATCCCAAACCCGCCCGTCGAACGGTAGGCGAGGATTTTGCCGTAGTCCGGCATGAACTTGTTCTCCGGATCCTCCGTCGTCACCCGGCACTGGATCGCGTAGCCGTTCTTGGGAACCTGCTCCTGCCGCGGCATGCCGACCTCGGGGCTGTGCAGAGCGTGGCCCTGCGCGACCAGGATCTGCGCGCGCACCAGGTCCACCCCCGTGATGACCTCGGTGACCGTGTGCTCCACCTGGATGCGCGGGTTCATCTCGATGAAGAACCACTGGTGACGGTCCAGGTCATAGAGGAACTCGATGGTCCCCGCGTTGTCATACCGTATCTCACGGGCCATCCGCACCGCCGCGTCGCACAGGTCCCGCACGATCTCCCCGGGCAGCCCGAAACTGGGTGCCGCCTCGATCACCTTCTGGTGCCGCCGCTGGACGGAACAATCGCGTTCGTGCAAATGGATGACGTTGCCGTGCTGGTCGCCCAGGATCTGCACCTCGATGTGCTTGGCGCGGGGGATGTATTTCTCGAGGAAGACCGCGGGGTTGCCGAACGCGCTGCCCGCCTCGCCCTGTGCCTCATCCAGCAACCGCCCCAGATCCGTCGATTTGGTCACCACCCGCATCCCCCGGCCGCCCCCCCCGAAAGCCGCCTTGATGATGAGCGGAAACCCGATCTCCCGCGCGAGCTTCAGCGCCGCATCGCGATCGGTCACCGGAGTTTCGGTCCCCGTCAGGGTTGGAACGCCGATCCGTTGCGCCATCGCGCGGGCCGCGGTCTTGTCCCCCATCATCTCCAGCAGTTCCGGCCGCGGCCCGATGAACGTGACGCCCTCCCGCACGCAAGCGCGGGCGAAATCGGCGTTCTCGCTCAGGAAACCGTAGCCGGGATGAATCGCCTCGGCGCCGGTTTCGCGAGCCAGCGCCACGATGCCGTCGATGTCCAGATAGGCGGCAACCGGACCTTTCCCCCGGCCGATCTGGTAAGCCTCGTCGGCCTTGAACCGGTGAATCCCAAACCGATCTTCCTGCGCGAAGATCGCCACCGTGCGCAGCCCGAGATCCGTGGCCGCGCGGAAAACCCGCACGGCGATTTCGGATCGGTTCGCTGCCAGCAGCTTGGTGAACTGCCGCACGGTGATTGCGGGTGTGGCCATGTTTGAATCGGAACGCATTTTGTGACGTGCACTATAACGAATCGGTGACAACGCGCAAAGAGTTTGCCGCGCCGGGCGGGCAAACCTCAACCACCTTGGGATTTGACTTCCGCTTGCCAGACCAACCACGATGTGCCAAGGTCTGACCGCCCAAATGACCCCCAACCGGCGAGAATCGGCGGGAGAGTCCGGGGCCGGGCGAAGCCCGCAGAAATTCAACCATTATGAGTGTGAAATCGATGAACTCCCTGAAGGTGCTCAAGGGCAACGCGCGGACCTTGGTAGAGGCCGAGCTCGGCCGCACCGGTGGCCTGCTCCGCCTGGCTCCGGCCTGGGTGCCGCGTTCGTTCCTCCAGCCCGGCCTGCGTCTCAAGCTGCACCCGGACGACACCTACGCCTACGGCGCCAACCGCGGCGGCATCGATGAACGCTGGTTCGCCTCCACGACCGAAGCCGCCAACGAGGGGCGCGTCCCGGACGAGGGGCTCAGCTACTGCGTCACCGCGAAGGGCCGTTTCACCCTGCGCAAAGCAGTCGAGGACTGTGGTGAGACCCTGATCGGCCGGTCGATCTGGAAGAAATACGGCCGCTGGCCGGTCTATTCGAAGTTCTTCGACAACATGGGGCCGATTCCCCTCCACCTTCACCAAAACGCCGCCCAAGCGAAGCTGGTAGGCCAGGAGGGCAAGCCGGAGTCCTATTATTTCCCCCCGCAGCACAACAACGTAGGGAACAACTTCCCGCACACCTTCTTCGGACTCGAGCCGGGTACCACCAAGGCGCAGGTCCGCCGTTGCATCGAAAACTGGAACCGGGGCGACAACGGCATCCTCGACCTCTCGAAGGCCTACCGCCTGAAGCCGGGCACCGGCTGGCTCGTCGGCCCCTGCATCCTGCACGCGCCGGGCAGCCTCTGCACGTACGAGCCCCAATGGGGGAGCGACGTGTTCGGGATGTACCAGAGCCTGGTCGAGGGCCGCTACGTCCCCTGGAGCCTCCTCGTCAAGGACATGCCCAAGAACCGTCATAAGGACATCGATTTCATCATCGAGACGATCGACTGGGAGGCCAACGTCGATCCCACCTTCAAGGACAACCATTACCTGGAGCCGATCCCGGTGGCTGATGGCTGCGGCGACGGCCATCAGGACAAGTGGATCGTCTATGGCCGAATCCATCGCGAGCAACTCTTCACCGCCAAGGAGCTGACAGTCGAGCCCGGCGTCAAGTGCGTGATCAAGGACCGCGGCGCCTATGGCCTCATCTGCGTACAGGGCACCGGCACCATCAACGGTCAGCCGTTGATCAGCCCCAAACTGATCCGCTTCGGCGACCTCACCGAGGATGAGTACTTTTGCGCCGAAGAGGGCGCCAGAAATGGGGTCACCTTTGAAAACATCAGCGCGACCGAGCCCCTGGTCTGCCTCCGCTACTTCGGCCCCGAGGTCAACCCGGGAGCGCCCGAGGTTGGGGACTACCAGAAGGCCTGACCCGCCCGAGCCTCTGCAAACCAGTCCATGAGCAATTCCCATCTGGTCCTCTGGGTGTACATCGTCCTCCTTGAGATTGGAGGGCTCATCGGCTTTCTGAAGGCCAAGAGCCCCGTCTCGCTGGTAATGTCCTCCGTCTTCGCGGCGGCCCTAATCCCCTGCGCCCTCGGCATCATTGCGCAACGGCCCGTCCCGCTCGCCCTCATCGGCGCGCTCTTGGTGGTGTTCGTGATCCGTTTGATCAAAACCAGGAAGTTCATGCCCGCCGGTCTGATGCTCGTCCTGAGCATGGCCGCGTTGACCGCCCTGCTGGTGCTCCCGGCCTGATCCACCCGCCTCCGGCGGTTCCGCCGGAGGGGCCTTCTCCGTGGCGAATCGCCGCCGGCTCCCGGCCGAACGGCCGAACCTTCCTTCCATGCGTTGCCGTCATCCCGGCGCGCTTTTGCCCTCATCGCGCCTGCCGTTCTCGACAAGCGCGCCCGCTTTTGCTACCAACCCGCCATGCGGAGCGAGTTCATAACCAAGGCCACGCGGATCGTGGTCAAAGTCGGCACGGGTGTCCTGACGGACAGTCGGAAACAACCCGATCTGGCCCAAATGGCCCGGCTGGTTGGACAACTGGCGGAGCAGCGGAAAGCCGGCAAAGAGGTGATCCTTGTAACCTCGGGGGCCGTCGGCGCCGGGATGGGCGCCCTCGGCTTCGACCGGCGCCCAGTCGAGCTGGCCGAGCTCCAAGCTTGCGCCGCGGTCGGGCAATCCCGGCTGATGGCGATCTACGCCGACCTCTTCGGCCGCTATGGCCTCGCCGTGGCCCAAATCCTCCTTACTCACGACGACCTGGAACACCATGACCGCCACCTGAACGCCCGCAACACCCTGGTGGCACTCCTCCACCGAGGGGTGGTGCCCATCATCAACGAAAATGACGTGGTCTCCTTCACCGAACTGAAGTTCGGCGACAACGACAAGCTCTCCGCCTTGGTCGCCTCGCTCCTCCCGGCCGACCTGCTCGTCATCCTGACCACGGTCGACGGCTTCATGGAAAACTACGGCACCCCCGCCGCCCGGGTCATCCCGACGGTTGACCGGATCGATGCCGCGCTGGAAGGCCTGGCGGGGGGCACGGAGAGCGCCACGGCCGTGGGCGGCATGGCTTCGAAGATCCAGGCCGCGAAGATCGCGGTCCGCTCCAGCGTCCCCCTGATCATCGCCTCGGGCCGCCGGGAAGGTGTGCTCGCCAGGGTGCTGGCGGGCGCCGAGGAGGGTACCCTCTTCGTGGCGGATCCGCGCCGACTGCGCCGGCGCAAGCGGTGGATCGCCTTCTTCCACCACCCACGTGGCACCCTCTTGGTCGACGCCGGGGCGCGAAAAGCCATCCGCGAAAGCGGCCGCAGCCTTCTGCCCCCGGGGGTCGCCCGCTGCGAAGGAGAGTTTTCAGCCAACGATGTGGTCCGCATCTGCGACCTCGACGGCACGGAGTTTGCCCGGGGCCTGGCCGGGTTCAGTTCCACCGAGATCGCCGGCGGCCAATTGAAGCGCGTTGAGGTCGTCCACCGCGACAATCTAGTGCTCCTGTGAGGGTCATGCCGGCCCCTGCCCCAGCCACACCGACGCACCGCGTCGCCCTCGTTACGGGCGTGCTCGATCTGGGCGGCACCACCACTTTCCTGTGCAACCTGGGTGGCGAGCTGATCCGCCGCGGCATTCCAGCGGCCGTCTTCAGCTTCAAGGCGCACAACCCGCTGGGCAGCGAATTTGAACGGCAGGGTATCCCCGTGTTCACCACCGACCAGCGGCGGATGATCTACGAGGACTGCCAAGCCCGGATCCTGCGGGAGTTGTCCCGGTTCCGCCCCACAGTTGTTGTTGGGAGCCTTGCGGCCGACGCGTTCGAGTCCCTCCGCTATGCGCCGCCTGGCATGTTCCGCATCGGCATGGCGCAATCCCATGACCCCGGCGTTTACCGGACCATCAGTTTCTATGCCGGACAACTCGACGCCATGGGCGCGGTCTCGCGGGCCATCCACGCGACCATCCCCACGCTCCCGGCGTTCGCCGGGGTACGCGTCCACTACCTGCCCTACGGTGTGCCGATGCCTCCCGCGCGGGTGGCGGACCCGCGGGCGGCCGACTCGCCCCTGCGGATCCTGTACATAGGCCGGCTGGAGGAGTCGCAGAAGCGGGTGCGTTGCTTCCCGGAGATACTCGCGACACTGGCGGCCTCCGGGATCCCCTTTCACTGGACGATTGCCGGCGATGGCGCGGAAGCCCCTTGGCTCCACGAGCACGTGAAAAGTCCCTCGGCCACCCAGACGGTTTCCTTCCTCGGGAAGGTCCAGTACGCGGATGTCCCGCGGGTTCTGGCCGATCATGACATCTACCTGCTGGCCTCGGGCTTTGAAGGACTGCCGCTCAGCCTGCTCGAGGCGATGGCTGGCGGCGTGGTGCCCGTCGTCAGTGACATCCCCAGCGGTGTGGGCGAGGTGGTGGATTCCGACAGCGGCGTCCTCGTGAATCCGGACCAGATTCCCGCCTATGCGGAAGCCATCATCCGGCTTCACCACCAACGGTCCGAGTTCCACCGGCTCCGGCGAAATGTCCGGGAGAAGGTCGAGCGCGAATACTCGGTGGCCGCGATGACGGATCGCTGGATGAAGATCCTCCCCCCCGCGCCAACCCAGCCCCCCGCCTGGCCCGCCCGGCACCGGATCCTTCCGATTCTGATGGGCGCGGATTCGTGGCGTTTCACCGCTCCGGTCCGTTTCGCCCGCCGCTGGGGCCTGCGGCTGAAGAACGCCGCCCGCGGTGTGAATTAATCGGCGTCGGCCGCAACCCGCGGGATCGGCGGATCCCCTCCCCGGACCGTCAACCCGCCGCGGACGAACAAGCGGATTCTTCGATGACCAGATCGCCCACACCCGCATCGAGGGTGGCCCTGACCCCGAGTGGAATCGTGGCGTTGTGGGGGACATGGCCGAAGGGCAGCCCAATCACCAGAGGAACGTCCAGTGGGAGGAGGCGTTCTGCGAGGACCTCCTCCATCGTCTGACGGTATTCGCCCCCCTTCCTGGCCTTCGGGTCGCTGCAGTCCTGGTTCACCCCGACGGCGATTCCCGCCACCTTCGCCAGCGCGCCAGAGTTCAACAACTGCGTCAGCATCCTATCAAACCGGTACGGCACCTCCCCCAAGTCCTCGAAGAACAAGATCTTCCCCACAAGCGACGGCAGGTAGGGGGTCCCAAGCGCGGCGCAGATGAGCGTCAAATTGCCCCCGGCCAAGACGCCGGACACTTTCCCCTCCCGCAGCACGCGGACGGTGTTCTTCCGGTAACCGCGCGAAATACTCCCGGCCGGCTCAGCCTGGGTGATGGTGCGGAGCAGTGACCCGAGGCTGAATTCCGGCATCTCGGGGTTGGTCAGCTCCGAATTGAGCATCGGGCCATGGAAGGAAACGAGGCCGCTGCACTTGAGCAGCGCCAGATGGAGCGAGGTGATGTCGCTGTAGCCAAGGAGGATCTTCGGGTGGCGGCGGATCAACCCATAGTCCAGCCGCGGGAGCAACCGGGAGCTGCCATACCCACCCCGCACGCAGAAAATGGCGCGCACCCCGGGGTCCCCGAACAACGTCATCAGATCGGCAGCGCGGTCGCGGTCGTCGCCGGCGAGAAACCCCCACCGGCGGCGCACGTTGGGAGCCAACCGGGCCTTGAAACCGAGTTCCTCAACCGCCGCAACGGCGCGGTCAATGGTGGCCGGGTCCTGCGGGGCGCTGGCTGGGGCGGCAATGCCAACAGTGTCCCCGTGCCGCAAGGGCGGAGGTTTAATCGCCATCGCTTACTAGTGCCGGTGAGCGGTCCGCCACACAAGGAAAAAACCGGTTGCCGTGGAGACCGGGCGACGCGCCAGGATGCCAAACGGGGGAGCGAACCCGCCAAACCGCCGTTCCTACCCCCGGCACCCGCATCCCCGCTCCATCCCGCCCTTGCACCGGATTCAATCGGCGGTTAGGGTTGCCTGCGCGCCGCCCCCCGGGGGTGCGGGCACACCGCGGCGACCTTATGATCGAAGTTGAAGGCCTGACAAAACTGTACGGGGAGTTCCTGGCGGTGGAAGACCTGGGGTTCCGGGTCCAACCGGGCCAGGTGCTCGGCTTGGTCGGCCCCAACGGCGCCGGGAAGACCACCACCCTGCGCTGCCTTGCCGGCATCATCCGTCCGACCCGCGGAACGGTGCGGATCTGCGGTGCCGATCTGCTCCAGGAGCCGGTGGCGGCGAAGCAGCACATGGCGTTCTTCAACGACGAGCCGAGGCTTTTCGATTACCTCACTGTCTGGCAGCATCTTGCCTTCACCGCCCGAATCTACCAGGTCGCCGGGTTCGAGAGCATCGGCCGGCATCTCCTGGAGGAACTCGAACTCGGCGGCAAGGAGAACTCGCTCCCGGGGGAACTCTCGCGCGGGATGAAGCAGAAGCTGGTGATCGCTTGCGGTCTTCTCCACGACCCGAAGGTCATCTACTTTGACGAGCCGCTCACCGGCCTCGATCCGCTCGGGATCCGGCGGATGAAGGACTCGATCCTCAAGCGATCCTCGGAGGGTGCCGCAATCGTGATCAGTTCGCACCTCCTCCACCTGGTGCAGGAGATCTGCTCCCACCTGCTCATCCTGAAAGGCGGCCGCAAGGTGCTTGACGGCACGCTGGACGAAGTGAAGGGCCGCTTTAGCGAGCGGCCCGGCGACGCCACCTTGGAGGAAGTCTTCTTCCGAGCAGCCTACGCGGACGGAGCCGGAACCACCCTCGCGTGGCCAGCCCCCCCTCCCCCTCCCCCGCCGCCGCCCAGGCCCACGCCCCCAGCCCCCCCAGTGGCCACGAACGAACCCCCGCCCGCGCCATGATCGGGGCGTTGCTCTATCTCCAGTTCCACTCGCTGAAGAACCGGACCGTCCGGCGCATCCTCCGGCTCCGGCAGCCGAAGTACCTTTTCGGGGCCATCGTCGGCGCCGCCTACTTTTACCTGTATTTCGGGCGGTTTATTTTCGGGCGCGCGGGGGGCCGCGGAGCCGCCGCCCCGTGGGCTTCCTCCTCCTCCACGCATGAACTCATCGAAGCGGGAGCGGCGCTGCTCTTCGTGACGTTGGTGGTGATGGCCTGGCTGCTCCCGGGAAAGGGGGCGGTGCTGCATTTTACCGAGGCGGAGGTCGCCTTCTTATTTCCCGCGCCGATCACCCGCCGCCGACTGATCCATTACTACCTCCTGCGCATCCAACTCGGGATTCTCTTCTCGAGCCTCATCCTCCCGCTGATCCTTCGGCGCTGGGGAGGCGGGCATTTCTGGTTCCACGCGGTCGGCTGGTGGATTATCTTCTGCACCCTATCCCTGCACGGCACCGCCACCGCCTTCGCGCGCGCACGCCTGCTTGACCGGGGCATAACCCCCGCCAGGCGCCGCCTGGTGGTCCTGGGGTTGGTGGTGGCGGGCGTCACCCTCACGGCGCTCTGGATGAGGCGGAGCGCCCCCGGCCTCACCGGGGAGGCTCTCGCCTCGGGGGAGGGCGCCAGGGACTACTTGGAGCGGGTGGTGGCCTCCGGTCCCCTGCCCTGGCTGTTGCTGCCCGGCCGTTTGGTGACCGGCCCCTTCCTGGCCGCCGACCTGGCCGCATTTGGGAAATCGCTGATCCCCGCGTTCGCACTGCTCGGACTGCTTTACCTCTGGGTGGTCCGGACCGCGGTCGCCTTCGAGGAAGCCTCGGCGGATGCCGCCGCGAAGCTGGCCGCCCGCGTCGCCGCGATCCGCGCTGGAAATGCCGGAGCCGGCACCCGGCGCAAGGTGAAGTCAAGGCCCGCCCCTTTCAAGCTCCGTCCCACCGGCCCGCCTGCCTTCGCCTTTCTCTGGAAGAACCTGATCAGCGCGGGCCAGATGTTCAACCTCCGCCTCTGGATCTTGCTGATGGTAGGCGCCGGCTCCATCTGCTACGTGGCCTCACGGACGATGGCGGGCGGGGGATTTCTTCCCTTCCTCTCGATGATGACCGGGATGGTGCTTTGCTGGTCGTTCATGCTCGGGCCCCAGATCCTGCGACAGGATTTCCGCCAGGACCTGCGGCAGGCGGACGTGCTCAAGACCTATCCAGTCCCCTCCTGGCAGCTCGCCCTCGGGCAGTTGGCGGGGCCCGTGGCGATTCTAACCGCCGTCCAATGGGTGCTCCTCCTCGTCGGCGCAATCCTCGCTTCGCACATCGAGCAGGTCGGCGTGGGCACACCGTTCGTCATCTCCGCCGCGGTCAACGCCGCCATCGTGATCCCGCCCCTGAACCTCCTCCTGTTCTTGGTGCCGAACGGGGCCGTGCTGCTATTTCCTGGCTGGGTTCTCAGCAGCGCCACCGGTCCTGCCGCGATGGAGGCGATGGGCCAGAGATTGATCTTCTTTTTCGGCCAAATGCTCGCCGTCATCGTGGCGCTGCTGCCCGCGGGCGGGCTGTCCGCGGGCATCTTCCTGCTCTGCCACAAGCTCCTCTCCCTCAGCCCCGCCTGGTCCCTCGTCCCGGCCGCGCTCGCCGCGGCAGCAGTCTTGGTGGTGGAAGGCGGCTTCGGCATCTTCCTCCTCGCGAAAGCCTTCGACAAACTGGACGTGGCGGCGGAAACGACGCCCTGAAGGCGTGGGGGGCCTTCCCAAAGCCCGACCGGCCCGCAGCCCGCGCTTTACACCGCGGGCCGTTGTTGCTTCTCTGAAGTCCACACGACCCATTTATGCACCCTCGTTGCCAACCAGCATTCTGCCTCACACCGCCGAACCCCGGGCGGCCCCCCGGCCGCCTGGCTCCAGCCCGCGTCCTGCCTCTCGCCCTCCTCTTGCTCGCCGTCAGGCCCGCCCCGGCGGCTGCCCCCGCGCGCGACAGGATCAATTTCGACGAGGGCTGGCGGTTTACCAAGGGAGACCCCGAGGGGACGGCGGAGCAGCTCCATTACACCAAACTCAAGCCGTGGGTGATGCCGGCCGGCACCGCGTTCACCACCACCAACCCGCCCGCTCCGCGTCCGGACGCCGAACCGGCCCCGGAGGTGCCTTGGATACAACCCTCCTTCGATGACACGTCCTGGCGCGGCCTGAATCTGCCGCATGACTGGGGAGTCGAGGGGGCATTCAAACAGGAACTCCCCGGGAACACCGGTCGGCTCCCTTGGGCGGGTGTCGCCTGGTACCGCAAGCATTTCACCATCCCCGCCGCGGATGCCGGTCGCGAGTTTCGTCTTGAGATGGATGGCGCAATGGCCTACGCCACCGTTTGGTTGAACGGCCGCTTTGTCGGCGGCTGGCCGTACGGCTATTCCTCCTTCGTCCTGAACCTCACCCCCTTCGTCAAGGTCGGCGGGGAGAACGTGCTGGCCGTCCGCCTCGAGAACCTCCCCAGTTCCTCCCGGTGGTACCCGGGCGGCGGCATCTACCGGAATGTCTGGCTGCTCAAGACCGGCAGAGTCCACGTCGGCCAATGGGGCACCTTCGTGACCACCCCCACCGCCACCAAGGACGCCGCCCAGATCAACCTGCAAACCCGGGTCGAGAACGACAGCGCCGAGGACGCCACGATCCAGGTGAGCACCGAGATCTTCCCCCTCGATTCCGCCGGCAAACCGGGCCGCCGCGCGCCGATGTGGGTCGGGACCGACCTGAAGGTCGGGGCGCGCGCCACCGCGGACACCTCCCAAATTATTGCCTTCCGGCGGCCCGCCCTCTGGAGCGTGGCGCATCCCAACCGCTATGCCGCAGTGACGACGATCAAGCGCGGGAATGAGGTCCTCGACACTTATCAAACTACTTTCGGCATCCGATCTATCGAGTTCATGGCCGACCGGGGCTTCCTGCTGAACGGCGAACGGCTCCCGCTCAACGGCGTCTGTGACCACCACGACCTCGGGGCGCTCGGCGCCGCGATCAACCAGCGCGGGATCGACCGCCAGGTCGAGTTGCTCAAGGAGATGGGGTGCAACGCGATCCGCACCAGCCACAACCCTCCGGCCCCCGAGCTGCTGGAGGCCTGTGACCGGCTCGGGATGGTGGTGATGGACGAGGCGTTCGACTGCTGGCTCCGCGCCAAGTCCAGGAATGACTACCACCTGCTCTTCACCGACTGGCATGAACAAGATCTCCGCGCGCTCATCCGTCGCGACCGGAACCACCCCTGCGTCATTCTCTGGAGCATCGGCAACGAAATCCCGGAACAAGGCTCGCCGGCCGGCGTGCGCATCGGCGCGGAACTGGCGGCCATTGTTCAATCCGAGGACACGACCCGGCTGGTCACCTCGGCCTGCGATCACCGCGAGTCCGCCTTCGACGGCTTTCAGAAGAACCTGGGCGCGTTCGGTTACAATTACAAACCGACCGGCTACGAACGGGCGCGCGAAGCGAACCCCTCCCTCCCGATCTTCGGCAGCGAAACCGCCTCCACGATCACCTCCCGCGGGGTCTATGCCTTCCCCGTCGAGCCGGGCATCGGTGTGATCACCGAAGCCGGCCGGCGGCGCGGCACCAACGCGACCGCCCACCCGCCCGGCCTGGACACCGCCGCCCACCAGATCAGCTCGTGGGACATTTACTACCCACCGTGGGCCAGCTCGCCAGACATGGAGTTTGCCGGGCAGGAACGCAACCCCTCAGTGGCCGGGGAGTTCGTCTGGACGGGCTTCGATTACCTCGGCGAACCGACTCCCTGGGGCGGTGGCAACGACCCCTCCCGCAGTTCTTACTTTGGCATCCTTGATCTCGCCGGGTTCAAGAAAGACCGGTTCTTCCTCTACCAAGCCCACTGGCGGCCCGACTACCCGATGGCCCACCTCCTGCCGCATTGGACTTGGCCCGACCGCGTTGGGCAGCCAACCACCGTGATGGTCTATACCTCGGGGGACGAGGCGGAACTCTTCCTGAACGGGAAATCACTGGGGCGCAAAACCAAGGCCAAGTACGAGTACCGGCTGCGCTGGGATGACGTGCCCTACCAGCCTGGCGAGCTGAAAACCGTGGCATACAAGGGGGGACGCCGTTGGGCGCAGGACTCGGTCCGCACCGCCGGTGCCCCCGCCCGGCTGAAAATCTCCGCGGACCGGACGAAACTGAGCGCCGACGGCCGGGACCTTTCCTACCTCACCGTTCGGGTGGTCGATGCCGCCGGCGTCCTGGTGCCGGATGCCCACAACCACATCCAATTCTCACTGGAAGGCCCGGCCGGGATCGCCGCCACGGATAATGGCGACGCCACGAGCTTCGAACCGTTCCAGGCGCCGGAGCACGACGCTTTTCACGGCCTCGCGCTCGGCATCGTGCGGACGCAGTCTGGGAAGGCGGGCGCGGTCAAGGTGTCGGTGAAGTCTTCCGGCCTGGCACCGGCGACCATCCGCCTCCAAAGCAGATAGGCACGAGCCGTCCTGCAGCATCGTTGGCAAGGTGGGGCTTGACACCAGTCACTTTGTATCGCAAAGTGACTGGCACTATTGCAAGCTCATGAAAACACACTGGTTCAAACCCCTTGGTTGGTTCTCGGTGCCGGTCTCCGTACCCGGCACCCTGCTCTGGCTCGCCGCCGCGGCGTTTTGTCTGACCGTCTTCCTCGCGGTGGACCGCCACTCACACTCCGTCAGCGATACCTTCTACGGGATCTTCCCGTACTTTAGCTGTACGTTCCTGCTCCTGGACTGGATCGCCCGGCGGACCAGCCCGTCGGAATCGTAGCCGTCCTGCCAGGCGGCGCCGACGCATGCGAGCCGGGGCGGAACCCCCGTTCAACCCTTGTCGATCTGCGCCGGCTTCTTGCGTGCCCAGGTGTGGGTGGCGTGACCGTAAAAGGCCTCCGCCGCCTCCATGATCGTCTCCGACAACGTCGGGTGCGGATGCACCGTGAGCGCCAAGTCCTTCGCGGTCGCCCCCATTTCGACGGCCAGCGCCCCCTCCGAGATCAGCTCGCCCGCGGCGGTGCCGACGATACCCACACCGAGCACCCGCTCGGTCTCGGGATCGATGATGAGCTTGGTGAGGCCATCGGGGCGGTCGAACGACAACGCGCGACCGGAGGCCGACCAGGGGAATTTCGCCACCTGGATGGGGATTCCCTTCGCCTTGGCTTCGGCCTCGGTCAGGCCGCACCAGGCGACTTCGGGATCAGTAAAAACCACCGCGGGGATCGTGATGTCGGTGAACGCACTGTGCTCGCCGACGATCACCTCGACCGCGACCCGGGCTTCCTTGGTGGCTTTGTGCGCGAGCAGCACACCGCCGGCGATGTCACCGATCGCGTAAATCGAGGGGTCCGTGGTGCGTTGCCGGTCGTCAACGTGAATGAAGCCACGGTCGTCGAACGAGACTTTGGTGTTTTCCAAACCCATGTCATCGGCATTCGGGGATCGGCCGACGGCGACCAGAACACGGTCGTATTCCTCCACCAGTTTCTGCCCTTCGACCGCGAACTCCACCTTAATCCGTTTGCCGTGGGTGGACATCTTCGCGACCTTGGTTTTTAGCCGGACCTCCTTGAACGCCTTGTGCGCGTAGGCCACGACGGGCTTCGCGAGGTCGGGGTCGGCCCCGGCGAGGATGGTGTCCAACGCCTCCACCAGCGTGACCTTGCTGCCCATGGAGGCGTACACGGTGCCCAGTTCCATGCCGATGTAACCGCCGCCGATGACCAGCAGAGTCTCGGGGATCTCCTCCAATTCCAGGGCCTCGGTGGAGGTCATGATCCGGGGGTTGCCGAGATCAAACGCCTTGGGCATCGCCGGCTTGGAACCGGTGGCCAGGATGGCCTGGTCGAATTGGACGAACTGCTGCCCCTGCTCGGTTTCGATCCGGAGCGTTTTGGAATCCTCAAAATAGCCCCGTCCGTGAATCACCTCCACGCCGCGCAGCTTGGCCAGTTGCGCCACCCCGCCCGACAGCTTCGTGAGAATCGATTCTTTCCAGGCGCGGAGCTTGTTCAGGTCGACGGTCGGCGGCCCGAAACTGATGCCGCGATGCTCGGACTCGCGGGCTGCGGTCAGGGTGTGGGAGGCGTGCAGAAGCGCCTTGGAGGGAATGCAGCCGCGGTTGAGGCAGACGCCTCCCAAACGGGCATCACGCTCGACGAGGATCACCTTCTTGCCGAGATCCGCCGCGTAAAAGGCCGCCGCGTAACCTCCCGGTCCCGCGCCCACCACCACGATTTCAGTCTTCAGGGATTCCATACTTCCAATTCAAAATTGACCAACAGAGACCGCACCCCGGTTCAGAGGGCGGCAAGCGCCTCGGGGAACTCTTCGAAGGCCCGCACCAAATCCACGGTGAAGCGGGCTGCCGTGCCGCCATCGATGACGCGATGGTCGTAAGAAAGGCCGAGCGGCAGCAGCAGGCGCGGCTCCACGGCCTGGTTGCGGACCACCGGCTTGATGGCACCCCGGCCCATCCCGAGGATCGCCACCTCGGGCTTGTTCACAATGGGGGTGAAATACGCCCCGCCGATCCCACCCTGGTTCGAGATCGTGAAGGTCCCGCCCTTGAGCTCGTCGCCCGACACCTTCCGCTCCCGCGCGCGGCGCGCCAGATCGTCCAGGTCGCGGGAGAGTTCGAGCATGCTCTTCTGGTCCACATCGCGCAGAACCGGCACGATGAGGCCAGCCTCGGTGTCGACCGCCACGCCGATGTGGAAGTAATCCTTGTAAACGATCTCCTGCGCGGCCTCATCCAGGCTGGCATTGAAGACGGGGTGGGCCTTAAGTGCGGCGACCACCGCCTTGAGGGCAAAACACGTCAGGGTCAGGCGGGCACCCTGCTTCTCGTAGGCCGGGGCGAGCTTCTTGCGCAGTTCGTTGAGGGCGGTGATGTCGGCCTCGTCGAATTGCGTGACGTGCGGGATGACGTTCCAATTCTCCACCATCCGCCGGGCGATCACCTGGCGGAGCGGCGAGAGCGGTTTGGCGGACACCGGGCCCCACTTCGAAAAATCGATGCGCTCGGGAGCGGGTTTGGCAGCCACGGCGGGGGCGGCACCCGGTACTGGCGAGGGTGTCGGCGGCTGGAGGGCGATCCGCTGCAACCGCTGGATGTAGGCCCGGAGATCCTCCAGGACAATCCGCCCCCCGCGCTGGCTACCGCGCACCCGCGTGAGATCGATGCCGAGATCGCGCGCCAGCTTGCGCACTGAGGGCGCCGCCGCGGCCGGTGAGGTTGAAGCCGGGCCGATGCTCTCCAGCCCCGTGGGGGGAAGCGGGGGCGGCACCTGCTCAGGCGAGGGCGTCTGGATGACCGGCTCCCGCTCCACCGCCTCGGGCTCGGGCGCGGGCGCGGGCCGGGCTCCAGCCCCCTTGGCGGACGCGGCGGCGGCGGCATCCACCACGGTGATCAGGCGCTGCCCCACGCTCACCTTGTCCCCCGCCTTGACATGGACCTTCGAGACCACCCCGGCCGCCGTGGCGGGAATGGTGGCAACCGCCTTCTCATTTTCGAGCTCGAGGATCGCCTGATCCTTGGCAATGGTGTCCCCCTCTTTGACGAAGAGGTTTACCACCGTGCCCGAATCGGCGCCCTCACCCAGATGCGGAAGCTTCAAGTCCATAGGTTCACCAACAAAGTGACGGCTAATGTGCCCGAAAAGCCCCGGAGTTCCAGAAAAAAACGTTATCACGCCCCCTTTGCGGCCTGCGCGCCGCGGCCACACGCGCCGCACGCGGCCCTCGACAAGGTCCGCGGGAGGGCCTATCGTCAAGCCACGCTCCCATGAACAACGAGGCCCCCAACCACCTCCCACCCGGCCGGGACGGGCGGGCGGGCGCAGACACCTCCGGCAACCACCCGCCGGGGTGCCCGGCCTTTACCCTCATCGAGCTGCTCGTGGTCATCGCCATCATCGCCATCCTGGCGGCGATGCTGCTGCCGGCGTTGTCGCGCGCCAAGGAAAAGGCCCGCCGCGCCGCCTGTCAGACCGGCCTGCGACAACTCGGGCTGGCTTCGACGATGTACGCGAACGACAACCAGGATGCCATCGCCACCGGCGTGCGCGACGACGGCGGCGAGCACACGATCTGGATTGGCACCAACACCTTCAACTCGATCCGGCGCTACAGCGGCACCAACATGAGCACTTGCCCCAGTCTGGCCGGCACCTTCCAATACTACGAATATCCCTACGGCTACGTCATCGGCTACAGCTACAATGGCGGCCACAAGACCCCTTGGCCGGGCCAGCCGGGGCCGGCTTGGACCTCGCCGCAGAAGCTCACTGACTGGTCCCAGCTCACCCTGGCCTGCGACCTCAACCAATGGGCCACGCCCGAAGGAGGGTCTGGTTGGGTGATCGCCCCGCACTCCAACGCCGGCGCCTCCGCCGAGGGCGGGTCGCCGTTCCTCGACGTGACCAAGCTCACGACCTCCGCCCAGGCCGGAGCGCGGGGCGGAAATGTGCTGCTGCTGGACGGCTCCGTCCACTGGCGCAACATCCAGCAGATGACCAACTATGCCGCCTCGCAGTTCGCCGACGGCTACTGGAACTCCTGGTGATGCGCGCGGACGACCGACATCCAATGATCACCCCCAGCCGACCATTTGAACGCCTCCGCCGGGGCGGCTGCGTCCTCTGCGCCACGCTGCTCCTGGCTGCCCTCTGCCGGGCCGCCGCCGGAGCACCTCCCGCCGACCGGGTAAGCCCCATCTTCCGCGACGCGGTTGCGGCCTGGCAGATGGACGGCCTGAAAGACCTCGCCGGCCGGAACGAACTCCGCGCCGTGGGGGCGGTGGCGACCGGGATCGCGCTGACGGGTGAAGACCTTGCGCGTTCACTCGCGGCGGGGGGCGATGGTGTCGTCGCCCGGCTCGAGGGTGGTTATCTCGACGCCGGCCAGGGTGATGCGGGCGCGCTCAATCCCGCCGGTTCGGCGCTCACTGTGTGCCTGCGGGTGCGCTGCCCTGCCGGCGTTTGGGGGAAGCCGCTCCTGAGCAAGCACGGCGGGCATGACCAGCTCGTTTACAACCTTTTCAGCTTCGAGTCTGCCATCGGCTTCGAACTCGGGATCCAGGGGAAACCAGGCATGATCCAGGTGCTCGCCCCCCTGGATCGGGTGGACCGCGCGGGCTGGCATGAAGTGACCGCCCGTTACGACGGCCACCAGTTGCAAATCTTCCTGGACGGTGTGGTGTTGGGCGAGACCCCCGCCGCCGGAACCCTCCGGCGGGGGAACACCGAACCGTGCCTGATCGGCGCGGAACGCATCGGAGGGCGGGTGAGCTCCGGGTGGGCTCCGCTGCTGATCGACCACGCCGCCATCTGGGATCGGGCCCTAACTGATGGGGAAATCGAGGCGCTGAGCGGGGGCCGCAAGCGGGTCGCGGAAGCGGCGCGCGCCTACAGGACGCCCCCACTGCCGCTGCCCGATGCCCCCGACCTCTATCACGAAAGTCTGCGCCCCCAGTTCCACTTCACCGCCCGGCAATGGAGCGTGCGCAAGTTGAACCCCGGGCCGCGTGAAGAGGGTTGGATGAACGATCCGAACGGGTTGATCTACCTCGACGGACAATTCCACCTGTTCGCCCAGCGCTGGAACATGTGCTGGATCCACGCCGTCAGCCCTGACCTCGTCCACTGGCGCGAACTGGCCCCGGCTTTCTGGGAAGATCACCGTTTCGGGGGCGGAGTGCAGTCGGGCGGCTCCGTGTGGGACGCCGCGAACTGCTCCGGCCTCGGCTCCGACCCGGCCCACCCCCCGCTGCTTGCCTTTTGGAGCGGCGGCGACAACCGCAGCACGGGGGTGGCTTACAGCCTTGACCGCGGCCTGACCTGGACCAAGTACGCCAACAACCCCGTGATTGTGCACCCCGAACGCGATCCGAAGGTGTTCTGGCACGAGGCGACCCACCGCTGGGTACTGCTCCTCTCCGGCAACGGCTCCTATTTCGTCTTCACCTCCACCAACCTCCTGACCTGGACCAAGCAACCCGGCTCCATCCCCGACAGCTACGAATGTCCCGATATGTTCCGCCTGCCACTCGACGGCGACCCCGCGCGCGCCAAGTGGGTCCTCGTGCGGGGTGACGGGCGCTACTCCGTGGGTGAGTTCGACGGCTCGGCCTTCCACGAGGAGACCCCACAGCTTCCTTGCGACCAGGGGCCGCACTTCTATGCGACCCAATCCTGGGGCGACCTACCGGGGCAGCCCGGGCGGCGCGTTCAGATCGCTTGGATGCGCGGCGGAAAATATCCCGACATGCCCTTCAACCAGCAGATGTCCTTCCCGTGCGACTTGACCCTCCGCACCATCAACGGCGCGCCGCGCCTCCTCCGCCAGCCGGCCCGCGAAATAGCAACCCTCCACCGGAACGAGCACGTCTGGACCGGGCTCGATCTGGCGGCGGGAGCCGGGCGCAACCTCGAATCCGCCGGCGGCCTGTTCCACCTCGTTGCCGACGTGGACCTCCCGGCTGGCTCCGCTCTCGCCATCCACCTTTGCGGTGCCACGGTGGAGGTCACCGATCAGACGATCGCCTGCGTCTCCAAGCCCGCCCCGGTCAGCGGAGGCGTGCGCCGCCTGGAGATCCTCGTGGACCGGACCTCCATCGAAGCCTTCGCCAACGACGGGGAAACGACAGTTTCGGCTTGCTTCCTGCCTTCGACCCACCAGATTTCGGTTGAGTGCGTGCGGGGACGGGCGAAGATCCCCCGGCTCCAGGTGTTCGAGCTTGGGAGCGCCTGGCGATGAACAGACCCCACCGTCACGAGGTTGAAGATGGAGTCCCAGGTCGGCGTCTGATTAGGTCGTTGGGTCGGTCGTTCCGTCGCGCTTGAATGGAATTTATGTCATCCACCGCCTCCAACCGTCGTCAGTTCCTCAAAACCACCGCCCTCCTCGCGTCGGCCGCGTGCCTGGGTGCCCGCCCCGGCCTGACCGCGGGTGAAGCTCCCGCCAAGAACCGCCTGCCCCGCTGGCGCGGGTTCAATCTGACCGATTTCAACTCACCCAACCCGTCCGGCCGCCGGCGGATCCCCGAGGAGGACTTCAAGTGGATGGCGGACTGGGGCTTTGATTTCGTGCGGCTCCCCATGGCCTATCCCCGCTACGTGACTTTCGATCGCTCCAAGCCGATCACGCCGGAGGAGGTCTGCCATTTCAACGAGTCGGAGGTCGCTTACATTGAAGAATATGCCCAACGGGCTCTTGAACAGGGTCTGCACGTCTGCCTTGCCCTGCATCGGGCTCCTGGCTACTGCATCAATGCCGGGTTCCGCGAGCCGTACAATCTCTGGAAATCGTCCGAAGCCCGGGAAGCGTTCGCGACCCATTGGGGCATGTGGGCGAAGCGGTTCCGGAGCGTCTCGCCGGCAAAGCTGAGTTTCGATCTCCTCAACGAGCCCGCCATGATCGCCAACATGAACGACCAGCACGCCTCCAAGGGGCTGGTGCCGGGGGACATTTACCGCGAGGTGGCGAAGGCGGCCACGGAGGCGATCCACGCCGTGACACCCGAGCGCCTCGTCATCGCCGACGGGAACCGCAGCGGCAGCCTGGTCACGCCCGAGTTGAAGGATCTCCCCGTGGCCCAAAGCTGCCGCGGGTATTTCCCCGGTTACGTGTCGCATTACAAAGCCCCCTGGGCCAACAAGGACCCCGAGAAATGCCCCCTGCCCTCCTGGCCCGGCGAGGTCAACGGCGAGCATTTCGACCAAGCCCGGCTCGAGGCGTTCTACCAACCCTGGATCGATCTCCTCGAGAGCGGGGTCGGGGTCCACTGCGGCGAATGCGGCTGCTGGAAGATGACGCCGCACCCCGTCTTCCTCGCCTGGTTTGGGGATGTCCTGGAGATCCTCACCCGCCACCAGATCGGCTACGCGTTGTGGAATTTCCGCGGTGACTTCGGCATCCTCGACTCAGGCCGGACGGACATCGAGTACCAGGATTGGCACGGCCACAAACTCGACGCCAAGCTGCTGGCGCTCCTGCAACGGCATTGACGCCGGGCCGCACCGGACGGCGCGGCGGTCCGGGAGGTCGCGGAGGCGGTTGCGCTCGCGGTTTTGGTGCCCCTATCCCGTAACTGCAACCGGGTCAGTTCAGCGGCGTGACCTTGATGCTGCGAAACGCCACGGCACCGTGGTCGCCTTGCAGGTAGATGGAGCCGGTCGGATGCTCCTTCGCGTTGCGGCCGACGTTCGTGCCGTGGGCGATCTCGACGTTTTCCTGCACGACCTGCCCATTCAGCGTCACCTTCACGAACTTCGCATTGGCCGTCTTGAGGCCATCAGCTCCGAACCGCGGAGCCCGGAAATCGATCACCATCTTCTGCCATTCCCCAGGGGGCTTGCAGGCGTTCACCAGAGGAACGTTCTCGCTGTAAACCGCGCCGCAATCGGTCTTGCTCAACTTCGCCGCGCCGTAACTGTCGAAAATCTGAATCTCGTAGATGTCCATCATCTTCACGCCGGAGTTCGAGTCGGAACTGTTCCCCGGTGTTGCCTTGCCAACCAGAAACTCGACCTCGACCACGCAATCCCCAAACACTGCCTCCGAGGAAAGGTTCACGGTCTTGTTCGTGCTGATCAATTCAGTGCCCGACCCCGTGATCTTCAAGCGGGACGGCCTGTCGGCAGCCATGGCGGCCCGGCCATAAGTCCACTCGTTGGAGCCGCGCCCCACGAGTTTCCAACCGGTGAGATCCTTGCCATTGATCAGTTCAATGCTCTTGCCGCGCTCAGCGGCCCGGCTGGCGGCCACGGAGGCGAAAAGCGCCAGACCGGCGGCCAAGAGGAGGCAGTTTCTTAGATTCATGAGGAAGAGGGTGCTGACGCCCCCGGCGGTCGTCAATGCGAAAGGGGCTGGCCGCCGCAAGCCGTCGCGCCTCCCTGAGGAGCGCGACTGCGGGAGATAAACACCCGTCCCAGGCGGACGGCGGCCGTTGGTTGGGGGCAACTCGCACGTGCTCCCCACCACGCCCGGCCGCCCGGCGCGGCGGTCCTTGACTGTCCCCCGCCCGGCGGGCAGCCTCAAGCACCATGAACATCCCGCGCTCCTCCTCCCCAATGCCCGGGGGCCGCCCCTGGCATCCCTGGTTCCTGTCCTGCCTCCTAGGGGCGCTGCTCGCCACGACTTTGCCCAACCGGGGTGAGGAGGCGCACACAAAGTGGGATGCGAACCAGCGCCGCGAATTCGATCTGACGGAGGGGTGGCGTTTTCTCCGGGGTGACCCGGCCGGGGCCGAACGGCCAGACTTCGCGGACGCGAACTGGAGGACGGTCCAACTCCCCCACGACTGGTCGATCGAAGACCTGCCGCCGAGAGAGTTCGATCCC
>Ga0182030_10006333_pt1 | contig 24990 bp, 28 predicted proteins | sample 812S3MmetaG_FD_121299 | JGI IMG/M metagenome (GOLD analysis project Ga0182030, IMG submission 121299) | Permafrost microbial communities from Stordalen Mire, Sweden - 812S3M metaG (Illumina Assembly) | ecosystem: Environmental > Terrestrial > Soil > Wetlands > Permafrost | place: Sweden...
CCCCCTCTGTAACCCGGACCAACGCCAGACTCCTCCCCTCCTCAACCACGCTATCTAGTGACCCTATAAAATGCAACATCTTCGTCTTAATCCCCGGCTCATAGAATCCCTTATACATCTCGTTCGGAGCATAAAACCCACTGTAGGAGACCGCGAACTTCAGGCCTTCTGGATGCAGCGGCACTAATTCCTCAAAACTCGCTGGGAACCCGAATACACCCTCTGTTGTGGATTTTGGGAATGCTTCCCGCCGTCCAGGCTCAAGCAAGCTCGCAACCATCGCCGCCATAGCAGCCCCTTGACTAAATCCAATCACCCCATCAATTCCCCCCACCTCCTTTATCGTCGCAGCTATGGTATTTAATCCCTTCTCTAAACCAACATATGTCCCGCCTCCTGTCTCACGCTTGAACCATCCCCAAGCATCGGGCTCTTCATCTTCGGCGGTGGTTTCGAAACCGGGAATGTCGGCGGGTACCAGACGGATGGGTGCGGTGGGGTAGAGGAGGTGGGGACCACCGGGATAGGAGGTTGCGAGAGGGGAGAGGGGAGTTTTGGGTTTGTTTTTGTTTTTGGGAGGGTTGGAGGGGTTCGTGGAGGAGGATGGGATTGGGACAGGAGGGAAGGCTTTGAGGAGGAGCTTTTCGAGAGCGCGGGTTTTGGCATGGAAGAGGGGTCCAGATTGGGTGTATCCTATTTAAGGCACAGGTCAGTTCTACAGCATGGGGGTGGGGGATGGTTTAAGTGAGAGCAGGGCAACGAACCATGTAGCATCAAAATCTTCAATTTCCTTGGAGCAGGTACCGCCTCACGCGTACCATTCGTCTGCGCCATTGCGCACGGGCGCCTAAGAGTCCGTACACGTGTGCTATACTCCCTCCTCTTCAAAACCAGACGAAAACCAAGGCGGGTATCTATATTCAGCCAACGGTGACGGATTTGGAGGAAGAAGTATCGGTGACGCATCTGGGAAGAGGTGAGGCTGGGAGATTCATTGGGTGTTGTTGGGTGGGGTGAAGCGAGCTAAGCTTCGATGGGCGATGCTGTTTGATTGGGCGCCACACGCGGGGGATGGTCAGCCTTGTGTTAGAATTGGGGTTGAAGATATCGCCTCACTTTCGTAGGTGACTGTTGTGAGGATTCGTGGGGGCGTGATGCTGGGGATTAAGGGGAGGGGATTGGGCGAGATGACAGGCGGATTTGAGGCGTTCGAGGGAGTGGAGGAGAGGCGTTTGGATAATAGGGGCTTGCACGTGTGGTGTTATATATGATGATCCGCTCTTTTTATAGTGAAGGTTTGGCTAGAATGGATGGACTATGGATGGGAGTAGAGCTGTTAGTCTGAAGATCTGTAAGTTTCCTTTCCCTACCCCAAATCCCAAGGCCTCCGCAAGAATTAACCTTCGATAGTCTCGTCGGTGGTTGTGCTGTGCAGCTGCGTTGATCATTCAACATCCGCCTAGATCTTATCTAGGCGTAGTCCCCTACCGCTCTTCAACCTTCTATCTCCCTAATAATGAACACCCAACTCCCATACAACCCCAACCCCTCCGCCGTCAACCCCATCCCGGTCTGGGTCCCCAACACAACCGGTACCATGCCCACGGCCCCCATCCGTCCCTTCGCCACAATCCACTGGCTGCCTCTGACCTCCAAAACACCCCCTCCTCCCTCCTCACACACAACCTTCCACCGCTTTCCCCTCCTGCCCCCCGAACTCCGTCTTCGCATCTGGTCATTCAGCGCCCCCTCCGACCGCGTGATCGAGATCCGGTCTTGGGGTAGCGGACGATATGCACCAGTGAAGTTTACCGTGCATCCGCATCGCCTGCCGACAATTTTCAGGGTTTGTAAGGAGAGTAGGATGGAGGCGAGGAGGATTTATAAGGCGGTTGAGGTGGGGGTGTCTGCTTGGGTGAGGAAGGAGGGGGGGAGGTATGTGGATTGGAAGTTTCACCCGGAGAATATTTATGCGGTTTGTTATTCCTACCATTTACCCTTTCTCTATTACTTGGCGTAGTTGCTGATGTGGTGTGGATATATGTAGAGAGGTTTGACGGTTGGGACAGCCCCTAACCTTCCGATTGCTGAACCGTACCCACCGGCTCGCGTCTTCATCTCTTGGGACAGGGATATCATCTACCTAGGTCCCGAATTCCAAAAACATCACCTTCTTGCCTTCTTCACCGCCACCGGTCTAGGTGAAGAACTTCGAGGTCTGCAACGCTTAGCCATTGGTAAGAAACTATGGTTAGAGGATGAAGATGGGACGTGGAATATTCTGCGACGGTGTTTATGGAGTTTGAAAGCTAAGGGTGGGGTGAGAGAAGTGATGATTGTGCCAGATGATGAGAAAGGTGCTTTGGTCGATAGGTGGTATAGAGGAAAACATGATATTGTTTTGAAGGAGCCAGGGTGGGGGTATAGGTTTCGTCCTATGGATGGAGAGTTCGCGAAGACGGTGGATGAGAATTTGAGGGAGTGGTTTGAGAGGCTGTGGAGGGATAAGGATGAGGGGAGTCTGGATGATGATAGTGATGATAGTGCGAAAGGAAAAGAAACGGAGAGACCAAGAGAGGTGCGACCTGAGAAGGAGCCTCCGAAGGTAAGTGTCAAGAGCATAAGGAGAGGTGGAAGAAGGATGAATACCGATTTTCGAGACGGTATTTGGCAGATTCAGGAGGCGATGGGGGATATGAGGATGTGGGAAAGTTGGAACCCTCCTGAGACGTCTTAGGATGTCTCAGCTATACGTTTGTACGATTTTCTTACATTATCTTTTGCTTAAACTGAGTGTTCATTGTTGTCATATGGGAGGAACTTTATCTGTCCTAGTCTTCCAATTGACGGTATTTCTGGACTTGTCAAGTCTTAAAAAAAAGCATATCAATTTGAATAATTTCCGAAATAATTTGGTCGATATCTAACTATTTCTGAGAGAAGACTAAATTTTTTGCTTCGGGGTTGGAAATTGAGTGGGAGTCAGGCCTTGAAACTACTGCGATGTGCGATAAAAAAAGCATCTTGCCAAGCTTGATTTCGTAGAATTCGCTCCCCGATATGCACTCGCTCGCCAAAAATTTCCGGCCTGGGAAGTCCAACAGAAAAGTTAATGTCATTCCCTTTTACTTGACGTCGTGTCTACCCAAAACTAAGTGCGTCTCACTTCATTCAAAATTGCCCACATGATGACTGGCTCCCCCTTCCGCTTTAACAATTTACTTATTAAAATCAGAGGAATGCAAAGAAGAGTCTTGTCTTGGAGTTTATCCTAAAGACCCCAAATCCTATGGTCTAAATTAGAAGAAGAGGCAGATAACGCGCAAATTCTCACACCTGATAATGCTTTGGAGGACGAGAAATTTCATAATGCGCCTAATCCTGGGTTGTTGATAAAAGGGTTTGGCATAGTCAGATTCCCACTCGCTGGGCACGATATGGAGATGATAAAGGCAGCTAGGGACCTAGGAATAAGCGGTCAAAAAATTGAGGAAGGGTCATCAATATGTTAGAAGGTTCGAATGGTTTATTGGAAGTAGATGATAATATATCTTAGATAATTTTTGTGGGTGATATGGTAGCCAGAGTTGGCATAGAGCTTGGTGCAAGAATTAGGAGAAAATGCACTCCATCTAGCCTGGACGCCTTGATGCGAGAATGAAAGAAGTACCCCTCTCTTATGAAATAAAGATCGCTAAATATAAACTACAATCGAGTCATTATATCGTCTTGAAATATATCCTAATTGCTTCATTTGCTTATCTACTAAGTTTCCTATTATTTCCGATGAATCTCTTAGACGAGTTACTTGATCTGCAATGTATTTTAAGTGGGAGATAAAACAGCCTTGATAGTCCGAGACACGATTTTACCTACGCGTGAATCTGCTTTTGACAACTCAATAAGAGAAACAGATACAAAACTCGATCGTGTCTACACTTTCAGTCAACACTATAAGGGCTCGCCAGTTCAGTCCTTCTTTCGTCCTCTTCTGCCTCCTCCTTTACACCTTCCAATTTCCTTTGGTTTTTCTTCGTCACCGGAGAACGACTCGTCAAATAGTCCATCGCTCTTAATCCCACGTCTGGTGCACCTCCCCTAGGACCATTTGGTCTTGCAGTGACCGTAGAGTCTGATATTTGATCTGATGGTGTTCTCTGATGATTCGTTGATGGCCTTCGAGGAGTAACATCGGAAGCTTCATCCAAAACTCGACCTCCCCCGTCGGCCTGTTCATTGAGGTAGCGATCCATTATAAGATCCGGGTCAAGATCTAGTGACTGCGCTGACGCGACGTTGCGAAGGGCTAGCTTTTGATTTCCGTCCGTCAGTAGTGCTTCATTAGTTACTCCATTGGGGGTTCCGAGTCCGCCACCATCGACTGCTTCAGGATCATCCTCTCCGACTCTATTCGGTTTGATAGGTAAATTGAGATTATTTGGAGAGCCAGGAGAGGCGTTCTTGACCCATGATCTGACATCCTCTTCTTTCCTTAATCTTTCTTCAAGCACGCGGCCTGTATTGGAAGCAACACTTGCACTATCAATAATAATTACCATCCAGACTCCCACATTTTCACGAGAATCTTTCAGAGGCGTGGCCGAGATCCAGCACATCATTCCATATTCTTTTGGACCATCTGCTTTGTTGCTCCACTTTTGAGTAACAGTGCCACCTCTGCTGTCTCCACTTCGAGCCATAATTGCAACTTTTGCATTTACCGGTGCCCCGGATTGGAATGCATCTTGGAGCCCTGTGATAGTGGTAAGAGGGGCCGCAATGTGTGCCAAGAACGGTGATTGCTGTAGTTGGCCAAGCACCCGTACCGCCTGAGAGACGAAAATGGCTCTCAGTGATGGATATGGGCGTATAAGGACATACTTCTTATAGATTCCCGGTAGCTGTCCGGACGGCATAGTTTGTGTGAGTTTCCACCGCGCGTCATCTTTCTCAATTCCATCATCGTTATCACTTTCGGGACTCTCGTCATCGTCTTGAATTCTTCTACGTGCTGTCCGATTAGTGCTCGTTACACTCCAGTCATCCACCCTGGTTGTCGAATCGGTCTGAATGGGCTTCTGTACTACAGCACTCTCCTCCAAATCAAAGGTGAGACTCAATTCCTTCAACTTTTCAAGTGCATTGCGTTTGGGATCACGAATTTCTCCTTTCTTTTTCTCGTCATCCATCTGCTTCTTCATCAGAAATCTCTCGAACCCGTCCACACCACGGCCGCCTTCAACCAATCTACTAGCATCCACCTGAGCCCCCAGGTAATATTTTACACTCCCGCGATTATTATGTAGGGGTGCCAGCATCAAAATATTCACGAATGGTTTCCCATCTCTCCGATAATTGAGCAAGGTTTCGCAAATCTCCTCACCTTTCTTGATGGCTGTCCTTAATCTCTCGACACTCTCCTTCTTCGTCCGAGAGCCTTGCAAGAAACGACAGTTATATCCAATGACATTATCCTTCCCATATCCGGTGAGTCGATAGAATTCTTCTGAGGCGTATATGATGGGATTATCACGCTGGTGAGGATCTGTGATGCAGAACACTTCGCTAAGGCCGCCGACTAGATCGCTGGTCAAAGGAGTGGAGCGGTTGGTGATTTCGGCGGTGAGGCATGCTGTGGACGTCTTGACTAATGAATATGTGACCCAAGCTGGGAGAGCAATTTTTAGGAGTTTGTTGAAGGCTTCTTGAGATGCAACTTGGAAAGAAGCCGAGAGTTCCGCCGCTGGTGAGGTATCGGATTTCGCTTCGGAATTTTCAATCGTTGCAGCAACGGCGTTTGCATAATTTACTGCTTTTATGACTTTTTGATTTTCAATATATTGAAGAACGATGCGAGATATTTCTGGCTTGTAACGATTCAGGAAGGAAGTGAATCGTGCCAGAAGTTGAGGATCGCCGGTGATAGTCTCGAGATATCCTTCGGAGAAGAGTAGATCTGTTTGAGATTCTAGAGATAGCGCTTTGCGATTTGCTGAGGATGGATGCAAATCAAAGTTTTCTTCGCCGGAGTCTGCATCCAACTTTGAGGCTGGGAAGACAGGAGTGTTGGCTGATCTCTGAAGCCCGCCGGGCTCTTGGGTTCTGTATTGGCTTGGTTGACTTGGTAGAATGCCAAGCATGGTTGACTCCTTTTTTCGTCGAGTAGCAGGATGTGGCGCTGGCATTGTGCTTTGCTGTACCTCTGGCTCGGGATCTCTTGTTGGAAATCGCTTGCTTTGATTCGTTGAACGACCTGATCTAAACCGGAAATTTTGCTTTATTCTCTCGAATTCCATAACTATGGCAGGTCACCGGCCACCTGTTAACGTTGGAAAAACAGACTCAAGCAAGAATAGATATTCAAGGGCTGCTTCTGGATATTCCGGCTGTTTGTTAATATTATTTTCATGGGATTCTATCCCCTATGGAATCCATGACGCAGACACCACAGGCCCCTGGCGCTTGGGTTCGGTCCCCTTATGCAGGTACTAAGAACAAACCCCGGAATTCTAGACGATTGACCAAACTCTCTAAATAGTGCATAAATAACATGAATCAATAAGTGGAATCCCCGCTCCAGAGATATGGCTTGTGTACTACGCTGATAGCGTAGAGCGAATCGACACGTCATGACTTTCATGCTCCGCTTTTTCACACCATCAAATAGGCCGAATGGCTGGCAACTTGTCAAAAAATCCTCTATCTCCAAACTTTAGATAAAGAACAAGGAGATGAGATTGCGGAGTTGGGAGAGATACGTGCTTGGATGTAGAGCTTGAAAGAGGGAAACCTCCCGTCAGCATCTTGGAATGTGTCACGTGAGCTTACCGAGGCCCCTTTTCTTGGAGTACCACTTTCGCACGGGCACGCATCTGAGGTAGCATCATTCATGCTTCGAACGATTCACAAACACCCATAGTGTGCTGTGAATCACGGCATGATGATTTATTCAAGCCAAAAATCAAGTGCCATCCTTTTCAAGAAAGGGGTTTATCTGCATCAGTTCATACCCTCTGCTAACAGACTGCATTTCAGAACTTCATACTGCAGTAGATAGCCATAGGCTTCGAGTCCTCTGCTTCGCGCCAAAACTAAGTTCATGGATGATTCATTTCAAAGATTAGAAATAGCGGAACAGGACATCAACGACAGAAGCAACAACTTTGTCAATGCGTCACCCACCGAACTTTTCGTAGATGTAAAAGTCCTAGTTCTTGTAAAATCATTCTACTATACAGTATGGAAGACTAGAAAATGGTTACTGTCGTATTAGCAAAGAGCGAAAGCAAGCAAAGATTTCTTATTCACAGGAATTCTCTCTGCTACTATTCGACATTTTTTTGAAGCAGCCTAAAAAGGCGACTTAATAAAAAGCCCCACTGAGACTTTTATTCTCGAAGATACCTCTCCAAAGGTTTTCAAGATTTTGGCCACATGGGTTTGCACTCAACATCTTAAGCATAGCAATGCGAGCCTCCGCGACAACAATATTGTGGTGGCTCCGTGGCTGTTGGCTGACTCTTTGCTCATTTAACAATTGAGAGGCTTTCTTGGTAAGTTTCTCGAGGATAATGAGAAAAACCTCCCTAGTACTTTTGACGAGAAATTTTCCAAGCGGCCCACGAACATAATTTGCTAGATAGCGATTTAATACGTTGGATTCCCCGAAGACTTGTCAATTCTCTGGTCAATGAGAAGGGGCAAAGGGAATTATTTGAGAAAGCACCTCTGGAACTCTTTCTTGATGTAATCAATACTTTCCGGCGCATGAAGCAAGGTATAAGGGCGCAGAAGTTGGTCTGATTTATCAGAAGTATTTAACGTCTATTTCAGCCAGCTCACTTGTAAATGCAAGATCACATGGTCACGAAACAACAGAAAACTATCGGAAAGAGAGTGCCTGCGGAGGTGCGTATCAGCAGCCGTCGAAGAGTGAATATCTTGTCAGTGAAGCTCTACCCGAGAGAAGAGATGCCACGCAGCACTAAAAACGCGTTTGATAGTATTGAGAGATTATCATACAATCATTGTGCCAACGAAAGGTCTTCGGGTTCGAACCTTTGCAAATTTCCCTCGCGGAGTGAATCAGGGCAAGAACCGAATTCGAGTAATTCACCGAGGTTATTCCCAATGAGATCCTATATCGCTATACCTTCAAATTACCATGCTTAACCTTCTTGAATTTTAATCAACTTTCCAGCCCACCATTTTCCAGAGCACCCATTATCATGACCGAGAATCGCCCCTCACTGATCAACTGATAATGACCGTTCAGCCGAAGAGGAAGTGTCCAAACTTCTTGTAAGAGTCAATGTCACCTTTGGCAAGCAGAAATTGACAACATGCCAGAGGCGATCAGATAATTGTTACCATAAACGTCAAGCGCTACAAACCTGAATCCAAATCTCAAACCTTTGCCATCCATGGAAACTTCGCACCCCATTACTCTACATTCTTCAACGCAGCATTCAACGGTTCCTTCATCCAAAGTAAAACCCTCACATTAGAAATCGACGCGAATCCAAAAGCATTCGACCTCTTCGTCCAGTGTCTTTACTCCCAGAAAGCCGACGAAGATGGTTAGCAGAACCTACCTCTTTTGTGCGACTTGTGGATGATAGCCGATCCACTAATTGTCCCGAGACTTCAGAACCAGGTCATACGCATTCTTAACAGTCACGGGTTGCTCTCTTCGCTGGATACCGTGGGCTCACCACGGGCATGGTTGAAGTACTTGTATACCAACACGAACAAAGACAGTCCGCTCCGATGTATTATTGTTGATTATGTTCTGGCTGGCGGGTTCAAATAAGGAATCAATATGCTGGTATACCAAGCGTTTTGGTCATAGATCTGTTGACGGAGATTTCGAAGGGGGCACAAAAGGGTGTGCGCGTCAATTTCAGGGATGAGTATGTTGATGAGAGTGTTGCAGACAGACTACGAGGATTAAATCACCCCGAGGAGAATTAAGTTTTGCAGGTCAAGATCTCATGTATTTTGAAGGATTGTGCCTAGATGATGTTCGATATTGTAGGACATGGGTAGATGCATCTGTTCTTAAACATGGCTTTCGAGTCTTTTGCTTCTAGCAATTATACTACCACTTCCTCTTCAAATAAGATTCCAAAAGCCTATGTGAATAAATGGAAAGACTCTTGTCTGATGCTTGTGAAGAGGACTGAAAAATATCTCACCTAACAATGTAACATGAGAAATTGGTCAAGCTCCTACGGCTCCAATCCACATAAATGCTAAATTAATCCTGCTTTTACAGTAATTTCAATATCAGAGCCTCTGATCCTCCGGAATGAGAGTTTTGTGCCTTTTGAATTTACTTCAAATCTGATACGGGCACTTTGAAATTGCACATATCTTAATAAGAACTTCACCTTTAAACATTTTCGACACTCAAGTTTTTCCGCTCCGAAGTTAGACGACATTGTTCTCCGTCTGGCTTAGAGATAAGTTTGAAAAGTAAGCGAGACTGAAGCCAAGATATCGAGTCCTCGCTTGTGTTTTTGTTTTCTCTTGTAAACAACCAAACTCTCCGCAGAAAATAGATCCGAACCCTTCACCATATTGACGGGCTGTCAATGACAGTCAGTAGTAACGGCGCGCTGACCTTCATTTATCTTGATATCAGAGATAACTGTTGTGGCTCAAGTCGTCTTTCGAGTTGACTGGAACCAAAGACGCGTTCTCTGCTATCGGCGAGGGATCAGATTGGCCTGTCTGCGCTCGAAGTCTTTCTCGAGATCGGGCTGCGGCTTCTCTCATCCTTAGATGTATCCCAATCTTTGTTCCTCTCTTTGAAGATAAAGAAAGAGTGACATATCCTGGGCCGAGAAGAGTCTCTAGCATCAAAGATGGCCAGAACCAAACAAACAAAACGTGGCCAGAGGGCAAAGAAAATTAAGAGACAGTCACTGAAGGCCGCCTCTGTCATATCGCACGTTCCAGTGCATCCAAATATTCCGTGAGTAGATAGACAAACTCTTCATATTTCATGCCACTCATAAAACACCAGGAAGCAAAGGCCTATTGTTCATATCCACATCAGAAGCGAAAGCGGCAAAATCGCAAACTTCGAAATCTATAAAACTTTACTCTGTACACGTTCACCTTACTTCGCTGCTGCGCTTGAAGGTGTTCTCCCAGAGCATGATGGCGCATATCATCTCGAACTCGAGGATACAACAGCTAAAATCTTTCGATTCGTTGCCCACTGGATCTTCAAGCCGGCAATGTTTGACAAGGAACACAATCTCCCCTGCTTCGCGGATCTTGTCGATCTCTGGTTACTTGCTGAGGAGCTCATGATTCCTGATCTTCAGAATGCGGCGATGCGTGGTATGGGTGTCCAGTCTCCTAGGACCTTCGCACTACCTTTGGAAGCACTTGAACGAGCCTATCAGAACACCGCTAAAGACAGCCCTCTCTGCTCGTACTTGGCAGAAGAGTTTGCTTATCGTATGGTTTGTAAAAGCCAGAGCTACCCGCATGGACTTTTCGCAGAGATGGGCAATGTTTTTAAGAAGAGCATCATCACAATCAGTGATTGTCCTGCCAATCCGGAGAATATTGTGAAGTTCCTTCTTTGAAGAAGAGTCAGATTTGTTCATGAGACGGGGATTGGGAGGTTCTTTCTTGCTAAATTTCATCGCTCGAATTTGAGTCTCTTTATTTCGGGGGTGTTTTCTGATTGGTCTGGAAATGCTGTTTCATTGGAGATGAGATGGGAAGCAGTTGACTACCCCCAATGAATGCTAACATGTCTGGTCGGACAACTTCCTCCAGTACACCCTTCATTCTCATGAGCATCAACTTTCTGGGCTGCGGTTTTCTAGTGTTGGATGAGCGGAGTGTTGATCATATGGTTAGGTCTGGGATAGCAGGTTACTATTCGACTGGGGTCTCAGACTGGTGATCATGCGCCCAGTCCATCTTTGTGTAGATGGTGATCAGCGAGTCGGAGGACTGCGAGAATAACAGCTTGCTAGTGATCTATACTTGCACTCCCCACTATCCTATCCTTACTCGGTGATGTAACCCAATGCGCCACAGAAGGGAGTTTAATAAAGACCTCACGGCTTCCTTCGGCCTACAATTTCCAGTCTCCGTTCACTCCCAAAGCCTCTTTATTCTAAGTTTTTATCTCAAGTCTTGACGATCTTGAATAGGCTACAAATCACCGCCCTCTTCTTTGACCCCTTGCATAAATTAGCCTTAATAAACTCCCATAGAACTTTCAATCACTCACCTCCCATCTCCGCCCTCGCCCAATCAACCACCCTCCACCCAGTAGCAATAAATACTGTAGACGTAATCACCACAATAATCGCTGTATACAATATTACAATAGCTAATTTTATCCCAAGAGCTCGCCAGCTCAACTTTATGTTTTTGTTATTGGAAGAGAGGGGTGATGGTGGTGGATGTTTTGAGTGCGGCTTCCTAAGCTCGAGTTCTTCGGCTAGGAGCTCGGAGTAGAGGAGCCCTTGTTCTGCGGCGATGAAGAGCGAGTCGGGTGTTGGAGGGCTTGGGTTGGAATTGGATCTAGAAGAGGAGGTTGTTTTAGGATTCGTTGGAGAAGTTTCGAGAACGGCGGGAGGAGTGGTAGACATCGGGACTCTCTTTTCGGAGGTGGGATGGTCGAGCGAGATACTGAAAGCTCCAACCTATTTTAAGGAGTTATGGCTGTTGGATTTTCATTCGTGTTGAGAGGACTAACGAGATGGAGGATTACGAATGTTTCATAATAGCAAAGGAGTTTGAGTAGTACAAGACATCATTCAATTTCATGCCAGTGCTACCGAGCAGATGTAACAGATAATTTTCCTACAGACTAGATCCTTCGCAGACAAGATCGTTGAGAGAAGATCCCTAAAGCCCGATTAATGCACATGATATGGGAAGTTGTGTGTTGTGCACTCCCAGGATTTAAAATGCATGTAGGCTGTAAAATTTTGCGACACGTTGGTGGGATTTTTCAGGACTTTTGTATAGTCAGTCATATACCCGTATTTCTGAAGCATGCCAGACATAAGGAAGAGCTTGTCGTAGTAAGGTAGATAAATCATTGATCATAGAATCTTTGCCCAGAAATAAATAGGAGGGGAGCGAGCTTGCGTTATGCGTTGTACGATGAGAATGCGGGTAACACGGATTGCGCGAGATACCGTACACAACAGAGAACGCTCTACTGAGAGTGTGATAATTTGTATCAGTAACCTACGAAAATATCTCTTGGTCTTTCTTGATTTTTTCAAACAGCAGAAATTCTAATTGGGCGAATGATTCTTATCGATTGGGAGACACATAAGGTGAGGATGACTTCCTGTTGTCGGCGCTGATTCTGGGCCTCGGCTCTTTCCCGTGTCGCGAATCTTGACCTCCTCCCGCGGACACATAAAAATCCCACGCCGACAAAATCTTCAACAGCGCTACAACCTCGAAGATGTCTATTCAATCCTCCTCAGAAATGGAACAAGCCTCACTCACCCACTTCTGCTCCATTCCCTGGTGCCGCACCCTCATCTCAGATCCCACCTTTACGCTTACCCCCACCTACTCCCGCCAGCCCAAACCTAATTACGAAGACTCCCTCTTCGCATTAACCCTCATCTCCCCAACCACCATCCCCTACTGTTTATCCTTCTACAAGGTACCACCCAAAAATGAGCCATTCATCACACACCTCCAAACCCTCTTCGCCCTCTCCACAGGTCTAAATGGCGGTCCCAACCTCCTCCACGGCGGCATCATCTCCACACTAATAGACGACGTAATGGGCACATTATTAACGGTTAATAAGGATCAAGGCGGGTTGCCACTGAGTCAGAATACCGTGACGGCCGAAATGAAGGTTAGGTATTTGAGGCCAGTGAGGACGCCGGGGACGGTGGTTGTAGTTGCGGAGTGTGTGAAGAGGGAGGGGAGGAGAATATGGTTGGAGGGGGAGGTTAGAGATGTAGAGGGGGTGGTGTTGGCGAGAGGAGAGGCGGTGTGGGTTAAGGTGGGAGGGGGGAAGCTGTGATCTAGGAGGGGTTAGGCTTGGATGTGAGAAGGTTATAGTGCTATTTTTGGCGAAGGAAACCATGCGTGAAGAACTGGGAGCATATTAGATATACTGTGCGATCTTTGGACATGAATGGCTGTTGAAACAAGGTTGAGGGACATAAAGATGGAGGGGTCACATAAAGTCACGTGATACAACCTATGACGGGATGGGTGGGTGAACAGATAGGAGGTTACGATCTCAGAACCAGAAACTTCAACAATTTAGCGGAGATTGGTTCCGAAATATCTGGGGAATCCGAAGGTGTAGTGATTTCAAACAATGTAATAACCCTACTCGCTAGGCCATTGCAATACTCTGACAACACCTGTCGCATAGCAGCACAGAGCTTTGTATGCCATTGCCTTTGCTTTCGATATCGATTCCCTTGGCGTTGAGAGGGTCAGAAGGAAACCCTTGAGAGATTGAAGAATCACTTGGACCCGATAGTCCTAGACCCTTACCAGTAGACCCAACAACCCTATAATTATCGATTATATGCTATGTAGGTTACGCATCCCCTTCAACAACAGCTAGAAAGCAATGATGGCTGCAATTAGAATCCACATCTTCTCTATAGTTCGAAGTATCGAGCTTCCGACGAGGAAATGCAGCAGCTCAGTGGCGAGCAGTTGATACTCTATACTGACTTTATAAAGGAAACACTCGGACTTCGCTATCAACGTTTTCGGCAGTTCGTTAGTGATACACCTAAAGTCCTTTCGCGATGCCAAGAAACTCTTTTCAAGAAAACAAAGCACGAAATTAGCCTAAAAAGGATCAAGAAAGGTACAATCTATATAAAATATAGCGTGTTCTGAAGATAAGCAACGTGCTGTAAGTTGGATGCGAGCTACCTCAGATAAAGGGGTAACCATAATCAGCAGTTGGATACAGCTTTGGCTAATAAAATCTGTTTTCTTGACTTCAGTGACATAGAGAATCAGGGGTTCATGGTCCTATTTGAACTTATGTTCTCTGTCATACATGACGCAGATCATTTTTAAAGTGGCTATATTAAGGCCAAGAGGTACTGCAGGTGGTCCTGGTAGAACCTATCACAGCCTAAAAAATGGAGCTCCCTTGGTGTTGGACGGTCTAGTCACATATTCTAACAGAGCTCCTTTGTTCACACCAGATTGAATTGTCTTTCTTAGTATCTTAGTAAGTGATGTTGGACAGAAAATTGGGGACTATATTAAGGCTATATGCGCCACGAAGTGAGATTGGACCTCTTCTTCTCATCAAGGCCCTAGCTATGGTAATATTACGTTAAATTCTGAATTGTTCAAAATGAGTACCTTTTCTTACATTTACATAGTGAATAAGGTTGCAGAGATCAGTCACTGCCAATTAATGCAGTGAGAATGCACTTAGAATTCTTGTTCTGCCAAAACTTTTCTAGTTTTGCTGAGCGGAGCTAGAGTTTGCTTAAGCAGCTCCATGGAGAACATATTGTCAGATATGGGCTTGATGGTAACAATGCAGGGGAGATTCATGGGAATAATGTGTCTGAAATGGCTGCCATGGAGCCTATTGGGTCAGAGTTGGGTGTAACGAGGAAGGTGAAGAGGAAGCCGGTAAATGAGTCTAGAGCATCTGGTTAAGAAGGTCAAGGACAGGTACGTTGAGCCTTTGGACAGGAGCTTTGTGCTCTCGTAGGGATTGAATGCAACTTGAGAACCCAAATCATCGACACTTGCCACTGGTTGTTGTGTCAAGTGAACGCACAAGATGGGGTGGTGGGCACTTTATGTGCGCATGGAAATCGGGAACTGAAAAGTGGAATATTTAATTCTTAGATTGGCTGATGAGGATAAATTATATATCTATTGGCGTCATCAACAACTTCGCTTCTTACCCCAAAACATTATTTATTACATCTTGCTTTGAATTAGGTTTATCCACCTTCACTGTCCTAGGTAGAAGAAATTGCCTTTTTCTGCAGTGTCTGCGTGAAAACTTGCAACGCCAATTGCGGTTCTGTATCACTGATTAGCAAACTTCGCCTCCCGCCTTCCTCGAATCCCTTCGGCCCAAACTTACGATAATAAGGTACCTCATGTCCTGCGCCAAATACTCTCAACCAACTCAGATTCCCCACGCTCTTAAATGTTCCCCCAGCAACCCCATTCACTGTATAACTTGTTACAGCCTCTGAATTGAAGGCCGAGGAGCCGGAATAAGTAATCGCGTTGGCGGATGCAAGGCCGCCGAACCAGTTGCAGATCCAGTCGGCATCACCGGCCCAAATGAGTGTTGTGATCCCGGATTGCACGACGGTAGAGAGGGTGGAGAGGAAGGATCGCGCATCTTTGATTTTGTAGTTAGTAACTGGTAAACGTATGACCAAGATTGAGAGGGGCACATACCATCACCAGTAGCAGCAAATTTCTCATACGGTGCATCAGGACACTCAGCATATGTAGCCTGGGCACCAATAGCGCTCATCACACTCGAGCTTTGCAGATAGGTGACATACGTCTCCGGTGGATATGGATCGTTGCTCGGCTCACGAATATCATAGACATCGAAATCGCTAACTTCGGAAAGAGGCCCCTCGATGTCATTGTAACACGTATTATCAGCGGTTTCGCAAGCAGAGTTAGAGCCAGTAGTAGCGGTACACTTCTGTAACAGAGGAAGACATTTGCTGTTGTAGGTATTGAGGTATGAGGTGTGTTGTGAAGCTGAAATGAGGGCTTTGTAGGTATTGTTGTAGGAGAAGTCGACGTAGGCCTTGTTTTGGATGATCGGATCGTACCAGCCGTTGTTGATACCGAGGGCCACCAGTGAGATATTTTGGCCAGAGACTGAGCCAGATGCAATCTTTGAGTTTTGAGACTCAAAGTAGGATGCGAATTCTGAATTTTTTAGTAGAAATCATACGCGCGGAAGTTGCACGGGTAGAATCACCTGGTCCATAATGTCCTCCATATGACTCAGTGAAGATGCCAAAGTCGCGGTTCTCGTATTGAGGAAATTGTGCATAGAATGCTTGGATCAGATTCCAGACATAAGGAGCTGCGGTCACTGTGGAAGTCACGGGATCTGTTCCATAGGAAAATCCGGTCCCGATCGGCTGATCAACATAGAGCATGTTCGCGTACGTGTTGAAGCTATAGGGGTTCAAGGACGGAGTTGAGGCTCCATTGACAAAATGGCATGGACCATTTTCCTGCATACGTTAGTATAAGGTAGGTTAGTACATATGGATTTCTCGGCATACCTGGAAGAGACCGATCATGGATGAGCATCCTGGTCCACCGTTGAACCAAGTTGCTAGAGGTGCAGTGGTTGGATTGTTTCGGGCCTCAAAGAACCAGAACCACATGTTCTCGTTTGCTGGAACAATCTTAGTAAGGCTTGGAAATAGTACTGAGCACGGGACTCACTGCCAACAGAAAGGTAACCTGAGTACTGGTTGACACCAGGAGTGGTTTCACAAATCCCGGAATTCGTCACGAAGTCGATCTTAGCGCCGGTGGCTTCATGTTCAAAGACGGTACGGTTGACACCATCGCGTTCGTAGACTGAGCGTTTCCCTCTGAGATGAGGAGCGACGTCTTCCCTGCTCTCGAACTGGGATGGCAAGGCTACCGACAGGCTGGGGAGCACAAGGCCAGCAAAGAGATGAGAAATCTCGAAACGCATTTTAACGATGAAGTTGACAGAGCTTGGTCTTAAAAAACGGCTGTTTCAATCACGTCGGATAAACAAATCTATTTATGAGTTTCTTGGAATTTCCGCACTAGTAGAACTTGATCCTCGCTGCGCAGATCCTCAAAGGCTTAGTGAGGGGCATAGCGGACGAAATGCTCAATTGAGAAGGTCTTGGAAGAACGAGAGGCTTGCATTGCATCTTGGCAGTTGAGAAATGGGAAAGTGGAAAGTCCAACTGATCGAATGAGAGATAAGACAAATGGAGTACCGACGGCAACCGGAGAACAAGCATCGAATCTGACTTGGCTGGGGTAACCATCGACGCTTATACGGGTACATACAGTAGCTTAAGCTTAATTGTTGCGCGATGAACGGCATTGTGCTGTGAGAGGCAGTTGGACGTAAAGTGGCTAACCGCCGAAAGGGATGTTGTACCTGGTCTGTCATCGAGCTGCCTCTTTGGGATGGTCACATGTTCCTGACTAGATGATAAGAGACTTGGCAATTGAGGGATGCATTACCCTTCGGGTTTGGCCGTACAGTAACGGAAGGACGCATAAAAACGAAGTCGGCAAGGGAAGGTGGTGTTTTCACTATTGCTGGACGGAGAAGTCATTATGCTTAAGTTTGTCTATTCCCGCCACCTCTGTAGGATAAGCAGTTGAATGAGTGAAAACCTCGAAGTCATGATGTGAGACGAGCCTCCTGGGTAGAAGGTACTGAACGATAGTTTTTAAGGTGGTTGAAGGACCTGATCAGGCGGGGTGACGAGAAGAAGGAAAAGGAGGTCAATTTGGCGGTGAAAGTCGGCAGAACGAACGCGTGGCTCCATCGAATAGACCTCCCCTTACCATTCCTAAAACTGAATTGTACGTTACTGGAGGGAATATTCACCTTGTAATATTCTCAATTATTATACGCTTGTATCAATATATATGCCTCCCTATCTGGCATAGCAGCATTTATTTGAACATACGGATTAAACGCGCTCGGCGCGTCTTGATTTCAGCTATGTCAACAATGATGTCGAAGACAGACGATCATCTAGTGTATACACTAGGAGATTTTAGAGAAGCATTGCTTTCCTCATTCATCTGTAAGTGATATAGTTAGCATTGACCATGGCTAGCAAGTAACCACCGTGTAAAACCAAGATCTCGGTGGTCTCGAAAGCCAGTCATAGATCCCAAAAACGACTTCCAGATGAATTACCAAGAAGTCCAAATCATCAAAATCGAGGGTCAACTCGGGCAAACGATACGTCTCGCCTTCGAAATATGCGGGATGTGCCAGACACCTTGAGATATCTCCTGTGGAGCAATGCAAGCTGAACAGCTCGATAGCCCGTCATCTTCGACAGGCGCGGATACGAGTTAGCCTACGAGAAATTCAAGCATATAAGGCATAGCCCGCCTCGGGAATCAGATAAAGGAACATGAAAAGAGACTTGAGCAGAAGTTGGAGGAGTGCAAGCCGAAAGCGGATATTTTGGGAGTGGCAGACGAGAAGCTCAATAGTCTGGGGGCGGACTACGTGGTTGCTAAGAAGTTTTGCAGACCGCTACAAAGATTGCTCTAGATAATTATAAGGGGTTGCAAAGGCAAGGGCTTCAGCTTGAGAAAGAAAACATAGAAGTGAGGATTTCGAAGGAGGAATGGCATGATGCTTTGGACGAAAGCACGCGGATTGCGTTCAGGAAATAATTCGGAGCTCTCAATAAATGCCAGATACTCTGGGCTTCGCATTATTAGACACCACGCCCAGCCGACCTGGCGACCGCAAGCCCCCGAGTGAGGGGAGGACTTATTCCTTGCATATTGGATCACACAAGTTAGGAGGGGAGCATTCACATAAGACGAGAACCTCACTCGAAGCATAACTCGGACAACTGCAATCCTTGACACCATGTCTCTAGGACGAATCAGATATATCTCCCTGCAGTCATTGTCGATTACACGGAGCTTTCTTCCAAGATCTATTCGCACGTGTTTAAGCTATACCGCTCGAACCCGCCAGCATTGCCAAGGACAAAGGATCGGAACCTCTCGAGTCGAAGCTCTAGCCCACGTACTCACAGATGAAGAGAAAGCTCTCTTCCCGATACTGCGAAGGATAATACTTGACGCGGTCAATAATTCACACAAGAATGGGCTAGATCGACAGCAAAGCAAACCCATTGATGCTGCTGGCGAAGCAGTAGCGGACAAAGCCAGAGGATACGTCGTTTTGACTGTGATGCTGTTGTTGCTTTATCAATTGGGCAAACGGGCCATATCTAAGTTCAGATCCCTGCCTGTCCCGAAAGAAGCAGTGATAACGAATTCGCCAGCCGCTGTCAACATCAATCATTCTACCAATGCCCTAGCCAAAATGATCAGAACTGCCGCTATGTTTGCCCTCGTCTCTAGGCTGCTTTGGGTGGTCTAGCAACTAGCTATACAGATGGCATCTTGGTTACGGATCTGGTTTATGTTTTTCGATTTAATCACATTAGTCTAACCAAAAGATTCATATGTTGACGAAGAAGGCTGGCTTGGTTGGTGGTGCGCAAGTACCGGTTATAGCAGAAGGACACTATTTCGCGCGAGAAGGACTATGTTTGCACCTAGCGGTCGGTTGGATCATTGTTTTCCTAATTTTGGGGCTTCAGAGTAGATTACCTTCGTTCCAAATTTCGAGATTAGCACACAGAAGACAATGCATTACTGCGATTGATCGTCATGTTCCTCCCTCGATCCCGCTCTTACCACTCATGATCGATACCAATTGGACAGAAGTTTCTTCCGAGACCCATCAAACTCTAGCATATGCCACCCCGGTCGATTGTCCTAGTCGTGTCAATTCCGTGTTCAAATCTCCTTACTCGCCATTACGAGTTTTCGAGATCTACACGTATCATAGAAGAGGGCGGGGAGGAGTGTCGAAGGAGAGAATGGCTCGACAGGTGCCCCTCAAATGCGGATTCGACCCATTCGATCTGATGGGGTAGACCATGTCATCATCGGATGTCTGCGCTATCGAATTCTGTATCTGGATGATCAAACCATTTGAGCCGTTCCAACCATTAGTTGTGATCGACCCTTAAGGTGGGCAGGCTACCGGGGGCATTGTTCATACTGATCATTTTATCCATCGCCCGCACGAATTTGTGGACAATTCGGAATTCTGGACTATTGTCTCTGGAGTATTATGGGGCATTTGGAGGTTGGCTATATCGATGATATCTTTGTTCGGCATAATGGCACCTACAACTTGAACGTTTGCTGTAATGGGACAATTGCACGAGGACCAGATCTTTGAACCTCGGCACACTGAAGCGCGTCTAGACATTCCTGAGAGATATCGACCTGAATACCACAGCTGTACCACCGAGAAAATGCAACATCGCCGTGTGGCTACTTGCTTGGGTGCTGGCCAGCTAGGGGTTATGAATTTCGGCGGGAAAAGTTTGCAGACGTCGGAGTAGATTGCCATTTAATCTCTCATATCTCATAAATGTATCATTTCAAGTCCATTTTCGTCGCTGAGATTCTGGATCTGTTGATGGTGACACAGAACGCCACGCGAAGCGAGGCAGACCACCACTTCAAAGACACGACAACTTCATCGAAGCAACTAGCAGACTACACTAATAAGTGATAGCCCTAGCCAACACTCACTATGACTCTAGCGCTATTTCGAACATGTTCCTTACGATCATCACCTATTCAACCAATTACACGAAGGTTTATTTCAAAAATCCCTCCCCTTTACGCAACCCGCTCGATTCTTCCAGCCTTGCCGACCCTCACAAGCATCTATTTCGTCACGATTCTGCCGAACTTCTCGAGTTTTACCAAACAGATCACTTAAAGATGATTATGAAATAAGCCGGCTAAAAGCATAATCAAAACAGTTGACGAAAGCACTAGTATGAGCAGATGCGCAACGAGCACAACAATCGATTATTGATCTCGGATCAGGGATTCATTAAGATTTTTGCATCTATAGCAGGCTTAATTATTTCCGTGCTCTTCTCCACAACCCTTCTCAACCTCTCGCCCTCTACCAGACTTGATATACGCACAACGCAAGGGACCCGCTCGAGTCGGAGATGCGTCGAATATAATATACGATGCAAATATAGGGCAATGCAACGAGTCGTACCCCGACAATCAGATCTCCCCAAGAAAGGGTTCTAAAGCCAGGAAGACCTAGTAGACTCGATCATAGCGCCATTTCTGCTCTGTATACTTGCAGGGGCCGCCTGAGAGATTTAGAAGCCTAGCGAATGGTTGATATCATGCGTCAAAGGGTCCTCGCCGCTGATCAGCGACATTCGAAATACGATGTGCTAGTAGAAGACAAGCCGAGTTGCTATCATGGTGATCGATCCGCCAATTCCACAGTTGGTCTGATCGCCATTATCTTTGTGGTCACCTCGGCCATATGGGGATCAGATTGTGGGTGATGTCTTGGTTTAAGATATTTAGAATGTGAGTATCAGGCTTGAGAGATCATACGAATTAGCCTTTGTACTCAGGAAGCCAAGAAAGGTCAAACAGGGGCAATGCTTTGATGTTGAACATGTTGGGCGTATTCAAGTGTGTTCTTGAGGTTTTGTAGCTTCAGTGGTATAGTTGGAAGGAGTTCAAGTATGCCAATTAGTCAGTGCGTCTGAGATTGTCACTTATTATCACAGCGCACTGGAAGCGTCCTTGACTACTTCGACTCCGCTGCTCATCTTAAATGTGACATCAAATCTTCGCTCGAACATTAGCGAAGTAGTCAGTGGAAATTTGCATCTAATTGATTTAGTTGCAGGCGATACTAGTACCACGACTAGCATACCTAGAAAATCTAGTAGCTAGTCACCTTCCTCCAAACCTGCCAAAAATACCAAACAAAACAATTCAGATCGTCGGCCCTGGCCTGAGTTGCCACATTATCTCCACCCCTTGCATACGCCACAACCGCCCCCTTATCTTACCCCGCATCCTGAAACCCCGCACCCTTTTTTACCCAGCTCCAACACCCAATAGATCCTTTTCCTCACACACACAAAAACGAAGCACCCACTCATCATCCTGTATCCAGAAACCTAGCGGTAAATCAGGATTATCCCGCATAATCCGAATTTCATGCGAAAGTCGTACGACTGTTACTCATCATTTCCCATCTGCATAAGCCGCGGGATTTGACTTTCTTCTTCTTTCAAAATACTATCGAGAAATTTTGATTCCTCTTCTGTACAAAATCACGATTTGATTCTAGATATTCTGTTGCGAAGTGTTCGTAAACAAGCCAGTTGTCAATCACTTACCCCGCTTTCTCCACCTGGTCAGCATCGACCACCACCTAGTTCCTCCCTACAACTACCACAAACCCAAATCCAAACCCAAACCTAACCAGAATGCCACCTCTCACCACCTCCCCCATCCTCAGCCGCTCCTTACTCCGAACTCCCCTTCGAATTCAACGAGCCCAGTTCGCACGCAACGCCAGCACGCGCGCTGCACCTGCCCCATACAACTTCCACTCTCCAACACGGAGGGTCGCGAATACGATGTTGATGTGAGTGTTTTGCTTTTTTAATACCACAGAACGCAATCGGAATCTTGTCTGCCAATTTCGTTCGAATGCGATGGTCTCCTAGCCGTGCATGCTTCCCTTCCAAGGCGAGCACTATATTTGGAGTTTATGTGTTGGTGAAGCGGAACCGCATATGAAGATTAAAAATATAAGATAGCTGGAAGACTGAAATCGAGATCCTATCCCAAGAGGAAAAATCAAGATCGTTAAAATAGACGGGCATAAGCTAATCAATGCGTGTCTTTTAGGTACTTCCCAGTCGTTGCAGTGGTTATGTTTTGGCCATACGGCGTTGCGCCAGTGATGGATTGGGTTGCTGAGCATTCCCAGGCATAAAGGTAGAAGAAGGAATTATTGGCATGTTAAGAGGATATGGAAGCAACGATGGTTGGTTTGTTATTAGTATTGGGGTCATAACGGGCTGTGGGAATGAAGACTCCTTGTGGAGACTCTTGGATATTTTGCGTAAAATCTTTGCCGCATTTTAAGATACTACGAAGAATATGGACTTTGAAACAATTATTAAGGTCGAGAATTGTTGCTCCGTAGGTCTATTCGCGTCTCGAAGTGAGGTGGCATTGGTTGCTCGCTACGTGACCGTTAGCCGTTCCCCTTAGCTGTTTGTGTGACCTAATAAGCACTTTAATCTCGCCTTCAAGCATAAATATCATTAAATGTAATAGCTAAGAAATCCTCCAACAGTGACCATATATCTGTTACTCCCATTACCCTACCCAAGTTCGAGCCAATCATTAACTTCCTCCCCGTACCGAGGAAAATCACACTCTCCTCTTAACCCCAATCTTGGCTTTCATCGGCGGCAAAATTGTACCTCCCATGACGAAATTATCAGGCCTCTTCCCAATTACCCTAACATCATAATTCATCACAACATATACCAACAACAACTTCATCTCCAACGCGGCAAAGAAGCGTCCCGGACACGCATGCCTACCATGACCAAAATTCAAAAACTTATCCGAAGTGGTAACAATCGAGGCAGCTTTTCCATCCTCTCTACAGAAGCGAAATGCTTCGTATGTCCTGGAAGACGGGTAGACTTCATCGTCATAATGGACGCTACACGATGAAGTTCCGAGCCTTGAGCCATAGGGAGCGTGGACGCCAGAGGGGAGGGTGATACCTGTTTTGGAAACAACGAGGCGATCCATGCCGTGGCTGAGGAACACGGAGATGCGGAGGCTTTCACGGATAGCGCTGTCTGTCTTGACAAGCTTCGCCAAGGTTGCTTTACTCCATTTACCGTTGTTTTGGGAGAGGACTTGGGTGATTTCTTCGCGAATTTCAGAGACATACTCGTTGTTGCGAGGGGAAGAATAGAGATCGAAGAGAATCTGGGTCGCAGTAAATGTGGATGTATGGATCGCGGCAAAGTTGGTGGCCATCAAACGCAGGGCGACTCTCTCGGGTGTGAGTTCACGAGGATTCGGATCATTTTCTGCCTCGTTGATGTTCCAAGTGGTAAAGTCAAGGGGTATTTTGATTGACTCGTCCCCTTCTTTTGCCTTTTTTATGTCTATTATTCGTTGACGAACCAAGGGAATGAGGTGTTTGGTACATTTGGACGCGTGCCATCTATTTGCAAGAAGAGGGATCCAAGCCACGAATGGTTTTAGTATAGCGGGCAAGGCACGGATGATAGTTGCACTAATTGCGACATCTCCAGCGAACTTGGCTGCATTAATTAGATACTCCTCATTCCGACCTATTTTAAATCAGCATTAGTTCTCCAGGAGTGTGCTAGATAGCTCCGTACAAAGCGGCAGACCAACAAAGATCCGATTTGAAGCTCTCGATACGACTTTCATCATTGTATCGAAAGCCCCGACATCCGTCCAGTTCTCTGTACCATGTCCCCAATATTCGTCTATCGATAATTCGATCTCGTCTTGGACCCTAGGTATGACAGAATCGAAGGCTTTCGTCAAGGTTGATTTTATGATGTTCGGGTACATTGGCTTCTCAGCCAGAGCGGGATCGAGTAATGTGTAGGCGGTCTGCAATTGCTCCCGTTGAGATTCATGGGTACTAAGCATGCTATCTGGTTGATCGGCAATCCATTTAATATCTTTTGGTGGTAGCATGATGGCGGATTTGATGACATTGGGTAGGATGTATGTCTGTCCAGATTTCGAATACTGGAGTCAACGAAGTTAGTATAACATATCCTGTAAGTGTTGCGATCACCGACGTACCTTGCGATAGCCTTCCTCGACCATATTGACGAGGTTTCCCATGCTAATAACTCGAGCTCTGAGGGTGGAGAAGGGTCCATTCTTCAGTCCAACCCATGGGATTTCAGGTGGGACTTCTAGCGGCGCAGTGAACTTCAAATATAATGCGTAGGTTGAGAGTCCAATGACTATTGCTGTTGCAACAATCGTCGACGACGATTCGAATGCCATTTTTGGGGTCCAGTTTGTAGTTACATGGAGGATGTAGAATCTGTCCTGTTCTCGAGTTGCATAAGGTATTCTGAGGTGTCACAAGCTACCCCGCAATTCTGAGCGCGAGAAGATAGTTGCGATTCAATACCCAACTTCCTCAGGAATATGTTATTCTCAGCAACCACTTCACGCTTAATGAAAAGCTTCATAAAGGAAGAGCCAACCCTTAACATAGAAGCTCCTCCTTATCAGCGCGAAACCCCGCATTGCCAAAATTCGTTCCCCGGC
>Ga0182030_10006334_pt1 | contig 24987 bp, 19 predicted proteins | sample 812S3MmetaG_FD_121299 | JGI IMG/M metagenome (GOLD analysis project Ga0182030, IMG submission 121299) | Permafrost microbial communities from Stordalen Mire, Sweden - 812S3M metaG (Illumina Assembly) | ecosystem: Environmental > Terrestrial > Soil > Wetlands > Permafrost | place: Sweden...
ATAATAAATACACTAGCCATTCAGACACCGATATTCGGTGGACCGGTACGAGGGGGTGGACAAAATTCCCCTCTGCAGGCCGCGACCCGCCGTAGAGCGAGCAGAATGACCTTAGTTGCTAAGATTTTACCACTTTCAGTGAGGGAGGTCGCTAATTAAACCTTTCTCTAAGCGCTAATTTACATTCAAGGAAGATCTCTGCCTCGCTGAACCACCCTGCCACACAATAATAAGTGTTTCATATGATTCATGAGTGAATGATAACCCGTTGATTTCTTCGACGACCTGACGTGTTGAGCTTAATTTAGGAATTGGGTGGGTTGGAATGTCATGGTCCTGTGTTGACCGCCCGGGGTACCAGTACAGGTACAGGTACAGGTACAGGTATAGGGAGCAAGGCTAGGAGGCCTTGAGGACCCGCGGCCCTGGAGAGACCACCACCGCCTTTTGCCTCGCGATTCACGCTGGAGCGAAAATTTGATTGGTGAGATGAGTTATGACCCACCTAAGCCTCGTTCCCCCTTGTAATTAATACCATTCATCATGTGGTGACCCTGAGGGGAGGGAGGTCCAGGCCCATAGAGAGATCACCACCGCCTTTCTAAATAACTCCGCTGTAGGCTTTTGGGTTGGGTGATCTTAGGCGGTGAGTGAGACATGGATAACTTACCTAACCCTCGTCTCTCCCCCTCTACTAGTACTCACACCCGAGTCGTGACTCTTGCAAGTATCCTGTTTTCGGAAGAGGGTTCATTCGTAAAAGGCCCAGGGTAATATTTCTCGAGTGGAATTTCCCAGCTCCGTGGGCAAATCCTCCAGCTACTCAAAGCTCTTGAGCGGGGCGAAAAGCGGGACGAAAGGATTCGCCGGCAATGCGTATGCTTTGGCTTCCTCTAAGTCGAGAGATATGTTAACAACCTTCGCGTCGTTGTGAGAATATTCGCGTCGTGAGCTTTATTGCTAGGCGCCGGGCGGCTCCCTAACGGTTGAAGGCGGGCTGTAGAAACAGGGATGACAGAGGGATTGTCGACTGGGGCTAATGCACCGTAAGGCTGGTGGCAGCGGGAGGGCTGATTCCTGGGCGATCTTCGTCCCGGTTGGTCAATGCTTTCCTGCAGTTCAAGACGAGAAATACGAAATGAGACTCTGGGACAGAGATCACAGCAAAGATCTGAAGACGCGATATTAATCGCGACTTTCATGAAATTATACCGAAATCGAGTTACGTTGTTGGCCCATTCGATGGTGAAGGGAAGGGCCATGTGTGCCTACCTTAGTGCGTAAGCGGGGGCAGCCGAAGGGTTTAAGGCGTTTTTTTTTTAGATCCGTTGGAATAAGTTCACGAGCAACCTTAAGGTATATGCAACCCCATATGCAACCCAACTTCAAAAGACTCCCCAATAACAGCAGTCGAAAGAGAAAGCGACCGTGTGTAGCGGCCCATTTGCAATTCATAAATTCAAACATGGTTGGCCATTTCCAAAAATAAAGGGTGGTTCCTGCATATTCCGTGTTGGAAGTGTGCATAGGAGGGCTTAGCTGGTGGCAAAGTCTTTGATGTAATGCTAGTTAAGGTCAGTAATGCCTGTAATGCCTGTAATGCCTGTAATACCAGCGATGCCAGTGATGCCAGTCATGCCTGTAATGCCTGTAATGCCTGTAATGTGGCGCACCCCTCCAAATCCGCGAGCAATCGTAGAAACGACTGACTGCGACTTGCGCGGCTTGGGGCATGAGGAGGGCGTGAGGAGGAAGCTGAGTATATCATAAGTATTCACGATGTTTTCTCTCCTTGACCTCTTTCTCCCTTTCGATCGCGCATACATTCGTTTTCGCCATTCTCGCTGTCACTCGTTCTGGCTGAAGTTCAGCGTTGTCGCCACGAGAATTCATCGCAAATGGACGGCTCGCTCCCCCCTAGAATGACCCCGCCATCGCTATCACGCCCTATTCGTCCACGCGGCTCGCTGCATGATGACGCTGCTTCAGAGGCAAGATCCATTGATCAATCACCCAAATCAATCCCACCCGAAAAGCTTCCTCAGGCTGTTCGTCTCTATGCCGCGTACCGGCGGGAATCCGAGCGACAGCAATCTACTATTAGTACTACTACTACTACTACTACTACTACTACTAGTAGGACGGCCGCCTTTCCAACAATCTCACCAACAGCTTCACATCAATCACTCCCAGCATATGACAATAGCTCTGCATCTACAGGCTATGGGCAGGAATCTGTGCTCTCATTTGCAGACATTTCGCCGCAGGCCGCACGCTCGAGTGAGCTAGTTGCATTCAACGGAAATCCAGTCAAAGCTCCACGAAAGCGAAGTAAATTATCCCCGACATCTAAAGCGAAAGCTGCATTAATCCGATGCCTTGGAGCTTGCGCGATATGTCGCAGTCGTCGGGTCCCCTGCTCTCTTGAGCACCATGACATTGGAAGTGTGCACAGAGAATGGCTGAACCAATACGAAGGAGACTTTCAACCAAAGAAGCCAGATCTTCCCATCTGGCAACCGGATACTTCCCATTACGGCAAGCCATATACATCTATCTCGCCAAACGATCCTCAATTGCTTGCTGGCCTTGGACAGAATCCAACCCTCCAAAATGTCAGCACGGCTTTTGCGTCACAGATCTACAATTATGCGGCAGACAATTATTCTTGGGGCCTCGATGATAGTGATCTGCCTGGACCATATATGTCCTCCGCTGATTCCTATACACCAAATCCATCAGTCCTCAAACTAGAGCATACGACGCAAGCATTTCCAAATTATGGATTAACCACCCCATTTCCTAGCCAATCATCGCGGCTAACGGATGTTGTTGGTTTGCGGCCGCCAAAACCCAATCCACCTAGCTACCACTTCGACAATCAACTTACGACTTCGGGTCTGCAGACAGAGCCGCTCACTCAGCTAGATGACTTGAAGTCTGGATTGGTAGCCGCTGCTGAATTTGCTTTTGAAGATGCTTATGGACCTGGCCCCATATTCCCTTCGATAAAATCAGCGTTGGACTCCATATCCAGCGATCTAGCATCGCCATCAGCGAGCTGGGCTTCTGGTCTTGATACAATCAATGTCGCCCCTGGCCCGGTATATCAAGATGGCTCTTCCGGCTCCTCTGAACTCGCCCCTATGGCTGGTGGAGGATACTTCACTATCCCAAATTCCAAGCCTGGAAATTTTGAAGCTGGCAGGAATAAGCGCAAAGCTCCGCATGTGAAGAGTGCCAAGCCTAATGCGAATCCCTCTGCACGGGTCCTTCGAAGATTGCGGTGCCATTTCAATGCATATAATCCTCATATGTACTGTGCCAACCAAGACACAGGGGATAAATATCACGTCTGTGCAAAGTCTGGATACCTGACAATTGCTCATCTCAAGTAAGTTTTAGTCCATTTTCATATCTGACGTCGCTGATTTTAATTAGGCAACATAATAAAAGCCATCATACCGCGAGTAGATGCATACGTTGCGGTCGATTGTTTGGCAAGGAGGAAGATCGCAATGAGCATCTCCAAGCAGAAAGAAGCTGCCAGGCAGTGTTGCAAGACTACTGGCCCGGAATACACCAGGCCATCAATATCAACGAGACGATTCAGAAAAGAATCGATTTGAAGCTTAGTGCGGACGGGTTCGATAAGCTTCCCCAAACCACAAAGGACGCACTTCACATCTGGGTCGAGGCCAATATTGAAGAATACGTGGGCAATAGTCCATCATCTCAAGAGAGAAGAGAATTGAAAAACTGGTATCTCATCTGGTTGGCACTATTCCCAGGTGTAGAGGTTCCTCATAACCCCTGTGAGCTCCTCTCAGTCCTGTCAATCTACCCCTTTTCTAACCTCAAGCAGTTTCTAACAGCCCTGCCGGAGCATCAGTCGAAGATGAACGATTCATCCAAACTTTTCGGAACAGAGTGCAGCATAGGATGGAAGCAAGTGAAATGAGCCAAATCAGCCCTCAGCTACTGAATTGGATTGTGGACCGTTTGCGAGAAACTTGGGGGGAGGTCCGAGCAACGCCTCTAGCGACAATCTCTACCAATAGTGCAGAATATTATGGTTATCAACGTCCTTTCATCACAACCAGACTCGGCCCTCAGTCCCAGGAGATGGGTCAAATTATGACACATGTGGTGCAACCCCCTTCAACAGGATTCATCTCACACCAGCCGTCATCCAGCCTCACCACACCCATCACTCCTTCAACGTCCAGATCAGTAGCCACCGCCGATACGAGACCGTCAAAGCGGCAGAAGACTCTCTCTAATCAATCAAGCCCTCAACCCATCTATATGCAGAATATGAACGCTGCACGGCGCGCTTCCGCTGCATCCCAGGCCCATTCTCAGCGCAATTTATACTCGGACCGACGCGGTTCTGATGTATCCCAAGTCTTTTCTTACCAGAGTATGAGCCCTGGGCTGCCCGGTCCCGCGACATTCCAAGGTGTCTCTCAGCATAATATGGGCTTTGTTCAGTCTGAGCCTGCTGTATCTAAGCCGCATCCTCATCAGAATTTAGACTATGGACGGTCTAGGACCGCCGAGTTTACACGCCTTTCTCGGGAGAATTTGTACTCCCAATCCCTCGAACCTGGCATTGAAGATTATAGCGACGTGCGATCGTCGTCCGATACAACTGTTACGCCCGGCATTCATTTGCCTGGTAACTATGCCGCGCCGTGGTCTTCGAGCACGCTACGATATGACACCCCAGCCCACTCCTCATCTCAAGGAGTGGTGGGACTCGCTCCTCATGCATTCAATCCCATGGTATCCGGTGATGATATGACATCTCCTCTGGCTGTACCGATGCTGGACTCTCTGAACTTCGATTTGGGAGATTATGAACGGTCTAACGATGAATCAAACCACTGGCCAGAGGATAATCAATAAACTGCTCGGTGGATGCTTCAAACTTTAGGGAGCTATACCAAAGCAGGTGGGGGGGATGATGAGGTGGTGAACTGCCAGAATGAACTCGGATATGCTTGGATATCACGATAACGCTTCAGGCAGACTGACATAAATCCAGGCGGATTTTGTACAGAAGTAGGGGGGAGGGGGGTGGTTTGCCAAGATACCCTTTATACATGCGAGTTATCCAGTTACTTTTAACTCCCAGTATTTTAATAATACGAGAAATCTTCCTTCTTGACTGGCTTATTCTCGGGCTCGCTGCTCGGCGAAGTTCTCGCTTTGACGTTGAGAGATTCCGCCTCGAGCTTTTGTAGAATGAATAAGATTCGTAATTGATTGCTCAAGAGTCTACGAAAGAGTGTCCGCCACGTCCAGTAACTACTATCCCTACTACTTAGATCAAGGAAACTTAATCGCAAATTGGCATTTAATCGAAAGAAAAGCAGCGTTCCTTTACCTCCTAGAGAAATGGTACCAAATTCGAGAAAGGGATCCAAAAGAAGGCCCGCAGAGCTATCCCCAAACCAGTGTCCGATAAGGCCATGAAAACCCCCAACATAGCTTCATTAATGTCACTTTTCGACCCCCGTCGAATACGTCTTATCCTCCCCACGAAACTGCTCCTTGTTCCCAAGCTTTGGCCAAAGCCCTTCCGCCATAGGATCAACAACTTTCCACACTTGAAAATCGATCTCTCTATCAAGTCTCGAATCCGCAATTGCCTTCCATAAGTCATCCTGATTTTTCTCCTCGCTACCTTTTTCCCCGTACGCCATATCATAAAGCTGAAGAGTCCAATCAAGGGGTTCTATTTCCTTTTGACATCTTGCAACAATCTCGTTCAGGCGCGGGAGGTCATTATTCCAATCCTTTTTATCTTTATCGCCTCTGCGTCTATTGATCTCGGCGATGTCATCTTCTGCTTGGGATAACTCGCTTCTTTTCTCGGTCAGAAGGGTTTCCAGATCTGTCGTCGCTGTAGCTTGATTTTTGGTTAATTTTCACTCGGGAGCGCGTGCGAGGATGGGGTCGTTAGCGTACCTGCGGGCGCTTCAAATATCCCTCCTACTACATCGTGCTTACTTGCCATTAGGCAAGGCACATCCAGAATATGTTCCTTTTGAATAGACTGAGCGCCAATGATCAGATCGCAGTGCGCAGTCGGCGAGATGAGAAATCGCATGTCGCGGAATACGCGAGTGCTGTTGCTGTGGTACCAGCTCAGGTTGATAGATTCGAGTGGGATGTGGGGATCCCCCGTCATGGAGGTGCCGCCCTTCTGTTCCTCGGCTGTTAAGGGGAGGAAGCTTGAGGCTGGGAACGAGAGCACGTTTTCCACGAAGGACTGAGATACGATGTTGCCTTGTAGGTTGCCGGTGTCGATGGTGCATTTGGCTAGCTTGGTGATCGGATGCTTGTCTTTGTCGAGAAGGTTGGAGATGACAAAGACAGGGAGGATGTATGGGGATGGCCATGTTGAGGGGCTGTTGCCAATCTTTGGGGAGCACTTATCAGCCTTAGTCGTACAACTTTTTTTTCGGCTTCGCGAATCAGAAGTCGATTATATTCAGTGCCGTAATGCTCTCTGCATCAAAAGCTATCAAGGTTTCTGCAGATTTTACAAGGCCTTGCGCGATTGCTGCTCAATATTCTGTCTTTCCAGACCCCACAGCATTTCCATGATTAGTATTGAATACAGACAGTGTTAAGTCATATCGGATCGCATCTCACACCACCCACGCGATATGCAATCTATTCCCCCTCTTTGTTCTTATTCGTTATCTTTGAATATTCCATTGTGTCCTGTCCAACTCTCGACTTGACGTAATACAACAGCCGTCAGATTTGACCTTGACGGTAGACAATATTTGTTATTGTTTAAGGAGCTTTAGGGAAGGGTTCTTCAAGTTGAAGTGAGTTTGAAAACACCCTAAGAGCTTACGTGCCCGAGGGCTAAGCTTTGAACAAGTTCAGTTTTACCACTTCTACAGTTGTGCAAACATACAATTTATGTTTGAGCTGGTAATTCCACCCCAGCATATGCATGGAAAGCTATGCTTCACATAACAGGCTGGATCTTGTCGCAGTGACCGGGAACCGACTTCTGACCGAGTACGGGAATGATATTACTTCATGGTATCTCTGCAAGTACTGGGTACAGAGACCAATGGATAAATAAAAATTTCGGACTTGGGTGGTGGGGGGTAGTACTGCAGACAAAAAAAGTGAGGCTCAATCTATGAGATAGTGGGAGGACTGCGGGGCTTAAAACCCCAAGGAAAGACGATTGCCTGATCCATTGACACGCCCAGAGCACACAACATCACTAGGCTGATCTTCTAAAACATTGCCTGTCAGAAGGTGCTATACGTTTTGTGTCGCATTCGAGAATAAAGCCCTGCCAAGTTCCAGTCGAGTATAAGAATGGGGTCTACGACTGGCTTAGGATTGCCCGACTCGGGGCTTTCCCCCTTTTCCGGACGAACGAGTGGACCTTCAAGCCCCTCTGTTTCTACCTCTGAAGACACCCTAGTCGGATCAGAGTCCCGTCGGACACCATCAATTACCTCCTCATGCCGAATATGGCCTTCAATTTGTACCCAAAGCTTACCACGGAAGGGAGATCGGAATGATTGTGCGAATAATCTTGAAAAACCGTGTCACGGCTGGCCAGAGCTCACTCAATTGATTACCGAGAACCCAAGCTTTGAAGCATTTCAATCTTTCAGAGATCTCCACATCAAAAGTTGACTTTATTATCAAGCAGAGCTGGCTGGGATGAGGGAAGATCTCCATCGCCTAGAATGGACCGATCATCGCTGGAGCCGCTTCAAGGGTGCAGACAGACTATGCTCAAATGCACGCACCTTGCTATTGTGCGACGATGGAACTGATGAACCGGGGCCAGAGAAAGCACAGATAGAGTTGGTGCAGAGGATGCGAGGAGTATTGAAGGCTTACAGTAAGATAATGATTCGGAAAGGATACCACACGTGCTAATCTGGATGCGAAAGGTGACGCATTGCTGCAGTACTCACAAATTAACGAACTTCCAGCTGCCGACAGCTTCAACGTCTGCACCCTCCGCAAGTGGTTACAAAATCCGGATTCCGCAAACAGAGCGTTTCATATAGAAGATCATGGCTCGGATAGCTGGGGCGATCTTAAGAAACATCCTGTTGAGAGGACTCTTGGACAGCAGTTCATACACATGTTACGAAGCCTGAGTATATTCTGGGTGGAAAAGGAAGAACCAAACCTCCATCATCTTGTCGTTCCTGGAAAGTGTAAGGATGTTGATGGGCTCACGAGATGGGTTACCAACGAGTGGATTCCATTCTGGCATAAGATCCGAAGTCGGCTCGCACGCCCAGCGCCAAAATCCGCCATTGGGCATGATCCAGAAGCGCCACACCTCATCAACAAAGAAGGCATCAATAGTGCTTCCACTTTCGTCTCGCGAATCTTTCGACGCAAGCCCCTGTCTAAACCCCCAACAGACAACACTCCCGGGAACACCACCACAGCGCGTTCAAAGCTCATAACCTACCGCATCGGACGGATACGCACCTTCACCTCCTTCATCACAACCGTCGTAGCATGTCTTCTTCCCACTGCTGCCATAGCTATTCTAGCAACAATGCATTCAACCCCTAAAGTCCTCGGGTTTATCGGGCTGTTCACTGCCATCTTCGCTATGGGACTTATGGGTCTGACGGACTCGGGAACTTCACGAACGGAGATTTTTACTGCTACTGCTGCGTACGTCCTTCGGGGAAAGCCTCCTTGTGAAGTAGCTAATGTTTTTGGCAGATTCTCTGCGGTTCTGGTGGTGTTTGTGCAGAATCAGAGTGGTCCCCCGAGCGTGTCCAGTGGCGGCTAGGAGAGTTACTTGATGCAGTTTTCTTTGACATAACTTCTCCCTTCTCTTTCATGGTGAAAATAACTTGAATTTTCAAAGGTTTTGGGCGTCACGTTATTTAATGTTCAGTTGACGACTTCACGGCCGAGAAGCAATGATGTACTACTTTATGAAAGGTTGCAGCAAATGGATAAACTGAATAGTTGCTAGCTAACCGCCTTCTCTTTCCGATTTAACTCTAAATCAGACTGCCTGAAACAACACGATTTCATCTTATTCCTCGTTTGTACTGATTTCGAATTGGAACCGCCGTATGTCAATCGTCTTAACATCGCAGGTTCGTCCCATAGTCTAGCATAAAAGCCAGCGACCACATTCATCCCAAACGCTTTTCCGCTAGCAATCTGCGAACGAAACAGGTAGCCACGTCCCCCATAAATTTGACAACACTCTCTGCCTCCCATACCGCAACCCCTCTTCTGGAAACAGTACCGATCCCGAAAAGTAGTCCCCGCACTGCTGATCCAACAGTGAATTGGCCTTCACATACCAATACATCGAACACCCCACAGGAGGCCTATTATCGTCTGGCGTACACATATACGCAGTACTCAGCTGTTCGGACCAACCGATCGAGCTGCCCTGAAGTGTGTTTCCATCTACGCACCACTGGTCTAGCTCGTTTGCAACTGTTTCGAAGTTTCCAAATGTAAGGCTGTATGGAACGGCGGTCTCCTCATGGCAGGTAACGGAAGGGGTACGAGGTTCGATTGAGGAACGCTTGGTTGTGCTGTCCGCTGTGGAGCTTAAGATAACACCTCCGAGCGCAAGGGGGAGGAAGACAGCTGAGAGCCGAAGGCATCGAATCATCGACTGCATGGCTACTTTCGTTGACGATGTCTTATCCCGGGATTGAGATGCGACAAAAGTTCGCGATACTTGTTTGTAGGATTTCCAGATTTGCTCAAACCTTATATAGGACTTAAGCATCGTTGAATGCCCTCCCCCAGCCATGAATTATACCAGGAATGCTGCCCTCCTCAAGTCAGGCCATTTCCGCACCTCATCAGACGAGAATGAGCTCGACTGTGCAAATTGACTCCAGCGGCTTGTTTAATCAACCTATTCTACTTCCATAATTGGCTCAGTGTCATAGCCGCAGGAGTTGTCCTTGAAATGTGAACATACCGTGTTTTGAAGTAATTTACCATCCGGATTTTTAATCGCGGCTCCTCTCCATCCTCGCTATATTTCTCATGCCGATTAAGTATCTCTTTTGAGCACAGCACTTTCAATATAGCAGATCTGCTTTGAGAGTTTTCGATATCTGTAGATGGGATTCCGTGGGTGAAGTCTTACACTCCCAGCGATGCCGAATGTGCCAATAATCGTCGAGCAAGGCCAACATTATTGATGATATTATCATCGTTATTTCAATATGGCATGGGCTCTGCAAATCACAATAGACTGCTAAGTGGGCCTGATTTAGAACTTTCGTTTTATCTTGAACATGTGTTCCACCATTTCCTTTGGACCAACAAATTCCGTATCGACCTTCGGTGGCTTTGGATGACCTTTCGATTTAGACCCGAAGAACCGCTTAATTGAATTGTCCACCAATGTTACCACTCCTGTAGCAACGCCCACAGTATGCTTGTCAGTTAAGGGAAATTCGATTTGTGAGAGACTCGTACTCAGCTAAATCCGTGAGTGAATCCAAAACACTCTTGTCAGCTATCCACATTGAACACGGTTGAACCCATCCACCATCGGCCTCATCCTGCTTTTGCTCCCGGAGTGATCGCAGTTCCGGGATGATGTGCGCAACAGGGTTTGTAGCCTTGCCGTCTTTTATAAGATGGAATGAGTAGGCGCTGTCAGTTTTGACTCTATTCCAAGTATACCGATTACCCCAGTACTCAAACTTGTACCTCTTGCTAGATTTCCGTCCCCGGCACTGGATTTCAACACAAGCGTAATTAGAGAATTCTAATTTGATAATGCTAGAATCGATTGAGACCTCGACATTTGAGCTTTCTCCAGAGTCATCACCATATACCTCGTCATCAAAGCCGCCTTGACTTCCGAAAGTACTATGCCTACTGCCGCTTCGAGATGATATCGACCCACGGTTCGATGTTGTTCGTTTGACACTTGCCATTGATGAAGCTGCGCTTGAGGCTTTCCGACGAATCGTGGAGAAAGCGTTGCTAAGTCTGCGCGGGCCTGTGGCTTGCGACGTTTGCTTTATGCGTTTCAGGACAGAATGGCAGACTTCTCGACCGGAAGATCTGCAGTACCTCCGAAGCGAGAATTCCCGATCTCTCAAGTCATGCATTCTCAGGTGAAATAATTGAACTCGCTCGGTTTCAGAATTTTGACCCGCAACCTGTGTTTCGACTCGGAGATTCATGTTGCCATCACTTGTTGTATCATCGTGTTGTATGAGTAGTCTCTTTGTTGAGGGGAAGAGTTCGGAAAAGGTTTGCGTTGTTGATTCTCTCAAGCTTGTCCCTGCGACAAATTCATTAGGTCCTGAAGCTAGATAGTCTGGAATCGCACTAATAAATTCCTCTGCGCCGGAAGACGCAGTCGAAGCATATGTCTCAACCGATGTTCGCTCATGGACGCCCATAAAGGAAATGGTTTTCCCTGATGCGCCTCTTGGATCAGCAGCCAAGATCTGTAGAGTTTCTTCTCTCATATTCTTAGATTCAAGGTTGTCTCTAATGTCACTGGCGCGCCTGGTTCTCGGAGCCAAAGCTTCACGTTCTAGATCGGAGTCAACTTGGCTCGGAGGGTTTGTCCGTCGGCTCTGAAACCAATTCTAGATCAAAGTAAGCTATGGTATACCGGTCAAAATGTCAACGTACATCGATAAATGCCAAAGATACCCCCAAGTCTTTTGCTAGCTGGTTTCTAGTCTGTTCTGTGGGATGGGAGCTTCGGTCGAACTCCGCCCTCATTGTCTCATGCCAATGTCTCAAATGCAATGGTAGCGATCCACTCTCTGAAATATATTCTTGAGAGATAGTGCCCAGATCAGGTTCAGCTCTCTTGTCGGAAATTTGAACATCCTCCAGCTTTAGGTCTTCGACCCCTGAACCTTTTCTTTCAGAACCGATAGACTTCGAAGTACAACTTTTATTCCCTTCTTCCTTGGGGGCCGCCAAAATGCGACGATAGACCTTTGATCGGATGATTTCATCATCGAACGCGAATTCCAAACTCCCAACGGTAGAATTCATCAAATTAATCTTACTCTGAGAACTACCTGCTGAAAATATCGATTCAGCAACTGTATGACTAGCGCGTGGACTTTTGGCTCTCAAGTCTTGAGTTTGATGGGCAATCTGCCGAAGAATCGGCACCGTATCTCGCAGGAGGTTGGTGCATTGTGTGATGGACTCGCTATTGTATTCAGTATGAGGCATGTATCAAATGGTTATTAACAGACCTCTGAACCGCCATTATTAGGAAACTTATAGCCTGGTACTGACTTCTAATCTGCTGCAACAACTCCTGCATCACCGCCTCATTCCAGACATGCTGGGCTTTCGTCTTCCGAGTTAAAGCTCCAGACAGCTTGTCTAGCTCATCCTCAAGCACCGCAAATGTAGTCGTACATCCGGTAATAGCTGTATCTAGCGCGGTTTTCAGATCAGGACGTAACGCCAATCGAGAGACATAACGCTCAGGATCTTGCTCCGTCAAGCTCTCAATTTGACACAAGGCTGTCTGGATAGTCACGCATTCTGTTGTGATTGACGCGATTGTGAGGCTTGCGCCTTTATACTTGCTTCTGACATCGTGGAGGATCTTTGCACATGTACCAACTGAGATCCCGACAACGGATAGAGCGCCAACTGTCAAGGAGAATGGGTCCATCGTTAGTTAGCCGCCGTGGCCGGGTGCGCAGCTTGCAGCAGGCTGTAATTACGACAAGTCTCACGACGCTCCACTCTCAATTACATTAGAAAATGGAAAGGTGTACATTTTGAAACCATATACATTAACTTAAGTGAAGAAAAGAGTTGTGAATTTTCTAAGGGCATGTGGCTGCGCAAGGAAGCCACGAAGTCAGCCTCGCCTGGCCCCACCAAGGATCATGTGACACTAGATATCCAAACTTTTGGCTTTCAAAAATACAGGAAGAGGCGAAACGTGCTTTCGATGGGCCCTTGCATGATCTGGAGATCGGGATTGATTGTGAGATGAGCTTGTAGGTTGGAAGGGAAATCTAATTATCACTTTACTCCTGAGAATCATATCGACAGGATGGCTGCCTACATTGGACTGGATATCAGTTCGTTACGAGACATATTTCTCATATCAGCTCAGGCTCAGGAATGCCACAATTGCTAGAAGTGCTGGAAGCGGGGCCGGTTTGTCAAAACAAGAGCTAATAGGTATGTAGAGTAGATCGGAAGCGGAAAAATGCGTACCATATTCAGACACGAACTAAGACTGAGAATATGGAAGTGTTAATCAACTAGGACGTTGATCCCAGAGCCACTTAATTCGCTATGCTAACACAAAGAGCTGAATAAAATTGTGCAACGAAGTTTAGCCATTTCCTCGTAACCGTCATAATCCTCATAATCCGTTCCATATCTTCATCTTCATCTCTCATATCCGCGAGATCCTCATCCAAGAATCGTCGTCATTCATATTTCAGGGACCCTTTTTTGCAACGGCTCTGATCAGCATCTTATGCCCCAATACCCAATCCAACTCTTGTAGCTGAAGTTGATCCACTAGCACTGCTCTGCTGCGTTCCTACACTGGCTCCACGTTCCCTCAATTTCCTCCCTTCCATCAGACCTCTCAAACCTCGTTTCTGTAACCCGATAACAGCGCTAACGTCACCTTTCCAAATCTCTGCTTTCCCTTCACCAGTAGCACTACTTAATTCACTAGCTTCACTTCCAGAAATATCACTTGCCACGCTACTGCTTGCACTTAAACTCTCGTCATCATCTTGTCGTCTGCCTCCTGCTCCGGTACTTAAATTGCCGACTGATGTGTTGATCCTCAATCTACCCGAAGCGTCGGTCGCTGGGACTCCTTGTACATCGGGGAAGTTAGGGGAGAGCCAGTTCTCGCCAATGTCAGATGTAGTAGATGTAGAACGACCGCCGCCAGCGGCCATAGCAGAGGCGTTGAAGACTGCAGCTGCATTACGGGAGTCGAGAACACCATGAAGGCGCTCGACAACCGCTTCGATGAGTCCATCGATTTTGTACGGCCGAGCGAGCTGGAGCAGGGAACAGAGAATTTGAGGAGTACAGAGTGGGGAGTTGGATGGCGGCAAAGTGGATGTGTAGAGGAAGTGGAGGAGAGATTGAAGAGTGAGTTGTGTATGTGGGAGGTAGAGTGTACGAGGTCGAGATGTAGGTAGAAGCGCAGTAGAGTCAGGAGGTTGAGAGAGTGTGGTCGGGTCTAGATTGACATTGTTCAGGGTTGTGCTGGTGGAAAGGCTGGATGATTGACCGAGGCTAGGGGTAATGGTTACACTGCTATTGCGGCTCGGATTGTGGCGAAGAACATTATCAGGTCGGAGGGTAGCTGCATCATTCCCATCCTGGGTTGCAGCACCTTCGCGCAAGAGCTGCACAAAATAAGGCCCCCATCGCCGGGCAATGACGCGTGAATTTACTGGCAAACGCTCTCCCCCAACGCAGAGGATATCCATATCAGCCAATTCTCTTAATCCGAGAGCAGCTTGACCCAAGTCTTCAGCAGCTTTCGATAATGAGCGGCCTCCTGCTGTCCAGCCTGCCTTGGTACTAAGACTCAATGAAGGTGCTGAGAAAGGAGAGCTTGCGGAGACAAAGCCAGACATAGGAGCCACCTTTCTTGGATTATCATATAATCCGAACGCTTCGAGCTCGACCATGCATACATTCGAGAAATTGATACGTCGGTGATTGTAGTCCTCAACAAGGCTTCGCTTCCTATTCCCCAGGATAACGAAGGTATTTCGGCGGTTCCAAAGCACACCACGGTTCCAACTACCCTGGCTAAACACGCTTCCTCCAGCATCAATACGACTCCAAGTAAGAGTCCGGAGGTCCAACGCCCATAAAGCATACTCTTGTTTCGATGAAGTCAGGTAAGTACCACTGACAACGAAATTGGTGTCAATGACTCCACCGTTAGGAAAGCGCAGACCCGGCGGTGAATATGACCCCTGCATCGGCTTCTCTGACAGAGTTCCATCGGAAGAGCGTATTTGCAGTTCTAATTTCACGTCTAGAAAATTGTAATTTGAATAGATCAGCATGCATGATCCGGGCTCTCTCGACTCTTGGCTTATGCCACCGTTTTCGGGCCTGGTTGGAGAACTCTTTCCGAGGCGAGACGACACAAAACTCGGTAATGGAGCTACCACACTTCGATAAGCGCCGCAGCTCTTTCCTAGTTGTTGTGTGCTTGTCCATTTCAAGCTTCGGAGGTTGAATACACTAATCTGCTCGATATAATGATTGGCACTATCTTGTCCCCCAACAACCACCATTTCCGCGCCACCACTGCCATCGATATTGACACCTATTGTACCTTGATTTGGATTCGACCCGGGTGGGTTATGCTGGAGGGCGGATGAGGGTGCATTGATTGAAGAGAATGTCGCAGATGAGGGAAGAATTGTAGCACAATGTGCATATCTTCCCTGAGGCGTATCTTGAGTAGGAATGAATGTCCAAGTCCTCGAAGGCGCATCGTAGATATATATATCAGACATCACAACCACTTCTGGCTGTGCATCCTGAGCATTTTGTGTAGTTGCTACTGGTTGCTGTCCCTGCGCCGGCGCAGGAGACATACCACCATAACAAACAAGCTTTGTGTCACCCAAAGGGCAAACACTATGAAAATACCTTGGTGGAGGAATATCTCCAGACGTCTCGAGTTTTGTCCAATGCCTGCGGATTAGGTCCAGCTCGTATAGATCGGCCGTCAAGGCGGGCCTGGTCCGTGATAAGATCCGTCCTCCAAACACATACAGCTTGTCTCCGAGGACTGTAGTCGTAGCGCCAACCAACGGATGCGGTTCGCGGCCAGTTGTCCGGTGCACGTTGCACATCAGACCCGACAAGTGTTGTGATGACCCACCCGGTGTTCCGACGCTTGTAGCGCTAGCCCCCCCAGCTGAACGTGGCTGGGCAGGGGACGGGCCTGCCGACGGCGGGCCATTACTTCTCGGGGTCATGATATCTCTCGTTTCGTCGTCTTCCTGCCTAACGGAACTAGCAATACTACTCATACTACTACTCACGTCAGCCGTGTGCCCATTTGAAGTTGGCTTGGATCCATTGGTATACATTTGTAGCGAAGGACCCGATGTAGAAGAATCCATGGTACTCGTACGGCTACCGCTCACAGGGGGCCGAGACATCGTAGCGAAGGGTTTGGGAGTGTCTGGTGGGGAGAATGGTGTTTGTAGTAATTGTTCAACAGGTGGAGATGCTGGAGTTTTGGGCAGAGGTTTCTGACGGTTGAGATTGCTTGTACTTCTAGCATGCTGTGGTTTTCGAGGTGATTGGGGAGATCCTCTGCCAGCTGAAGAGAGCTCGGGAGATGCAGTTGTAGTTCGTTCGCCCGTCTGAATGTTCGTAGGTCTATGTCGGCCTCCAGATATCGAACCTAGCCTCCGTATGCCCTTTCGTACTCCAGCAAGAAAGTCGCCCCTCTCTGTCTCGTCGTCTGTTGCGGAATCGGATGGGGTCGAGAATTTGGAATCGAACGAGCCTGATGGCCGCAACGTCAGCTTGTCTGACATGATAAATCATAATGGAGCCCGAGAGAGAATCTACCAACACTTGAAGGCATTGCCAGCACTATGCCTTCATATATGGGGTTCTATTTTGTGCTGGAGAAGAAAAGCTTACCTTAGAAAGTCCGGCCTAATGGGCACTATCTCGATTTGAACCCACTATCCGTAATGTATTCGGCCGGATCAGCTGAAGTAAGGTCTCTTCCGTAATTGAATCCACGTTTTCTGGACCTCGTCAAGGATGCTGAGAGAAGCGCTCGAGGCGAGACGAAGTGGTCCACTTTCGCACAGACGCGCGCTCTGGCAAATGTTCAAACTTTCTCAAATTGGGTAATCACAGGCACACACTTCCGGTTCCTTGCTCGTAGATGGATAAAGATCTTGGCCTAGGCCGATTGTCTGGGATAGATGACAGGCTGTGGTGTGTTGCTGCTTTCCATCAAAAACCAAATACAGTCAAGCAATCCAATAACTCGCACCGGATTCTCCTTTCGTGATGATTTTCAGCCTTCCCTGTTCCTTTCTTCCAAAGTCCAAAGCCAAAGCTTCCTAATTTCCGCGAGAGATGCAGGGCTGTTCTAACGTCCTGAAGAGCCTGTTGAAGGGGCAATTTGTCCGCAAAGACTTCGGCCTGTTCCCTGGGATTGTAACCGAATATTCAAACCCCTCCCTAATTACCCTATATGAGGTGCAAAACGTGCTCCTTCTGCCAATGCTCGTCTGCCGAGGTTCTGTGTAGGGACGGCTTGTGGTGTCATATAGCTTCGATTCCTGGTCGTTTTGCTCGGACCTGTCAGAGCGTGCTTCGATGATCAATTTATCGGGCGCGGTTCGTCCGATGAGGCAGTTTTCCACGTGTCGATTTCGTGTTCAGCACTTTATCTTCTGCGCGATTTGGTTCTGAATTTCCTAGAAACGTGTATGCGAAGCATGAGATCATCGATGAAGAGAAGTGTCGCTGTCGGGCCGTTGCTTCACATATATTATTGTTAGGGGGTCGTGCGTGTACTTTGGGTGAGGCGCCCCGTGCCGGCGCGTATCTAATTTAAGGACTGAAGTTCGTCTTCAGAATTCCCGTTTGTTATATTGTTTCAGGGTACTACGCAGTAGATTTGATTGCATTCAAAGATATATATTACGTCGACATCTCATAGGGAAGAATAGGGCTTTAAGTCGGCAGCAAGTCGGAATTATCACTCTAAAAAGCATGAATGCTGGGTATGAATTTATTGTTTTATTTTGTGCTCCTAAGCAAGTTGCTGCATCATTCCCAATATCTAGTGCCACTCAACTAGTACTTATAGTCCCTTTATCATAAGAAACCGCAAGAGCTTCGCTCGACCCCGTTCCTTCATCCTAAAATCCTGGATTTAGACGGCAGCGGAAGTTTGTTCCTTTGGCAAGGGAGTAAATCGGAGATATGGCTTGACGATACGGAATTGCGGAAACAAGGTCTTAGCCTCATCGTTCTTGACGCTGGGGTGGACAATAACATCATCACCTGGGATCCAGTTGATTGGGGTTGTGACGCGATGCCTGTCTCCGGTCTGAAGGGAGTCAACAACTCGGAGGACCTCAGCGGTGTTACGGCCAGTTGATGCAGGGTACGAGAGGATGAGGCGGATGGTCTTCTTTGGGTCAATGATGAAGACGGACCGGATGGTGAACGCAATGCCCTTGGAGTCGACGTTGGTGGTGTCTTGGTGGTCAAGCCTAAAATGCGGTGTCAGCTCGGTCCGTTTAATTGCGAGAATGCTGCACTTACATGTCGTACGCATAGGCAATCTTGCGGTCCTTATCACCAATGATTGGGAAAGCCAATTTACTGCCAGAGATCTCATCGATGTCCTTGATCCAACCTCCGTGCGACTCAACGGTGTTGGCAGAGAGACCGATCAACTTGACGCCACGCTTGGTGAACTCAGGCTCGAGCTTTGCGAAAGCACCCAGCTCAGTTGTGCAGACGGGAGTATAATCCTCGGGGTGAGAGAACAAGACAACCCACTTATCGCCAATGAATTCATGGAAGTCGATGGGACCGTTGGTGGTCTCCGCCTTGAAGTTTGGTGCAATGGATCCCAAGCGGAGGCTACAAATGGAAAATGCTAATTAGCCATTGAAACCCAAAGCAAGGCCGAGTCTCGACGTCAATTTCGTGAAAGTTGGGAAGAGACCATGCTCAAGCTTCCAATGTAGTTTGCAAGTCCCAACCGACGAGTACTTCCTCGATGGCGCTATGGTGGGGGTAATGTGGGAGAGAGAAGATGACTTACGGAGCTGCTCTTGGTTCTGCAGACATGTTAAAGGTATTGGAAGGGTATCTTAAGGATTGATTCAAATATAATATGGCAGTACTCGCAGAAGTCGTTTGTAGTTGTAAAAGAGACGAAGGCCGTGTCTCGGATGGGTTCTTTATAGAGCAATGATGAGTATCCAACTCGATCTTTCGCCATTCCGCTCCTTGTGGAAAATTGTCCCAGGCTGCGTGCACCTTTCGATGACACCATTTGCGCTAAGGGCATTCTAGCTCCACGCAACGACCAGAAGGGTTTACGGGCGGCTACAAATTGTTGTGATTCGTTCGTTTGAATGAGTAAGAGGGGGAGAGAGAGAGAGAGATGTGGGTTGCCACAAAGAAAATGGCGGAATGGGACGAGAAAGAAAAACAAGAGCTGTGCTGACGTTTGATAGGCTTGTCACAAATCAATTATGAGGAGGATCGTCTGATGTTAGTGAAACTACCTTATGGGGATAATTACTTATTATTAGTAAGACTAATTTATTAGTGTTCTGAGTTTAGGTAAGTTGAGTTGACCCTCTAAACAAAAAAAAAAACCCCTCCTCCCCCCTTCCAGTAAAGAAAGCTGAGCAAGGCTGAAGATTTTCAAGTACTAGTACTAGTACTAGTACTAGTACCCCTCATTTCCTTATTGGGTACTAGTAGCCTTGTCATGTCATACAAGCCTTGGCCTGAGGGTTGGATCAAGCGGTAAAGGCACTTTGCAATCCGCTTATTATCAGCACTTATTTAAAAAAGATAGTATTTGTGCGCTTCTGCACCAACGTGTCATTCTCAGTTCACCCAGTTCCAATTCCATTTCATTTTCATTGTTTTATAATTTATGGAGGGAATCACGTGATCTGCGTCCCTCTGGCCGGACGGCCTGATCTCGTAGCGATTTCCGAGGGGAAAAAAAGATGCTCGCACTCATCTCGTCGCCGTCATCTTCGAATTTCCTTCCTCGTAGATGACATCTTGGCTTGTCATAAGTCACTTCGCGTTTGCGGCATATGCAGCCCTCCACCTCCCCTCCGTATGAATCAGCAAACGGGAATAACAATCCATGGCGGGGAATAGTCAAGCCCTACCGCAGCATTGCGTTCTACCATTGGCTCGACCAAGTGCAAGAGCTTTGAAAATGATCATCACTCTAACTAATCATAGTTTAACTTCCTCGATTCCGGGTATAACTTTCCTAGTCAATGGAGATAATTCGCTATTTCACTTTTGACCCGTTTGCACCCCCCACTAGAAGTTTTTGTCCTATCTTTTTCTATTTTGCCAACAGTCTCTTCTACCTTCCTGATGTTTTGGATTCAAGTATTTTTAGGTACGGTTGAAGTTTGCTCGCCGTATCGAGTAGTCAATGACGTCTCTAGAGCTGGGTTTGCCGTTAGGAGATGATCTTGGTCGAAGTTCCGAACCAACAACCACCTTCGAGCTCCAGGGCGAAGAAAAGAAAGAATACAATGATGCCTCCATATCGAGTTCGAATTCCTCAGAAAATTTCGATTCGTCCAAAATCACCACTTACAACCTCAAGGACGAAGGAAGGAAAGAATACAACGATGACTTCATATCGACACCAATTTCTTCGGACAATGTTCTGGACGAGTCATCTCCAATCGTCTATCATTATTTGACCTTCGAAACAGAACTACCCCACCCTTCAACACATGTATCTCCCAAGCCATCGGATCCACCACCACGGCCAGATCTCAAGAAATACACATCTCCATTTGAATGGTCCAAATCCCGCAAGAATCTTATCACATGGCTTTCGTGCCTGGCCACTTTAATAACGGCATACACAGCAGGCTCATATTCCCCTGCCTCTCACCAAATGTCGGCAGAATGGCACGTCAGCGAAACCGCCGTTTTCGTGGGAATAACTACATTCACAACAGGTTTCGCTGTTGCCCCAATGGTTCTTGCTCCCTTCTCGGAGATCAATGGCCGGTATCCTGTTTTCGTCGGAGCTGGCATTCTGTATCTGATGTGTCAGATCTGTTGTGCAGTGACGCACTCCTATCCAGGAATGCTTGTTGCTCGTTTCTGGACCGGATGTGGAAGTTCCGTATTCTCGACTATGGTTGGAGGAGTAGTAAGTGATTTGTATCATAAGGAGGATAGAAACACCCCAATGGCATTATTTTCTGGAGCTGCTTTATTTGGAACAGGGCTAGGCCCACTGGTGTCCGGTTTCATTGCTCAAAATACAGACTGGAGATGGGTGTTTTGGGTTCAAGTAATTACTTGTGGTCTCCTCATAGCAGCGGTCACTCTCTTCTTCAAGGAAACACGCGGGTCCATTCTATTGTCTCGCAAAGCGCGGACTCTAAACTCCTGGTACGAAGCACGTGAGCAAGCAGGATACATCGGCTTCGATATTTCCAGTTCTCCAGGAACCGAGAAGACGGAATCTCAGCGCATAAGGTGGAAAGTGAAGTCCGACGAAGAGCGTGAATCGCTTTCAAAGATGATTGGTATCTCCGTATATCGCCCATTCCACCTTCTGTTCACCGAACCGGTCGTCTTCTTTTTCTCCCTCTGGGTGTCATTCTCCTGGGCTGTGCTCTACATGACATTCGGATCCATTCCACTGGTATTTGGCCGCTCCCATGGATTTTCTATCCAGGAATCTGGTTTAGTCTTCGCAGCCATGTGTGTCGGTGCTTCTATTTCTACCGTTCTATCCATCTACCAAGAAGATGTTCTCGCTCGATATATTATTTACGCTCGTAAGAATCCAGAAAATCAGGGAAGGCTCATGAAATCCCTCGATCTTTCATGTCCTGAAAGCAGATTGTACTTCTCATGCGTCGAGTCAGCATTACTCCCCATCGGTCTTTTCTGGTTTGGATGGACGCAATTCCACCACATCCCTTGGATAGTGCCGACCCTTGCAATTGGCTGTGCGACAATGGGTATCTACTCTGTTTATCTGGCGACATTTAATTATCTAGCTGACACTTACCACCGCTACGCGTCTTCAGCACTTGCGGCTCAATCATTCTGCAGAAACATGCTAGGAGGAGTCTTTCCGCTCGTCACGACAGCTCTGTTCAACAATCTCACCTTTCAAGGCGCATCCTCTCTGCTAGGAGGGATAGGTACCCTTCTTACGATTGTACCCTGGGTATTGGTTTTTTATGGGCCGAAGATCCGCGCACGATCTAAATTTGCGAGCGAGATCATGTGAAGAATATCTTGAAGAGTTTTGTTCGATCTTTACAAAAGATATAAGGATGCCCACCATCACCGGCAAATCAAGAGTTGTGGGGAAAGGACTGTGTTCTAGACTGGGGTTATCATATTCCCAGAGGAAGGAGAAAGGATAAGCCACCTCTCTTTCTCTCACAACAACAAGGAAATCAACTTTCCTATCATCATACCAAAGCGATGCTGCCAGAAGACTCAGGTCAGCGTATCTGAGGACTGCAAAAGGGTTATTTCAAAATGAGGGCCTGAGATCAAGGAGGTAGGCCTCGGAGGATTATGGATACGACACGAAAATATCATTATACAGATACATCAGATAGATGCCCAATCCAGGAATTGCCGTACGCTCACGAGATTCTGCCCCTAGATTCACAAGATGTAGATGCTTGTCGTAAAGCAATCTTCTATCCATCAACACAAAAATTTCTTCAAGTGTGGAAAATATCTACTGTCTGTGAAAACAAATGCATTTTCAAGAAATAGACGCAAATCCTCGATCTCTTTTTCTTTCACGTGATCCTGAGTCGTTCCTTCTGGTTGTCTCCTTCTCAGGAGGTCGATATAGTCTCACTTTCAGTTTCCAGTCTGCACATATTTTAAACCCTCTTGCCCATCTACAACATCATCAAACATCAGCCAGTTGTCATCAAATAACCAAAATATGCCCTGAAGTTTTCTCTCTTGTTGCTTCATCAATCTGTCATCCATTGTTAGCACCCGTGTCAAGGTCTTTCTGCGTTGACTCACTACTCGCAATACTCCCGCAGCCCTCTGCTCCAAAGTTGGCGCCTGCGAAGACAGCCACGCTTGAACAAGTCCCTCTCCTGAATCTGTCCGAACCGCGCTATAATCAGTTAGCGCTGCCTAAAGCTTCTCAACTTCTGGTTTCTCACCCGATGTGGATGATGAAAGCAATTAGCTAGTCATTCTCGAAATGAATTTTCCGCACGACATAATTTGCTGCTGCTTTACTCGACCCATAAGCAGCAAATTCGAATGGTTTTTCTTCTCTTTCAACCGCATCACTTCCATTAGATGTTACAACGACGAATTTGCTTCTTTCCTCCTCTAAGCCTCTAAGTAGCGGCAAGACCGCCTGAAAGAGCATCAATGGAGCTAAACTATTCACACAAAAATGGCCTATAACTTCCTCTATCGGACCTCGTCTCTCGAGACCACCTTTCTCCTTTCCACCTGTAGCCAGAACAATATCCAGGTGTGTGATCTGGTGGGCAGCTAAATTGGTAACGGCTTCCGCAGGATCAGCTGTGGCAAAAGGGTCAAGTTTCAGTATTATGAGCCTAGTCGAAGACGCTTTAGGAAGCGTGGGGAGGGGCACGACAGAATCAGAGGTTAGGTCCGGGACACAGGCGATAACGGTGACACGAGGCCGCTGAAGAAGATGCGTGAGGATGGTAAGACCGATTCCTACCTTCAGTCAGCGACGAGATTCAACCTACTTCTTACACCATTTTGTCGGAAATACTTTTGTCGGCACCAGTAAGGAGGCAAATCATTCCGAAATTATGAGCTTATATGCCACAGAACACAGAATACTTGACTAGGCAGCTTCAAGTTCACCAACAAGACGATCAAGGCGACAACTCACAGCTAGAGTACAAAGATCTATGGATTCATTAGATAAACAGCACAACCGTTTGCTTTATAAAAAAAAGTTTGATCCCTAGGGTTTTGCGACTGCATCCTTCCAGGGCTCATCATTCTCTACAGGTCAATTTCCAAACTCGGACATTGTCCGAAATCTCGAATCTTCCGTGTCGAGAAAGATGGATCATACTATCCTAGGAGAAGGGCGACCCTCGCGAACGGCTGGTATTCGCAGTTTAGAATCCGACGAGCTGCTGATCAATAACTAAGATATTCTCATGCAATCCGCTCTAACCGAGCTTGCCGAATTCTCCCTTATGATGCGTGCAGGGGTCAGTTGTGATTAGGGAGTCCAGATCAAGCTTAGATACAATGCAGACGGGTGACTCGTACTTCTACATCCCCATCATTCATTTTGCCTTCCACCTTTCAAAAAGAGTATTAGCAAGCAATCTTCCGCCCTCCCGACGGCTTCACCTCAAAAGCATTTTTGCCACAGCTGCGCGGTCCCCTTCCGCGTAATTATTTGAAGTTGACACTCGCCAAGTGGCAAAATTCTCTTTCTGGATGCAGATATACCAATTGCGCAGACTCAGTTGTCCAGACTCAGGTCGGGGATTCCGTGAAGTCCCGAGGTTCAGATTTGGAGAGGGTTACTTTACTCGATTATGCAAATGGGTACCTGACAAATGCAGTGGCACTGTTGTTTAAAGCGAAGCAAACAAACAAACTCGAAAGTTCGGAATCAATAGATGTCCCTTCACACTTATCATGTCGAGCGGCCATTGTACGGGCTGCAGCCGTTGTCATATTTACCCTGCCATCGAGTTCTTTTCATACAGGGATCATAATTCAGAACTTCAAAAGCCTGGTCAATTAATTCAATCAAGGAGCTGGGGCTTGATAATGAGGAAGATTCGAGATACTAAGAGCATTCTCACAACCTCATGGGAGGCAAACAAAACCCCACAACTTCAAGGCCTAGAGAAAGCTGAGGCTAATGATATTCGCAATGAGAAGGAGCCAGCTAGCTCTGACCCAGCGAATTCAAAGCCTCATTTCGTTCTTGAAGCGAGGAATGTAAACGTTATATGACATGGATTGAAAATGTGCATCCAGCTGTCCTCGGCGTCCAGCCTAAGCTATTTCCTCCTTCCCAGACGCCTTAACTCCGTTGATGATGCCCAAGTTTTGGGCTAAATTCTGCGCCAAAAGTTGCAGCTACCCTCCTACCGGACCATCCCAGTATCTGCCAAGCCCCCGAGAGATAGTTCAGTGAGTGGCAAGATCAGCTCGACTCGG
>Ga0182030_10006335_pt1 | contig 24984 bp, 29 predicted proteins | sample 812S3MmetaG_FD_121299 | JGI IMG/M metagenome (GOLD analysis project Ga0182030, IMG submission 121299) | Permafrost microbial communities from Stordalen Mire, Sweden - 812S3M metaG (Illumina Assembly) | ecosystem: Environmental > Terrestrial > Soil > Wetlands > Permafrost | place: Sweden...
GATGTCGTCGCGCGCCAGCAGCGGCTCGAGCGGGCCGTAGCCGAGCACGTCGTTGCAGATGTCGTCGAGCAGGTCTTCCTGCTCCGAGATCGACAGAACGAGGTTCTTGATCGCGACGATTTCATGGACGATGTCGCGGATTTCCTCGCGCGCGCTTTCCGGATCGAGCTTGGCCAACGCCGCGAGGTCGATCGCCTCGATCAGCGCGCCGAAAATCATCGACTTGGTCTGGAAATAGCCGTCGGAGCGACGTTCCTGCTGGCTATGGACGGCCGGCTCCGGCGCGGCGGCGGCGGGCGAGGTCGCTTCGACGCGCGGCGGCGGCGGCGCGACCGTGACGGGCGTCGCCGGGCTCAGGCCGGGATTGGAGCGCTTGCCGAACATCTCTCTTTCCCTGCGTCAGCGTCCGCGCCGGCTGGCGCGGCGACCGGCGGCGGTCAACCTTTCTTGCCCATCAGCTTGGCGAGAAACGGATCGAACAGGCCGCGCTTGGCGCCGCGCGCTTCGGCGCGGCCGGCGAGTTTGGCGGCGAGTTCGCCGAACGTCTCGGCGACTTTTCCCTTCGGCTCGATTTCGGCGATCATCTGGCCATTGTTGGCGGCCGCGCCGAACAGCTTGGGGTCGTGCGGAATGGCGGCGAACGGCTCCGCCTCGACCGTCTTGGCGAAATCGGCGAGCGCGATTTCCGGCCGCTTTGGCATGCCGAGGCCGTTGATGACCAGTCGCGGCGGATAATCGTTGGGCCGCGCGCCGCGGATCGTGTCGATGATGTTCTTGGCGTTGCGCAGGTTGGCGAGATCGGGCGCGGCGACGACGATCACTTCGTCGGCGGCGATCAGCATCCGCCGCGTCCAGCCGGTCCAGGCATGCGGCAGATCGAGTACGATCCACGGCGCGGCGGCGCGCATGGTGTCGACCACCGAATCGAACGAAGTCTCGCTGAAGTCGTAGACCCGGTCGAGCGTCGCCGGCGCGGCGAGCAGGTGCAGCCGATCGCCGCACTTGGACAACAGCCGATCGATCAGATTGGAGTCGACGCGCTCGGGAGCGAACACCGCCTCGGCGACGCCCTGGGGCGGATCCTGATTGTAGTCGAGCCCGGCGGTGCCGAATCCGAGGTCGAAGTCGGCGACGATCGTCGGCGACTCCAGGTCGCCGGCGAGCGCCCACGACAGATTGTGGGCGACGGTCGAGGCGCCGACGCCGCCCTTGGCGCCGATCACGGCGACGACGCGGCCGAGCGGCTTGGCCCCGGGAGCGCGGAACAGGTTGGAGACAGCCTGGACGAATTCGACCGCGGTGAACGGCGCGACCAGATATTCGCTGACGCCGCGCGCCATCAAATCCCGGTAGAGGACGATGTCGTTGACCCGGCCGAGCACGATGACCCTGGTGCCCGCGTCGCAGAAGTTCGACAGCTCCTCGAGCTGCTCGATCAGCAGCTCGCGGTTGGCGGTCGCCTCGAGCACGACCACGTTGGGCGTCGGCGCGCTGCGATAGGCTTCGACCGCCGCTGCGGCGCCGCCCATATTCTGCTTGACGTGGGTCTTGGCCATGCGTCGGTCGGCGATCGCGGTCTGGACGATCGCCGCGGTCTCCGGCGTCTCGCAGAACGCCTGGATCGACACGCGCGGCACCGGGTCGATTTGCGGGATGGCGACCGGCCGCTGCGACGGATCGATGGAATCGACTGCCTGAACGCGCATCGTCAACCTCCCCCGCCAACCTGGCCGATCGGCGTGAGCTTGGTCGCCCAGTTGGTTCCGGGGTCTGTGCCGTTGCGCACGTCGCCGATCGCCCTCAGCCGCATCGAGACGTCGCCGGGGCCGCTGGCGCGGCTCTGCGCGAGATCGCGCGGGTCGGCGACCTCGGCGGCGAGCGTTGATTGGGTCGCGCAGCCGAAATTGGGGTAGGAATCGTTCTTCCACCCTTCGATCGTGCCGCCCGAGGCGAGGTCGGTCGGCCAAATGCCGCATTGCCCCGCCACCGTCGCCTTCAGGCCCTGAAACACCAGCCTGATCGGCGAAGCGCGGTTCGCGGCGGCGTCGGGATAGGAACCGACCGAGACGTAGCCGCGCAGGCCGGCGCCGGCCAACGCGCGTCGGATCTGGTCGATCGTCCGCCCGTCGCGGCCGCGCTCGCCGGCCGGAGCGAGAATGGCGATCCGCCCATCGCCGAACTCGCGGTAGCGTTGAGCGAAGGCGCGGATGTTGTCGATCGACTGCTGGTCGAGCGCGTCGCCAGTCGGATAGACGTCGAGGGCGGTCGGCGCCTCCGCGAGAGCGATCGGATAGCGCGCGTGGTAGTCCCCGGGCGGAACCGAATCGTTGGAGGCGTAATTGACGCCGCAGCCGACCAGCGTTGTCGCCGCCGCGACGAACAACGCCGCGCAGCTGAACGGGCGGGCGGAGGAGCGACGAGGAAGCAGCGAAGACATCGGGAGGCTTTCCTTGGCGATGGACGGCATGGCTTTCGTGTCCGCGTCAGTCGGTGATGAAACCCACCCGGCCGGAATAGCCGGGCATGGGTTGCAGGGCGCCGGAAGTCGAATAGATGCGGTTGACGCGTCCGAGCAGCCACGTCTGCGGATCGCTGGCGTCTTTGAAATTGGCGTCCGGACGCACCACCTGGTTGGGATCGATCGCGTGAACGATGTAGGGCGTGACGATGATCACAAGTTCGGTCTCCTGCCGCAGATAGTCGCGCGAGCGAAACAGGCTGCCGAGAACCGGAATGTTCATCAGGCCAGGAACGCCGTCGATCGCCTGCTGCGACTGGTCCGAAATCAGGCCGGCCGAGGCGATCGAGCCGCCCGACGGCAATTCGACCGTCGTTTCGTTCTTGCGGGTGCGGAACCCGGGAATCGAAGTTTCGGCGACAAGTATGGTGTGCGACGAATCGATGTCGGTGACCTCGGTGGCGATGTGGAGCTGAATGCGGTTTTGCGACAGGACGATCGGGGTGAAGTTCAGCGTCACGCCATAGGGCTGCTGAATGAAGCTGAGCATGCAGGTGCCGGCGCTGCACGATTCGCCGTTGGAAACCGGGATCGTGCCGCCGGCGAGGAACTTGGCCGACTCGCCGGAGACCGCGGTCACCGTCGGTTCGGCGATGGTGCGCGCGACGCCCTGGCGCTCGAACGCCTGGAGGGTCGCCGACAGGTTCATGCCGCCCATGACCCAGCCGAGCGTCGCCGACGAAGACGGCGACGTGGGGTTGACGCTGAACAGGTTGGTTGTCGCGAAGCCGCTCGCGCCGTTGCCCGTTCCGGCCATGTTGACGCCGAGCTGCTTGATGATGTCGCGGCGGATTTCGCTGATCGTCACCTTCAGGCTGACCTGATCGAGGCCGCGGATGGTGAGCGAATTGATCACCTTGCCGGTCAGCGGGGTTCCCGATGGCGCGACGCTGACTTGCATCGACGTGCCGGCGGCGGGCGCCGCCTGGGGGGCGTTCGAGGCTCCGCCCAGCACCGAGGTGCCGACGAAGCCGCTGGCGATGTCGAGCGCCTTCTGCGCTTCGCCGGCTGAGGCGACCGAGCCCATCAGGATGATCGAATCGGCGACGGTCTTGACGGTGATGTCGTTGCCCGGCAGCGCGACGTTGAGCAGCTCTTGAAGCTCGCCGATGTCGCGGCCGACCGTCACTTCGATCGCCGCGATCTTGCTGCCGTCGGCGGCGAGGGCGAAGATGGTCGTCTGGCCGTTGGCGACTGCGGCGACATAGAGGCGCCGCGCCGAGCGCACCACGGCGTTGGCGACCTTCGGATCGCCGACGAAGATTTCCGTGGCGTCCTGCGGCAGATCGACGATGACCGAGCGGCCGACGCCGAGCTGCAGCGTCTTCCTCGCTTCACCCGCCCCGACGACATAGGAATTGGGCGTGGCGCCGTCGCCCGCCAGCGCGATCTGCGGCGTGAAGGCGGCCAGCGCCGCCGCAAGGGCGACCGACGGCGCGATCAGGCGCGCGAAGCCGAGCGTATCCATTCGTCGTGTCCCCGTCATGTCGAAGGCCATCGCCGCCTCATCGTCACTGCGCCGCCGTTTGCGGCGCGCCGAACCGCACGATCGTCAGGCCTGATCCGCTGGCGTCCTGGTCGCCGACCGTCTGGGCCGGACCGGCGCTGTCGACGAGACTGCGCAACACGAGATGCAAATTGGCGTTGCCGGCGCGTTCGGCGAGAATCACCTGCTCGGCCTGCTGCGGATCGAGCTCCAGCGTCGCATTGCCGCCGACGACGACCTTCTTGCCATTCTCCTCTTGCACGGCCTGGCCGATCGCCAACACCTTGACGTTGGTGAGAATGGTCTGGGCGCCGAGCACTTCGACGCCGCGCGCCTTGGTCGCCTCGTCGTCGCGGTAGATCTTGATCACGTCGACGCGGTCGTTGGGCAGAATGAAGCCGCCGGCGTAGTCGTCGCCGGCATTGTCGACCTTGATCGCGACCGCGCGCAGGCCCGAAGGCAGGATCGCCGACATGAAGCCGCCGGCGCCGGCCTTGACCAGTTTGTCGCGGCGCATCGGTTCGCCGCGGATGAATGCGTCGCGGGTGAGCGAGCCCTTGACGTCGTCCATCGCGTTGGGGCCTGACGACTTGACGATCATGAGTTCGGAGATTGCCGCTTTGGGCCACATCTGCCAGGCGACCGAAGCGTCGCTGATCGCCGTGCCCATCGGAATGTCCTGGGCGGCGACGAGGACCTCGTCGGTGGAGAGCTTGGGCGCCTCGGCGACGTGCTGCGGCGCCGGCGCAGGCGCGCTGTTGAAGAGAACATAAGCGCCGCCGAATGCGACAAGGGTCGCGCCGAGAACGGCGATTTGCACTTTGTTCATGAAATCAGGCCCTTCCGCGCCTCAAACGCTACGCAAGGGCAATATGGCCCGCCAATCGTCAAATTACGGTTAATCAGGCGTATCCAACTGGTTAGCAAATTCTGAAGGCTTCGACGCAGCGCTACAGGCCAGCCGCGGCGCGCCAGATTTCGGTGTGCGGATAGAACATCATCCCCGCGGCGGCGAGCGCGACCCCATAGGGGACGCCGGTTTTCGAATCGTGCAGGCGGGCGATCCAGGCGTGGCGCGACAACCACAACGGCAGCGCCTGCCGGCGGCCGAGCAGAATGACAATGGTCAGCGCGCCGCCGTAGATCGCCGCCGAAAGGCTGTAATCGAGCAGCACGCCCCAGCCGAGCCACAGCGCGATCGCCGCCGCCAGTTTGGCGTCGCCGCCGCCGATCCAACCCAACGCGAACATGGCGAACATCAGCGCCAGAACCGCGACGCCGCAGGAGACGTTGACGAGGATCGTGTGCGCGGGAAGGCCGACAGCGACGGCGAGGACGAAATAGCCGATCGCCAACGCCGCGCAGACGCGGTTGGGGATCGTCATCGTCACCACGTCCATCGACGCCGCCAGGGCCATCGCGGCAGGGAAGAAGAACACGCTCGCCGCAATGAGGATCGTCGCCGCCATAGTCCATCCGTCGCAATCGAGGGCTTCGCCGGCGCCAAACCTAGCCGCCAAAGCTTGCCCCGCGGTTACCTGGACCGCCGGTTAGTTCATGGCGGCGCCGATCTGGGCGAACTCACTGCTCATATTGGTGCCGAGCGCCGACAAGGCGCCGATGAGGAAGACGGCGATCAGGGCGGCGATCAGCCCGTATTCGATCGCAGTCGCGCCGGATTCGTCGCTGGCGAATGATTTGAGAAGGATGTTCATGGCCGTGCTCTTGCAGGGAAGGCCGAAGACCAGCGCTGCGCGTCCCTGGCGTTCCGCCGCGCGCGACGGTCAATCTCCTTGGCGACGCGTTGCGCCTTTGTTGGGTGCGCGTCGACAATTCTAGAGGTCGTACAACCCGGCGCCGATGCGGTTGGCGCCGGGCTAATGCGATCGCGGCGGTCGGCCGCGAACGCTGGTTATTTGAGCGCCGCGCCGACTTCAGCGAATTCACTGCTGAGATTGGTGCCGAGCGCCGCGAGGGCGCCGATGAGGAAGACGGCGATCAACGAGGCGATCAGCGCATATTCGATTGCCGTCGCGCCATCTTGATTCGAAAGGAAAGCTTGGATTGTCCTGATCATGCCGAACCCCTTCTGCGGGGCGCGGACCCGCGCGGCGCGCCGACCCGGCCTTGGCGGACCCTCGCGTGCAGAAATTTCCCGAGAGTAAAGACCGTCCTGGCAATTGAGTTCTGTAACGGCTGATCGCGCGCTCGCGATGCCGATTCGGCGGCGACAGTTAATTCGCCGTCAAGTTCGGCGCGCAGACGGCGCCAGCGGCTCGGCGAGGTCGAGCCAGCAGCGGCCGTCGCGGTCCTCGACCTCGACCAGCCACAGGTCTGGGTCGAATGCGACCTCGCGGGCGACGCGCCGCTCCGTCTCCTCGGGCGCGACCCATTCTTCGGAATGGGCGCGCAGCCACAGCCGCTCGATCCCGCGCTCGCCGGATTCGGATTGCGGCGCCGGCCCGTAGAGCGCCGCGCGACCATCGAGTCGGTCGACCTTGATCCAGATCGCGCCGGCTTCCGCCGCGCCGCGCCGGCGCAACGCGGCGGCCGCCCCTTCGACGGCGACGCGGCGCAGATAGGCGGCGACCCATATGTCCGAGCGCAACCGCATCGGCTTCAGCGACCGGCGACGTTCACGGCGGCGGACAGCGTCTTGAGCAGGCGCGGGGTGACGTCGTTCGACGGCGGCAGGCCGTGGGCGCGCTCGAAGTCGCGCAGCGCCGTGCTCGTCGCCGCGCTCGGCTCGCCGTCGGCCTTCAACACATAGCCGAGCTTGACCAGCGCCGCCTGCGCCGCCGCAAGACGCTTCTGCGCCTCCTGTTCCTGGTCGGCGCGCAACATGTCGGCGATCGCGTCGTCGCCGCCGAGCTGCGCCGGTCGCGCCGGCGGCATCGGCGCGGCGGGCGTTTCGGCGGCGGTCGGGGCGAGCGCCGCCGCCGGGGTCGGCGTGGGGGCCGCCGCGACGACCGGCGTGCGGGCGAAAAAGGGCGCCGGATGACGCGCGTGCTGGAGCGCGAGCGCGTTGACGACGATGCCGACCAGCGCGGCGGTCAGCGCCGCCGCGGCGTAGCCGCGCGCCGGGGTCGCGCCGAGACGTCTCCACAACGAGACGACGACGGCGGCGAAGGATTTGCGCCCGGCCTCCGACCGGGACCGGCCGGCGAGCGTCGGATCGGAGCGAAGACGCGCTGAGGCTTCAGGCAATTCTTTTCTCCTTGGCCGCGGGCGGGTCGGCGTCGTCGACCGCGGCGCCCAGGCGCGCTTCGGTCTCCAGCGGCGCCGGCGCGCCGGTCATCGCGTCCGGCCGGCAGACGCGCGGCAGCCGCACGGTGACCCGGGTTCCGACGCCGGCGATGCTCTCGACCCTGAGGGCGCCGCCGTGCAGCCCGACCAGACCGCGCACCAGCGACAGGCCGAGGCCCGCGCCTTCGAAGCTGCGGTCGTAGTCGTTGCGCACCTGGAAGAACGGGTCGCCGAGCCGCGACAGGCTGTCGGCGGGGATGCCGAGGCCGGTGTCGGCGACGAAAATGTGCGTCTGGTCGCCGTGCGCGGCTGCGCCGACGACGACGCGCCCGCCGCGATCGGTGAACTTGACCGCGTTGGCGAGCAGATTGAGCAGGATCTGCCGGCAGGCGCGCTTGTCGGCGACGAGGTCGCCCACGTCCGCGCTCGGCGCCCGCTCGAGCCTGACGCCGCCCGCCTCCGCCTTGAGGCGGACCATGTCGCAACAGTCGGCGATCAGCGGCTCGAGCGCGAACGGCTCGGGCAGGATGCGGAACGTGCCGGCGGCGATCTTCGACGTGTCGAGGATCAGATTGACCATCGACAGAAGATGCTCGGCCGAAGCGTGGATGATCTTGGCGTATTCGCGCTGCTTGGCCGGGTCGCTCGGCGCAAGCGCGGGGTCACCGAGGATTTCGGCGAAGCCGAGGATCGCGTTGAGCGGCGTGCGCAGCTCGTGGCTGACGTTGGCGAGCAGGCGATCCTTCCAGGCGTTGGCGACTTCGGCCTCGGCGCGCGCCGCCTGCAGCCGCTCTTCGGCGGTCTTGGCGGCGCTGACGTCGCGCACCACCGACATCGTCGCGGCGCCCTCGACATCGGCGGCGATCCGGCGCGCGCGCAGCTCCGCCCAGCGGAACTGGGGCTCGCGCTCGTTCGTCCCGGCGCGCAGGCGCACCGTCGCGGCCGCTGCGCGATCGCCGCGCGCCGCGCGGTCGAGCGCGTCGAGATAGGCGGGCCGATCCGCGACATGGACGAGGTTGAAGAAGCCGCGGCCGATGAAGCTCGCGGCGTCGTGGCCGAACAACGCCGGCCCTTCGCCGTTGGCGGCGAGCACGCCGCCGCTGCGGTCGTGGCGCAGGACGAGATCGCCGATCGCGCCGGCGAGCGCCGCATAGCGTTCGGCGCCGCCGACGGCGGCGCGCCGGCGGGCGCGCGCGCCGGCGATCAGATGCAGCGCCGCATAGGCGGCGGCGGGCGCGGCGACGGCGGCGACTCCCAGACCGCCGAGCGGCGGCGCGGCGGCGCCGAACCCCCAGCCGTGCGCCAGCGCGATCAGCAGCAGCAGCGCGATCGCCAGCAGGTTGGCGAAGCGCAACAACGAGGCCGAATCGGCGATCGCCGCTTCGAGCGGCAGCAGCAGCAGCCAGCCGAGGCTCATCTCCGGCGACAGCCGCGCGCCGACGACGACGACGCCGACGAGCAGCGCCAGCGAGAACAGCGAAATGAGCTGCGCCTCGACGAGATCGCCGGTGCGGGCGAGGTGGACGACCGCCGCCAGCGGCAGCAGCAGCCACGCGAGGGCGCTGATCTTCCACAGCGGGTCCGCCCCGACGGCGGCGAGATAGCGCGGAACGAGGACAGCGACGAGGACGATCGTCGCCAATCGGGCGAAGATGAACAGTTCGTGGCGAGCGCGATCCGGCGCGCGGACTCGAGCGTCCGGATGGACGAGAGCCGCGACGCGTCGACGCGCGCTGGCGAACGGAAACTCCAACCTCGGCCTCCGCGGACCTTGGGAATCGACTCGACCCCGGGCGGACGATCCCAGCCGCCGCTTAAATCAACGCTAAGGCGAACCAACGCATCGCGCGCGGAACGAGCTGCGCGGCGGGCGGCGAAGGTTTTGCCTCCCGACATGGTTGATAGGCAGTTAAGATCGTTCCGCTTACGATCCGGTTGCCGCGATCGCTCGCATTTGTCGGGTTTCCGGCGCCGGGACGCAACGCGAACGCGCTAGGGTTCGTTCCGCCGTCGCAGGAATCGACGGTGAAACGGCGTGACGGACTCCATGCGGTTCCTTCTGCGATCGGCGTTCTGGCTCGGCTTGACGTTCCACGCGATGCCGTGGGGCGACGCGAAGCTGACCGACGCCCTTCCCGACGCGACGCCGGCTGTGGTCAGCCTCGCGGTGGCGAGCGCCAGCGGCGAGGGCGCGGTCGGCGCCCTGGCGCGCGGCGCGTTGCGCGGCGCGCTCGATCTCGACGGGCCCGCCGCGGCCAAGCCGCAACGGGCCGCGCTCGACACGCTGTCGCCCGCGGATCGGCTGCCGCCCTGGCGCGGTCCGCTGCTGCGTTCCTCCCTCTAGGCGATCCTTTCACCGGCGACGGCGGCGCCGCGGCGCGAAGCCGCGCCCTGCGCTTCAGCCGCGAGGGTGGCCCTCGGCGGCGGCGCGCGGCTATAATGGCGGCCAATCCCCTCGAGCCGAGAGCGATCCGCTGGCTTCGATCGAAACCATTCGCGCCGATTTCGCCTTCCTCGACGATTGGGAGGACCGCTACCGCTATCTGATCGAGCTCGGCCATACGCTGGAGCCGCTTGCCCCGGAGGCCCACAACGAGACCACCCGGGTGCGCGGTTGCGTCAGCCAGGTGTGGATCGAGCGCGAAACGCGCCGCGACACGAACGGCGGCACGATCCTGCACTTCCGCGGCGACAGCGATTCGCATTTGGTGCGCGGATTGGTGGCGATCGCCGTCGCCCTCTATTCCGACCACACGCCGGAGGAGATTCTCGCCACCGACGCGCCGGCGGCGTTCCGCGAGCTCGGGCTCGAGCAGCATCTGACGCCGCAGCGGTCGAACGGGGTCCGGTCGATGATCGAGCGCATCCGCGCCGACGCCTACGCGCCGGTCTGAGACGGCCGCTTCAATCCCGCCACGATCTTTGCCCGCCACGGTCGCAATCGGTCAACGATCCGTTAATCCGATCGGTCGAAACTCCGCTCACGATCCGCGTCCGCACGGAAACGCCCCGATGAGCGACAGCCAACCGACCTCCGGCGATTCGCCGCGCGTAGAGCCCTCGTTCGACGGCGACCCGGCGCCAAGCGTCGACCCGCCGCGCCTCGAGCTCCTGCCCTATGCGCTCACCGACCGCGCGCCGCCGCGCGCCGGCCTCTCCAGGGCCGTCGTCTGGGCCTCCTCGCTCGCCGCCGGCCTGGCGCTGATCGCCGGCGTCGCGGCGGCGGCGCTCTACGACCATGCCCGCGAAACGAACCTCATTGCCGCCAAGAGCGAAGAAACGCGCAGCCTCGCCCAGACGGTGAAGACGCTCAAGGACCGCATCGACGCGATCGAGGCGGCGCGGGCCCACGACGAGGGCGCCGACATGCGCAAAATCGCGGCGGAAATGAAGGGCGAGAGCGCCGGCGTGCGCGACCTCTCCGCCAACCTCGGCCAGACCAACGCGCGCATCGACAAGCTCGAACGCGACCACGGCGCCCGCCTCGACAAGCTCGCCGACCGCTTCGACCATGAAACCGCCGGCAAGCTCGCCGATCTCTCGGGCCGTCTCGACAAGCTCGAGAAGCGGCCGGTCGCCGCCGCCCCCGTCGCGCCCGCGCCGCCGGCCAAGCCGGTTCCCGCCGCCGCCATGGTCTCCAACGAGACGACCGGCTCGATCGATCGGCCGAAACTGCGCGGCTATTGGTTGGTCGAGGCCGACGAAGGCTATGCCGTGATCGACGGCCGCGACGGACCACAGCAGGTCGCGCCGGGCGACGTTCTGCCGGGAATCGGCCGGGTGCAGCGGATCGAGCGGCGCGGCCGCGATTGGGTGGTGGTGACCAGCGCCGGCGTCATCGCCGGCGATCAGCCGGCCTTCTGACGCGAGCGGCGCACCCGCACGACGACGTCGACCCCGGCAATCTCGCAGCCGGCCGGCGGCGGCGGTAATTGCCCCATGGCGATGTCGCGGTCGGGGATGTCGACCAGCGCGCCCGTTTCCTCGACGAGGAAATGGTGGTGCGGGGTCGGATTGGTGTCGAAATAGGCGCGCGCGCCTTCGACCGCGATTTCGCGCAGCAATCCGGCGGCGGTGAACTGGTGCAGCGTGTTGTAGACCGTCGCCAGCGACACCGGCAGCTTGGCCGCCCGCGCCTCCTCGAACAGCATTTCGGCGGTCAGGTGGCGGTTGCCGCGGCCGAACAGCAGCCAGCCCAGCGCGATCCGCTGCCGGGTCGGCCTGAGGCGCGCCTGGCGCAATTTGCCGCGCAGCGAGTGAACGGGGCAGGCGCCCATGGCGCCGCTGCGGCGGGAGGCTGAAACGGACTGGGCGGCGGGAGGGGACACGGCGGCTCGAAACGTCCTGATCAATGCGCTTTTCCAACGGGCGGACCCTCTGCCCTTACCACAGCCCGACGCTTCCGTCAGCCGTTACGATCGACGATGCCGAAGGTCTGATGACGGACGCGGCGGAGCGCTTTCGAGACGCCTGCGCCTGTGTTACGAAGCGGCGACGCGGACCGAGCGCCGTCTGGCTGTCCGCCTTCACGAGGGAACGCGAAAGAGCATGTCGGAACGGCGTTCACAATTCGCCTTCGAGGAGCTGCTGGCCTGCGGCCGCGGCGAATTGTTCGGAGCGGGCAACGCGCAACTGCCGCTGCCGCCGATGCTGATGTTCGACCGCATCGCCGACATCAGCGAGGATGGCGGCGCGCACGGCAAAGGCGGCGTGCGGGCGGAGTTCGACATCAAGCCCGAACTCTGGTTTTTCTCCTGTCATTTCAAAGGCGATCCCGTCATGCCGGGCTGCCTGGGGCTCGACGCCCTGTGGCAGTTGACCGGATTCTTCCTCGGCTGGCTCGGCTTGCAAGGCCGCGGCCGGGCGCTCGGGGTCGGCGAGGTCAAATTCATCGACCAGGTGCTGCCGACGATCAAGAAAGTGATCTACGGCGTCGACGTAAAACGCGTTTTCAAGGGCAAGCTGATCCTTGGCATCGCCGACGGTTGGCTGGAGGCCGACGGCAAGCGCATTTACGAGGTCAAGGACATGCGCGTCGGCCTGTTTGGCGCCGCCGCCCAGAGCCACGCTTAAGTTGCGCCGGGCTCGTTAGCGGCGATGGTGGAGTAAGGCAATGAGGCGCGTCGTCGTCACCGGCATGGGCATCGTCTCGTCGATCGGCGCCAATGCCCAGGAAGTCTTGGCGAGCCTGCGCGAAGCGAGGTCGGGCGTCACCCGCGCCGACCGCTACGCCGAACTCGGGTTCCGCAGCCAGGTCCAAGGCGCGCCGACCGTCAAGCCGGAAGAGATGCTCGACCGCCGCGCGATGCGCTTCCACGGCGGCGGCACCGCCTGGTGCCACGTGGCGATGGATCAGGCGATCCGTGATTCCGGGCTCGAGCCGGGTGACATTTCCAACGAGCGCAGCGGCTTGATCATCGGCTCGGGCGGCCCGTCGACGCGCGCGATCGTCGAGGCGGCCGACGTCGCCCGTTCCAAGGGCCCGAAGCGGGTCGGCCCCTACGCGGTGCCGAAATCAATGTGTTCGACCGCATCGGCCAATCTGTCGACCTGGTTCAAGATCAAGGGCGTCGCCTATTCGATTTCGTCGGCCTGCGCGACCTCCAACCATTGCATCGGCGCGGCGGCCGAACAGATCCTGCTCGGCAAGCAGGACCTGATGTTCGCCGGCGGCTGCGAGGATCTCGACTGGACGTTGTCGGTTCTGTTCGACGCGATGGGCGCGATGTCGTCGGCCTACAACGCGACGCCGGAGCGCGCCTCGCGCGCCTACGACAAGAACCGCGACGGCTTCGTCATCTCCGCCGGCGCCGGCGTGCTGGTGCTGGAGGAATATGAGCGCGCCAAGGCGCGCGGGGCCCGCATCTACGGCGAGGTCGCCGGCTACGGCGCGACGTCCGACGGCGCCGACATGGTCGCGCCCTCCGGCGAAGGCGCGGCGCGCTGCATGCGCCAGGCGCTGGCGACGGTGAAGGTTCCGATCGACTACATCAACCCGCACGCGACTTCGACCCCGGTCGGCGACCAGAAAGAGATCGAGGCGATTCGCGCGGTGTTCGGCTCGGGCGACAAATGCCCGCCGATCTCGGCGACCAAGTCGCTGACCGGCCATTCGCAGGGCGCGACCGGCGTCCACGAGGCGATCTATTCGCTGCTGATGATGCAGAACGGCTTCATCGCCGAGAGCGCGCATATCGACGAGCTCGACCCCGAGTTCGCCGACATGCCGATCGCGCGGCGGCGCATCGACAACGTCAGCATAGGCGCGGCGCTGTCCAATTCCTTCGGCTTCGGCGGGACCAACGCAACGTTGGTGTTCAAGCACGTCGACGCCTGACGACCAAGAGACGAGCAGGATGAATCCAGGCCTGATGAGCGGCAAGCGCGGCCTCGTGATGGGCGTCGCCAACGACCATTCGATCGCCTGGGGCATCGCCAAGGCGGTCGCCGCCCAGGGGGCCGAACTCGCCTTCACCTACCAAGGCGACGCCTTGGGCAAACGCGTCCTGCCGCTCGCCGAGAGCCTCGGGTCGACGCTTTCGCTGCCCTGCGACGTCGAGGACGTCGCCTCGCTGGACGCGGTCTTCGCCGTCCTCGCCGAGCGATGGGGCGATCTCGATTTCGTCGTCCATTGCATCGGCTTCTCCGACCGCAACGAGCTGAAGGGCCGCTACGCCGACACGACGCGCGAGAACTTCGTCCGCACGATGGTCATTTCCGCCTTCTCCTTCACCGAGATCGTCAAGCGCGCCGCGGCGCTGATGCCGCGCGGCGGCTCGATGTTGACCCTGACCTTCGGCGGCTCGACGCGGGTGATGCCGAACTACAACGTCATGGGCGTCGCCAAGGCGGCGCTGGAGGCGAGCGTGCGCTATCTCGCCGCCGACTACGGTTCGGCCGGCGTCCGCGTCAACGCGATTTCCGCCGGCCCGATCCGCACGCTCGCCGGCGCCGGCATCGCCGACGCGCGCTTCATGTTCAACTTTCAGCGCCACCATTCGCCGTTGCGCCGCACGGTGACGATCGAGGACGTCGGCGGGGCGGGGCTCTACCTGCTGTCCGACCTCTCCGCCGGCGTGACCGGCGAAACCCATTTCGTCGACGCCGGCTACAACATCATCTCGATGCCGCGCCCCGACGACATCAAGGGCGACGGCTGAAGGGCCGTCCACGCAGGCCAATATGGTTAATGCCTTCGCAACGGCTCGCCGCTAGCTTAAGCGCGCGCCGACCTGCGAGGATGATGGCCATGACCCGCTTCGCTTCGACCGTCTGGGGCCGCCTCGCCGCGGCCGCCGCGCTCGCCGCCGCGCTGGGCCTCGCCGTCGCGCCCGCCGACGCCGCGACGCCGCGAAAGCCCGCCGCGGCGGCGGCGAAGAAGGCCGCAGCGGCGATAGCGGCGAAAAGGGCCGCGGCCGAAGCGGCGCGCAAGCAGGAGGCCGCCTTTCGCGCCTTCGTCGCCGGGCTGTGGCCGCTCGCCGAGGCGCGCGGCGTCAAGCGCGCAACCTTCGACGCCGCCTTCGCCGGCGTAAGCTTCGATCCCCAGATCGTCGCCCACACCACGACCCAGGCCGAATTCGTCCAGCCGATCTGGGTCTATCTTGCCAACTCAGTTTCTGCGGCGCGCGTCGCCCACGGCCGCGCCAAGATCGACGATTTGCGCCCCTGGCTCGCCAAGGCGGAGAAGACTTATGGCGTCGATCCCGCCGTATTGATGGGCGTCTGGGGCATGGAGAGCGAGTTCGGCGCCTTCACCGGCGGCGATTCGGTGATCCGCGCCCTCGCCAGCCTCGCCTTCGTCCATTACCAGGGCGACTATTTCCGCGACGAGCTGATCGCGGCGCTGGCGATCCTGGAGGAAGGCGACGTGGCGCCCAGCGACATGAAGGGCTCGTGGGCCGGCGCGATGGGCCAGACCCAGTTCATGCCGTCGAGCTTCCTCGCCTTCGCGGTCGATTTCGAGGGCCACGGCCGCCGCGACATCTGGGCGAGCGCGCCCGACGCGATCGGCTCGACCGCCAATTTCCTCGCCAAGCGCGGCTGGATCGCCGGCGCGCCCTGGGGGTTCGAAGTGCGGCTGCCGGAGGGGTTCAAGCTGACCGCCGCCGATTCGGCGCGCTTCGTCCCGTTCTCCGCTTTCGCCGCGCGCGCGGTCGTGCGCGCCGACGGCGGCGCGCTGCCCAAGGACGGCGAGGCCGAATTGTTGATTCCCGCCGGCCTGAAGGGGCCGATCTTCCTCGTCACCGCCAATTTCAGGACGATCAAGACCTATAACAACTCGACCGCCTACGCGCTCGGGGTGGCGTTGCTCGGCGATGCGGTGATGGGCGGCGACGGTCTCAAGACGGCCTGGCCGGTTCGAGACAAGCCGCTCGCCGAGAGAGACGTGCGCGAGCTGCAGCGCGAGCTCGACCGGCGCGGCTACGACGTCGGCGACATCGACGGCCGGGTTGGCGACCGTCTGCAGGCGGCTGTGCGCGACTACCAGGAATCGATCGGCGCGCCGCCGGACGGCTATCCGACGCTCGCCCTGTTGCGCCGATTGCGGCGACGCGGCTGAGGGGCTTGCGTTCCGCGCCGGTTTTCCGCCTAATTCGCCCTCTAGCGTGAAGGTTGGGCCGCTCGCGGCCGCAGTTGGCGCCAATGTCGTTTGCATTCGATCGCCCGTTCGTCACGCGCGCGCTGCGGCTTGCCGCCGTCGCGGCGTTCGCCGTCGCCTTGGCGGCGCCGGCGGCGCCGGCCCAGGAAGGCGGGCTGGGCGGCTTCTTCCAGCAATTGTTCGGCGGCGGCCAGCCGCCGAAGCCGCCCGACGCGGCCCCCGCCAAGCCGAAGAAGAAGGTGCGCGACTTCGTCCCGGCGACCACGACGCGCGAGCCGGGCACGCCGGGCGGCGCGGCGGTGCAGCCGACCTTCTTCATCGACGTCGTCGGCGACAGCCTCGCCTCGCTCGCCGCCAGCGGCCTGACCGAGGCCTTCGCCGACAAGCCGGAGATCGCCGTCGCCGACAAGTCGCACGACGCCTCCGGCCTGGTGCGCGCCGATTATTTCGACTGGCCGAAGGCCGCCCACGATCTGGCGACCGGCAAGGACCATATCGACTTCGTCGTCGTCATGGTCGGCATCAACGACCTCCAGGCGATGCGCGACGGCGCCGACAATCTCGACCCGTTGAGCGACCGCTGGAAGGCGGCCTATACGGCGCGCATCGACGCAGTGCTCGCCCCGTTCCAGACCGCGAACATTCCGGTCGCCTGGGTCGGCATGCCGCCGATGCGCACCGACCGCTTCAACGCCGACATCGTCAAGCTCAACGAGATCGACCGCGCCGAAGTCGAAAAACAGGGCGTCAAATATATCGACATCTGGGACGCCTTCGCCGACCAGAACGGGCAGTACGACGCCTCCGGCCCCAACGTCGACGGGCAGATCGTCAAGCTGCGCGGCCCCGACGGCATTCATTTCACCAAGGCCGGCGGACGCAAGGTCGCCCACTTCCTCGAGGCCGAGATTCGCCGCGTCTTCGACAAGGGGCGGCCGCAGAGCGCGACCGCCGACCTGCCGCCCGACATCGAGCAGGCGGCGGGCGACATCAACGCCCAGATTCGCCGCGAGATGGGGGCCCCCGAGGCGCCGGGCGCGCCGGCGACGCTGGAGCCGCCCAAACCGCTGGCCGGACCGATCCTGTCGCTGACCGGACGCCCGCTTTCGCCCGGCGGCGCGCTCGCCTCGCGCGAGCCGACCCCGCCCGGAGAGACCGACCTGGTGGCGCGGGTGCTGCGTCAGGGCGAGCCCGCCGATCCGCGCAGCGGCCGCGCCGACGATTTCTCCTGGCCGCGGCTCTGAGCCGCAGCGCCCCTCCGCCGCGCTTGTTCGGGCCGACGGCGCGTGTTAGGCGACGCGCCGAAACGCAGGGTCGAGCGGCTGGGAGTTGAAGCGATGGCCGAAGAGAACGGCAACGGCGGAGGGGACGCGGCGGCGCCGCGCTTCTCGGTCGTCGCGCAATACGTCAAGGACTTCTCGTTCGAGAACCCGAATGCGCCGCGCAGTTTCGGCCAGCAGCCGGCGGGCCTCAACCTTCAGGTCAACGTCAACGGCCGGCAGATCGCCGCCACCGACTACGAGGTCGAACTGCTGCTCGAAGGCGGCGCGGGCGAGGGCGCGAGCGTCGTGTTCAAGTTCGAGCTCCACTACGCCGGCGTGTTCCGCATCGAGAACGTCCCCGCCGATCAGGTCCAGCCGCTGGCGATGATCGAAGGCCCGCGCCTGCTGTTCCCGTTCGCGCGCCAGATCATCGCCGACGCGGTGCGCAACGGCGGCTATCCGCCCCTTTACGTCGACCCGATCGACTTCCACCGCCTCTATCTGCAGCGGCAGCAAGCGGCTGCCGCAGCGCCGGCGAACGCCTAACCCTTGTTCTCCGTCGGCGGCGCGTAACGGCGCCAAATCGCCGATTCGCCGAGCGAATCGACGAGCGCGGCATGGGCGTCGCGTTCGGCCTGGCTCGCGCGCTCAGGCAGCGGCGTCGGCCGCGCGCGCTTGGCCGTCGCGACCGGCCCGTCGCTCCGCGCCGCGTCGGCGATCGCGAACGACAGCGAGCGCTGGCGACCGCCGGTCAGCTCGCCATAGACCTCGACCAGAATCTCGGCGTCGAGCAGCGCGCCGTGGCGCACCCGCTTCGAGCGGTCGATGCGATAGCGGTCGCACAGCGCGTCGAGGTTGTTGGGCGCGCCGGGGTGCTTGCGGCGCGCGAGGAGAAGCGTGTCGGTGACCCGATCGGCGGGTATGGACGGGCGACCGAGCGTCGCCAGCTCGGCGTTGAGAAAGCGCAGGTCGAATTCGGCGTTGTGGATGACGAGGCGATCTTCGCCGATGAAAGCGAGGAAATCGTCGACCACGACGGCGAAGACCGGCTGGTCGGCGAGCGAGGCGGTCGAATGGCCATGGACGCGGAACGCCTCCTCCGGCACCTCGCGCTCGGGATTGATCAGGGTGTGAAAAACGGCGCCGGTGGCGATCTGATTGACGATCTCGACCGCGCCGATTTCGACCAGCCGATCGCCCTTGCCGGGGTCGAGCCCGGTCGTCTCGGTGTCGAGGACGATTTCACGCATCGGTCGGCCTCCGGCCGGGGACGGGGGCCAGCGCCCGCAGCACGGCGGCGACCTGGGCGCGAGTGGCTGGATAGGGGCCGCGCGTATCGATCACCCAATGGGCGCGGCGGCGCTTTTCGGCGTCCGGCGTCTGGCGGGCGAGGATCGCGGCGAACTTCGCCTCGCTCATGCCGGGCCGCGACAGCGCGCGCGCGCGTTGCGCCTCGAGGCCGGCGCTGACGACGACGACAAGATCGACCGTCTTCTCCCCTCCGGTCTCGAACAGCAGCGGCACATCGACGATGGCGAGGCGTCGCCCCGCCGCCGCGGCGGCGGCGAGGAAGGCCTGGCGGCGGCGCGCCACGTCGGGGTGGACGATTCCCTCCAGGCGCCTCAGCGCCGCCGGGTCGCCGAGCGTGGCGGCGGCGAGCAGGCCGCGATCGACGTCGCCGTCGATCCGAACCCCAGGAAAGGCGGCTTCGACCGCCGCGGCCTCGTCCGAGCGATAGAATTCGCGCACCGCGGCGTCGGCGTCGAACACCGGCGCGCCGAGTTCGGCGAACATGCGACCGACCGTCGATTTGCCCATCGCGATCGAGCCAGTCAATCCGGCGACGATCACGTTCGGCCTTTTTCCGCGGCGCGCAGGTCGGCCTCGACCAGCGCCCGCAATTCCGCCGTCACCTCGGGCGTCCTGCCGAACCAGCGGGCGAAGCCGGGCGCCGCCTGGCGCAGCAGCATGCCGAGCCCGCCGACCGCGACGCAGCCGCGCCGCCACGCCGCTTCGACCAGCGGCGTCGTCAGCGGAACGTAGACGACATCGGCGACCACCGCTTCCGCCGTCAGCGGCGCCAGATTGACGTCGAGCGGCGGCTGGCCCGCCATGCCGAGGATCGTCGCGTTGGCGAGCAGGCCGGCCTTGGCGAGCAGCTGCGGCAATTCGTCCCAGGTCGCCGCGCGCGCCGCCGGGCCGAAACGATCGGCGAGCGCGGCGGCGCGCGCCCGGGTGCGGTTGACGATGGCGACATGCTCGACGCCGCGCGACACCAGCCCATGGACGATCGCGCGCGCCACGCCGCCCGCCCCCAGCACCACCGCGCTGTCGACGCGGTCGCGCCAGCCGGGCGCCTCGGCGTCGAGGCTGGCGAGGAATCCGGCGACGTCGGTGTTGTCGCCCCACAGCGCGCCGCCTTCGCGCCACAGCGTATTGACCGCGCCGGTGGCGCGCGCCGAATCGGTCAGGCGATCGCAGGCGGCGAAGGCGGCCTCCTTGTGCGGCACCGTGACGTTGGCGCCGACCAGGCCGTCGACGCCGATCGAGGCGGCGAACTCGGCGAATCCGAGCGGCGGCACCGCGAAACGCTCGTAGGCGCCTTCGAGATGATAGCGCGCGAGCCAGTAGCCGTGGATCAGCGGCGAGCGCGAATGGGCGACCGGCCAGCCGCAGACGCCGGCGCGACGGATGGCGCTCATAGCGCGAGGAGCCCAAGGCCGCGCAGCGCGGCGAGAAGTTTCAGCATCGGCAGCCCGAGAATCGTGGCGTAGTCGCCAGAGATCGTTTCGAACAGATGCGCGCCGAGGCCCTCGATCTGGTAGGCCCCGACGCTCGCCAGGACCGCAGGCCCGGCGATGTCGAGATAGCGGGCGATCTGCGCCGCGTCGAGAGCGCGCATCGTCATATCGGCGCTGTCGCTGTCTTCGGCCAGGATCGCGCCGTCGCGCGCCAGCGCGAAGGCGGAGGCAAGGCGATGCGTACGGCCGCTCATCGCCTGAAGCGCGGCGGCCGCCGCCGCCCGCGTCGGCGCCTTGTGCATCGCCTGGCCGTCGAGGGTCAGGGTCTGGTCGGCGCCCAGCGTCAAGGCCTGCGGCCGCCGCGCGCTGACCGCCAGCGCCTTGGCGCGCGCCAGCGCCAGCGCGAGGCCGTCGCCAGCGTCGCCGCGCTGGGTCAGCGCCTCCTCGACGCCGCGCTCATCGATGCCGGCCGGTTCGACCTCGAACGGCAGGCCGACGCCAGCCAGCAGGGCGCGGCGGCTGGCGCTTTTCGAAGCCAGGACGATCGGCGACGCGCCGATCCACAGAGACGGGGTGGGCATAGGGGCCGATTTCAGCCGTGGGCGATGAACTTCTGTTTGTGCTCGCGATAGAGGTCGAGAATCGCCGCCGCGGTCTCTTCGATCGAGCGGCGGGAGACGTCGATGATCGGCCAGTTGCGCTCGCCGAACATGCGACGCGAATCGTTGACCTCGTGCGCGACGGCGATGCGGTCGACATATTCGGTTTCAGGATTGGCTTGCAGCGCCAGCAGACGATTTTGGCGAATCTGAACAATTCGGTCCGGCGAAGCGACCAGGCCGACGATCAGCGGCCGGCGAAGATGGTCGAGCGCGGCGGGCGGCGGCACGCCGGGCACCAGCGGAATGTTGGCGGTGCGATAGCCGCGATTGGCGAGGTAGATGCTCGTCGGCGTCTTCGAGGTGCGGCTGACGCCGAGCAGCACGATGTCGGCGCTCTCCAGCGTCTCGGTCAGCTGGCCGTCGTCGCACATCATGGTGAAGTTCAGCGCGTCGATCCGCTTGAAATATTCGGGATTGAGCATGTGCTGGGCGCCGGCGCGCGGCGTCGAGCTCTGGCCGAGATAGGATTGAAACAGGGTCAGCACCGGGCCGAGCACCGACAGGCACGGCGAGCCCGATTCTTCGCAGGCCGTCTCGAGGCGGCGCGACAGATCGGGGTCGACCAGGGTGAACAGCACGATGCCGGGCGCATTGTCGATTTCGGCGACCACGCGCTCGAGCTGGGCGCGGGTGCGCACCAGCGGATAGACGTGCTCGATCGAGGCGACGCCCTGATATTGCGCGGCGGCGGCGCGCGACGCGGCGATCAAGGTCTCGCCCGTCGAATCGGAGACGAGATGAAGGTGAAAATAACTGCGCCCCATCGACTGCTCCGCTGGCGAGAGGCCCCCATATAGCCCGCCGTGACGCCTGTGGACAGACGTGGAGAAGCCGCAGCTTCGCCGCCGCCGCGGCCGGCGCAGCGGGTTTCGGTCCGCCTCGGTCCACAGGCGAATGCGGGGCGCCGATCATGACGCCGGTGGGCGCCGAACCGGGAATTACGGGGACGACGGCTCTCTATTCACATCCGCGCCGCCACCGGCGACATTGAATCGGTTAACGATTCGTTAACCAATCCCCAGCCGCCGTTGCGGGCGCCCCGGCGCGTCCCGCCGGCGCGGAGCGATCCTGCGCGGTGGACAGGATTGCCTGCGCGCTTTCGGCCGCTAAGAAGAATCGAATCTAAGAGTCAGATTCCTAGATTCCTTTGGCGGGCCTCCTGTGGGAATCGCGCTCGGCTTTGCCCTCGCCGCGCTCGCATGGCAAGTTGGCCCCTCTCGGCGCAACAGCGGTCTCCTCACGCATGAATTCGATCGATCTCTGGATCAAGGTCCTGCATATCGTCGCGGTCATCTCGTGGATGGCGGGCATGCTCTATCTGCCGCGGCTGTTCGTCTATCACGCGGAGGCGGAGCCAAAGTCGGCAACCTCCGAGCAGTTCAAAGTCATGGAGCGGCGGCTGCTCAGGGGCATCGTCAACCCGGCGATGATCGCCGTCTGGATCACCGGGCTGCTGCTCGCCTGGCGCGAAGGTTATTTCCTCTCGCCATGGCTCCACGCCAAACTGGCGTTGGTGCTGCTGTTGACGGGGCTGCACGGCTTCTTTTCGGCCCGCGTCCGCGCCTTCGCCGAGGACCGCAACAGCCATTCATCGCGTTTCTACCGCATCATCAACGAAGCGCCGACGGCGATCATGATCCTCGTCGTCTTCCTGGTGGTGATGAAGCCGTAAGCGGCGGCGGCCCGGAAATCGCTCCGCGAAATCAGTCGTTGAAAGATTCGTCGAAGCCGTTTAAACGGGGGCCCTCGCCTTCCACGGGCGCCCCCGCCGGCGCGCGGATCTCCCCGATCCCGACGACGCCGGCCGAAGCGGTCAACCGCTTCGACTTGGGTCCCGCGCCCATCTTTCCCTTGCCCTCGCCGAACATCCGAGACCATCCCAATGCGGGAAATCAAACTCCAAGACCTCAAGAAGAAATCGCCGACCGAACTCCTCTCGTTCGCCGAGGAGAACGAGGTCGAAAACGCCTCGATCATGCGCAAGCAGGAGCTGATGTTCGCCATCCTCAAGCAGCTGGCGGCGCGCGAGGTCGAAATCATCGGCGAAGGGGTGATCGAGATTTTGCAGGACGGCTTCGGCTTCCTACGCTCGCCCGACGCCAATTATCTCGCCGGTCCCGACGACATCTACGTTTCGCCGTCGCAGATCCGTCGCCTTGGCCTGCGCACCGGCGACACGGTCGAAGGCGTGATTCGCAGCCCCAAGGAGGGCGAGCGCTATTTCGCGCTGCTGAAGTGCAATGCGATCAATTTCGAGGATCCGGAAAAGACGCGCCACAAGGTGCACTTCGACAACCTCACGCCGCTCTATCCCGACGAGCGCCTGAAGCTCGAGGTCGACGATCCGACCCGTAAGGACATGTCGGTTCGGGTAATCGACATCGTTTCGCCGATCGGCAAGGGCCAGCGCGCGCTGATCGTGTCGCCGCCGCGCACCGGCAAGACGGTGCTGCTGCAGAACATCGCCCAATCGGTGACCGCCAACCACCCCGAATGCTTCCTGATCGTGCTGCTGATCGACGAGCGGCCGGAAGAAGTCACCGACATGCAGCGCTCGGTGAAGGGCGAGGTCGTCTCCTCGACCTTCGACGAACCGGCGGTGCGCCACGTCCAGGTCGCGGAAATGGTGATCGAGAAGGCCAAACGGCTGGTCGAGCACGGCCGCGACGTCGTCATCCTGCTCGATTCGATCACCCGCCTCGGACGCGCTTACAACACCGTGGTGCCGTCGTCGGGCAAGGTGCTGACCGGCGGCGTCGACGCCAACGCGCTGCAGCGGCCGAAGCGCTTCTTCGGCGCGGCGCGCAACATCGAGGAAGGCGGTTCGCTGACGATCATCGCCACCGCGCTGATCGACACCGGCTCGCGCATGGACGAAGTGATCTTCGAAGAGTTCAAGGGCACCGGCAACTCGGAAATCATCCTCGACCGCAAGGTCAGCGACAAGCGCACCTTCCCGGCGATGGACATCACCCGCTCCGGCACCCGCAAGGAAGAGCTGCTGGTGCCGCCCGACATCCTCAAGAAGATGTACGTGCTGCGCCGCATTCTCAATCCGATGGGGACGGTCGACGCGATCGAGTTCCTGCTCGGCAAGCTGCGCGAGACCAAGACCAACGCCAATTTCTTCGAATCGATGAACACCTGATCGGATCGACGTCGTGACGGAAGCCGCCGCAGAGGAACTCAAAGGGCTGCGGGTCGAAATCGATCGGCTCGACGCGGCGATGCACGCGCTGCTGATCGAGCGCGGCCAGATCATCGACAAGCTGATCGAAATCAAGCATCGCCAGGGCGGCGGCTCGGCCTTCCGGCCGGCGCGCGAAGCGGCGATGATGCGCGCCATCGTCGAACGCCACACCGGCCATTTGCCGCTCGACACCGTCGAGGGCATCTGGCGGGTCATCATCTCGACCTTCACCTACGTGCAGGCGCCCTACAGCGTGCATCTCGACGTGTCGCGCGGCGACGCGGCGATGCGCGATTCGGCGCGGTTCCATTTCGGCTTCACGACGCCCTGCGCGCCGCATATGAGCGCGGCGGCGGTGATCGCGGCGGTCGCCAACGCGACCGGCGACCTCGGTATGCTCGCGCTCGACCGCGGCCCGGCGTCGGGCGCGTGGTGGATGGGGCTGGCGCGGCCCGACGCGCCCAAGGTGATCGCCCGCCTGCCGTTCGTCGAGCGGCCGGATCATCCCGCGGGCATGCCGATCCTGGTCATCGCCAAGCCGCTCGCCGACGGCGCGGCGCGCGACGTGGTGCTGGAGGCGGTGACGGTCGATCGCTGGCGAGGCGAATATCCGCAGGCGATCGCCGAGCTCGGCGGGGAGATCGTCGGCAACGCCGCCGACGGCATGGGCCTGGCGCTGCTGGTGGCGCGACCGGGGGCGCTGAGGGAAGGGTCGGCGGCGGCGGCGCTGGCTGCGGCGGGGGCGGCCGACGCGCGCAGCCAGGAGATCGGGGCGCACGCCGCGCGCTATGACGGCTCGAAGCTGCGGCCACGCCGCGGCTAGACGAGGAACGAGGGGACGATGTCGAGTTTGAAGCCTGTGCGGCCCGAGCCGCGCGCCGAGGTCATGGCGATCGACGCCTATGTGCCCGGCAAGAGCGCCGTCGCCGGGCTGGCCAAGGTCCACAAGCTGTCGTCGAACGAATCGCCGCTCGGCCCATCGCCGCGCGCGATCGCGGCGTTTCGCGCCAACGCCGGCGAGCTCGCGATCTATCCCGACGGCTCGTCGCGCCTGTTGCGCGAGGCGATCGCCAGGTGCTTCGGCCTCGACGCCGAGCAGATCATCTGCGGCAACGGCTCCGACGAGCTGCTGTCGCTGCTCGCCCACGTCTATCTGTGGCCGGGCGACGAGGGGCTCTACAGCCAGTACGGCTTTCTCGAATATCCGATCGCGATCCGCGCCGCGGGCGGGATCGCGGTGGCGGCCGACGAGATTCGCCTGACGGCGAACGTCGACGCGA